>WNFT01008561.1_pt1 | contig 11416 bp, 6 predicted proteins | sample 5400191 | NCBI WGS metagenome assembly WNFT01 (sample SAMN13153359, study PRJNA577476) | soil metagenome | isolation source: 80 cm saprolite under Madrone tree | place: USA:California | collected 2016-06-14
GCTCGTGCAAGCGGAGGCGGAGCGATCTCTTCGAGCACGGAAACGAAGGGCGCAAATCGCGGTAAGAGAACGAACAAATCACACTCACCCCGCAGCGTGCCCGAGAGCCGCTTCTCGTTACCTATTCCGCATTCAGCTTCGATTTCTGCGTAGAGCGACTGCTGAAATCGAGCCAGGCATTCATAGAAGCGGAGAGCTTGAGAGGCGAATGGGTGAGTGGAAGCCAAGTCGTTTGCGCGCTGGATGCGGGCATCCCACTTGCCCGTTCTCATTTTCTGGCTGCAGCATCTCGCGGCAAGTGCTCATACCAGACACGGTGATATCGTTTCGCCCAGCCGACCGAGACATCGCCGCGAATGACTGAGCCAAAGGCGCCGCGCTCCATGGCGGTGCCCATATAGACGTGAATGATGAACAAGCCAACTGTGAGCAAGGCGCAAATCGCATGGACGATCACCGCGAAGTAACGCAGGTAGCGAAGGTTCCAAGGAACCAGATGGGGAAACCACAGAATCAGGCCAGACAGCAGCAGTAGTATTCCACACCAGAAAAATCCCCAAAACAGCAGCTTCTGTCCGGCGTTGAAGCGACCGGCGGAAGGAACCAACTCATCTTCGTTGCGAACGTAATGGCCGAGAGCGCGCCAGAATTCCTTGTCCGGCTCGGTCTCGTGCATTTGCCCGCCCCACATACCGTACATGAGGAATGTGGCGAATACGAAGATCAGTCCGATCCACGGATGCAACTCGCGCGAAACCGTAGGGCCGCCGAGCACGACCGCGATCCAGAACAGCCAAGGGGACCAGAATGCCAGTCCGGTCAACAGGAGATAAACGTACGAAAACCCTGCAAGCCAGTGCACCAGCCTTTCGTGAAACGAATAGCGAAGGACTCGCCCATTCGCGAGGAGTGGCGTTGAACTCATGGCTTGTTTCCTGGCTCACGTGTGGCCGGACGCGACGCGGCGCCTCCCGGCCGCGGTGTTTCGTCGTCTGCCGGCACAACCTTCGGTCCGAACCGCAAATAGTGGGCGAAGACGCCGAGCAGACCTCCGATCATGGCGATATTCCCGATCCACTTCAGCGGCCCTTTCCAAAAGCTGACCATCCAGGGAACGTGCGGGTCCTTCGGCAGGCCGCCGTAGAGTTCGGGGCTGCTGGCATCGTGGAGGACGTAGATAACGTGAGTCCCTCTAACTCCGGGTGGATCATAGACTCCGGCGTTCTCGAAGCCAGAATTTTCCCGAAGCTGCTTAGCACGCGTTTCGCCGAGTGCTTTCATCTCAGGCTTCGTGCCAAAATGCAGGCAGCCGGTCGGACAAGCTTTGATACAAGCGGGTTCCAGCCCCTGGGTGACCCGGTCCACACAGAGTGTGCACTTGAAGACCTTGCGCGCCGTAGGGCTGAATTTGGGGATGTTAAATGGGCAGCCGGTGACGCAATATCCGCAGCCGATGCAATGCTCCTGCTGGAAATCGACGATGCCGTTGACGTATTGCACGATGGCGCCATCCGCGGGACACGCGATCAGGCATCCCGGCTCCTCGCAGTGCATGCACTGATCCTTGCGCATCAGAAGCTGTAGAGTGCCGTCTTCGCGCTCGTGCTCGTTGAACTTGATCAGGTTCCAATAGTTCCACTGCGTTTCCGGCATGGTCTGGTAGGAATTGTTGAAGGTGGTCTCGCTAAAGGAGAGGCCGTTCCATTCCAGGCACGCAACCTCGCAGGCTTTGCAGCCGATACAGGTGGTAGTGTCAATCAGCTTGCAAACTTCAAACTCGCGCCTGACGCCGGCACCAGGGACGGAACCAGCGTGTCCTGAAATAGCGCGGATTTCCAGAATTGCCTGGCTCATCGCCTGTCCCCGTTAGGCCTTTTCGACCTTGACCAGAAACCCCTTGAATTCAGGAGTGAATGCATTGGCGTCATATACCGTCGGAGTGAGCACATTCGCCGGCGTGCGCGCGTTTCTCTCGGCGTCTTCCTGGATGCCGCGAAAACCCTGGTGGATGGGCAAGCCGATCTGATAGACCTTCTTCCCATCAATCGTCATTGGCTTGATGCGGCGTGTGACAAATGCCTTGGCGACGTAGGTGCCTCGCGCGCTGCTTACTTTGATTTTTTCGCCGCCACGAATACCGATTTCATCCGCCAACTCCACGGGAATTTCGATAAACGGCTCGGGAATTAACTGGACATTGACCGGATTGTTCTTCGTCCAATAGTGGTAATGCTCCGTCAAGCGATAGGTTGTGCAGACCACATTGAAGCCCTGTTCGGGGCTCCCAAATTTATCCGCCGGAGTGGTGAATTTCTTGACCACCGGGCTGCTGGATTGGTTCGGGTGTAGCGCATTTTGCACCGGGCTCTCGACCGGCTCATAGTGCTCGGGAAAAGGCCCATCCGCGAGCCCTGCAAGGGGCACAAAGATTCGCCCGACGCCCTCGGGATTCATGATGAAAGGTCCCATGTGATCCTTCGGATGCGAGTCGGGCTTAAAGTCGGGAATATCGTTGCCGACCCATCTCTGGGCGTCTTCGTTCCACCAAATCTGCCGGCGCTCCGGATCCCAGGGCTTCCCCGCGGGGTCGCATGATGCGCGGTTATACAAGACCCGGCGCGCAAGTTGCGGCCCGGCTTCGGTCCAAGAGCCGGAGTAGATCCAATTCCCGCACGAAGTCGTTCCGTCGTCGCGTAACCAGGCGAAACCGGGCAGTTGCTGGCCGGCTTTGAGAGACTGCTGCGTGGCCGCGTCGGTGAGATCGGCAAGCGTCTTGCCATTAATTTCCATCGCGAGATCGGCGAGCGCGGGATGTTCGGGATCGGTGTACGGCCAAGTCAGATTCAGGATGGGGTCAGGAAATTTCCCGCCTTCCTTGCGATAGAGGTCTCGCACGCGAAGAAAAATCTGCGCCACAATATCCTGATCGAGACGAGCGTCGCCGGGCGGGGGCAGAGCGGCATTCTTCCATTGCAGCCAGCGCGCCGAGTTCGTCATGCTGCCGTCCTTCTCGGCAAAACCCGCGCAGGGCAGGCGGTACACAGTCGTGTTGATCTTTTTCATCTCGTCAGCAGTAGTACCCGGAGCGCGCCAGAATTCGCTCGTCTCATCCGGATAGATTTCGCCAACGACCAGCCAATCCGCCTTTTTGAGCGCATCGATATTTTTTTGCTGATCCGGGCCGATCATCACGCCGTTCATCCCAAACGCGAACATGCCTTTCACCGAGCCGCGATACATGTTGTCCCAGATCTCGGTCCAGGAGTAATTGCGATCCACCTTGGGCAGATAGTGGAATGCGAAATCGTTTTGCTTGCGTGCGGCGTCGCCGTACATGGCCACCAGAAGTGAGACCATGAACTTCGGTGTATTGGACCAATAGTTGAACGATTGCCAAGGGCCGGGTTTCGAAGCCGTCGGCGTGGTGCGCTTCAGAAAAGCCGTCAAATCGGTATCTGTAGGGTTGGGCACCTTCAGATAACCGGGCAGGTTATCGAAGATACCCGCCATATCCGTTGCGCCCTGAATATTGGAATGGCCGCGCAGAGCATTCACGCCGCCTCCGGCGCGGCCGACGTTCCCAAGCAATAACTGGAGCATGGCCGCGGTGCGGATGATTTGCGTGCCATAGGTGTGTTGGGTCCAGCCGACGGCGTAGATGATCGTCGCCGCCTTGGTCGTGTCCCCGTTCTTGCGAATCGAAGTGAAAAGGTCCGCGGCCTTCAGAAACTGGTCCCGCGGAATACCGGTGATGCGCTCAACCATCTCGGGCGTGTAGCGGGAGTATTGCTTCTTCAAAAGCTGGAAGACGCAGCGAGGATGCTGGAGTGCGAGGTCATAGGCGGTGTTTGCCGGAAGCGCCGGCGGCGCTGCCGCGGGGGCAGCGGCCTTCTGCGCTGGCGGATCAGCAGCCGCGCTTTTCGACAGATCGCTACCCTCTTCATAGTTCCAGGTAGCTTTGTCATATGCCTTGGTGCTGGGATCAAACCCGGAAAACAGACCGTCTTCCGGCAGCTTGAAGCCTTCCTTCACCACGAAGGCGGCATTAGTGTAGTTGAGGAGATAATCCTTCGCGATGCGATTGTTCTCGATCGCGTAGCTGATCAATCCTCCCAGAAAGGCGATGTCTGTGCCGGCACGAATCTGCAGGAAGAGATCGGCAGTGGACGCCGTGCGCGTATAGCGCGGGTCCACCACGATCATTTTGGCATTGCGATTGCGCTTCGCTTCAATCGCCCACTTGAATCCGCACGGGTGGTTCTCGGCTGGATTCCCGCCCATGATCAACATCATGTCGGTATTCTTGATGTCGATCCAGCCATTGGTCATCGCCCCGCGCCCGAATGTAGGTCCCAAACTTGAGACCGTGGGGCCGTGTCAAACACGGGCCTGGTTTTCCAGGTAGCAGACCCCCAGGCTGCGCATGGTTTTGACGACCAGATAATTGAACTCGTTCGTATCCGTGCAGCCGCCGGTCCAAGCGATGCCTTCGCAACGATTAACGGTACGGCCCTGCGGATCTTTTTCGACAAATGTATCGTCGCGTGACTTTTTCACCCAGCGGGCAATCTCATTCAGCGCGTCGTCCCAAGAGATGTCCTGCCAGCCGCTCGTCCCGGGGCGGCGCACTTGCGGCTTCAGCAGGCGGCGGTCATTGAGGATGTCCTGCTCGAGCGAAGCGCCTTTCGGGCAGAGGGTCCCGCGATTGATGGGATGGTCAGCGTCGCCTTCGACGTGAATCACTTGAGGAGTGACATTCTTGGCTTTGTCGCCCAGCGTATAAATGATCACACCGCAGCTTACCGAGCAATAGGGACAAGTCGAGCGCGTTTCGGTGGCACGGGCGATTTTTAGTTCACGGAGCTGCGCGTAGGCAGGTGTCAGATCAAATCCGAAAACGGTTGCTGCCGCGCCTCCTAACGTAGCGACCTTCAGGAAGTCTCGCCGGCTGCTTTCCACAGGTCAGCCTCCCATGGCGATGATGAAGCGAGGGTCCTTATCGTTCGAGGGCGAATGCCCGCCATCACAATCGTGCAAGCGAACTGCTTTGTCAAGTCCTGCAAACGGAAAGGGGCGTGTGTTCGTTTCGCACACCAAATTCCCGTTTGTAAACATCTGTTCTATCTATTCTTCTGTGTATCCGCCGCACACCGGCTCTTGCGAGAAGCGCCCTCCGGTGGACGTGTACATCGTCAGGTACGGTGAGCATTCTCCAAATTAATTAAAGCCGGTTTCCACCTATCGATATGTATTGGTCATTAAGCACAGTAGTACGAATTTCCTATACGGATGGCCTGATCGCCCCATTACGCTCGCTTTAGGGCGCCTGAGCGAAACGGTCCAGAAATTCTGCCCCTGAAAATCGGCCAAAGCACTGGGACAGCTATCGCGCTTCAAACCACCGTCGAAGCGTTGGCGGCAATGCAAACGTCTGGATTGCAAGGGTCTGACAGGAGCTTAGGGTTGATAGAGCTGAGAAATAGCGGCCTTCTTATCGCGCAGGGGCAAAATGCCTCGGGCAACCCACGAGCCTGGGAAAAACTTGTCGGTGACAGGCCGGTGGAAGCTCGGCTCGATATCTTGCCGGAAAATAAAATCCGCCCGAGCGCGTTCGCGATGAGCTTAGCCGTGCAGCTGACGATCGCGTCAGCTATGGTTTCGCTGCCCCTGTTTTTCCCCGAAAGCCTTCCGATGCGAATAATGTACCAGGTTACGCCGCTTGCGGCTCCCTTAACCGAAGTTCCCACACACGCCGAACTCCCCGTCGCTAAAAATCAGCCGATACCCGCTCAGCCCGTCGAACCGGCGCATGTCGCGAAACTTTTCGCGCCACAACCACTGATCGCGCCAAAACCCAGGGTTCCGGAGCGGCAGAATTCGGATATCCCAAAGTTGGAGCCGGTCCTGGCAACTACGAAATTGGACACCTCCACACCCGGGCCGGAACGCCCGCGTGAGCCGGTTCGGACCGGTGTGCTAAGCATAGACAGCGCAGCACAACCCACACTCAGGGCCGCTAGTGAAAAAGTTCAGACGGGCGGCTTCGGCGATCCCAACGGATTTGCCGGCGGCACGTCTGATGCAAAGCACGGCAACGTCGCGCGCCTCGGTTCGTTTGAACTTGCCTCCGGTCCAGGCTACGGAAATGGCTCCAGAGGCGCGAATGGAGCGCGCGGCGCTGTGGCCAGCGCCGGGTTCGGCAGCGGCGTTGCCGCACCCGTGGCCAAGAGCGGGACCCACGGCACAGTGCAGTCGGGCGGCTTTGGCAGCGTGGAGATGGCGCCTGCGGGGAAATCCGCACCGAAGCAAACCGAAAAGGCCCCGGCGATCCAACCGGTGGTGATCTTGTCCAAGCCAAGTCCGGCCTATACCGATGAAGCGCGCAAGCTGAGAATCGAAGGCGAAGTGCTGGTCGAAGTGATCTTCCGGGCCTCGGGGCAGGTACAGGCGGTTCGCGTGGTGAAAGGATTGGGACACGGATTGGACGAAGCCGCTCTGCATGCCGCGGAGCAGATTCGCTTCAAGCCCGCGTTGCAAGAGGGGCAGGCGGTGGATTTTCCTGCCATCGCACACATCGTATTTCAACTGGCTTTCTGAGGGGGGCGTATGCGGGTCTGGCAAATTGTGGGGGCGGTGCTGATCCTGAGCGTTATGCCGCTGCGCGCAACTGCGCAAACTTCCAGCGTGGACCAAGTGGTGGATCGAATTGTGGTCCAGGAAAAGGCGGAAATGCAGATGCTCCGCCAGTATTCGCCATTAGTGGAAACTTATATTCAGATGTTGCGGCCCGATGCCAAGCTTGGGCCTGTGCCCGCCGGCGACAAATATTTTATCGGCAAAGCGCAACTCGCTAATGGGGTCGACCTCGAACCTTTTGCGGGCGACGAAGGCGGCGTCCGTCACAAATTGAGCGGAATCGGCACAGTTTTTAGCGTCGAGTTTCTGCCGCGCGGCTTTCTACAGATGATCTACCTGGATACGAACGGATTCGACCAGCAGAACTACCGGTTTGATTACGTTCGCCGGGAATTTCTGGGAGATGTTCGTTGTCTCGTATTTGATGTCACTCCCAATTCCAGCGCCGGCAAGGGCCGGTTCATGGGGCGGATCTGGGTGGAGGATCAGGCATTCCATATCGTTCGGTTCAACGGCGCTTATAACGGGTCGTCGCGCACAAACTTCTACTTCCATTTTGATAGCTGGCGGGTTCTGGCCGGGCCGCAGGAGTGGCTGCCCGCATATGTCTACAGCGAAGAGGGAGAAGTCAAGTACGCGATGACGCGGAGACTCACGTTCAAATCGCAGACTCGCCTGTGGGGCTATAACGTCGGCCGCACCAAGCAGGAGCAGGAGCTAAACAAGATTATGGTGGAAGCTGCGCTGCCGGTGAAGGACCAGGCGGAGGGGGCCAATGACTATTCACCGCTGCAGGCGCAGCGCAACTGGGACCTGCAGGCCGAGGATAACGTAGTGGATCGCATGGAAAGGCTCGGCCTGCTCGCGCCGCGCGGCGAAGTCGACAAAGTTCTGGAAACGGTGGTGAACAATATAGAAGTCACGAACAATTTGAATATCGAGCCGGAGGTCCGCTGCCGCGTCCTGACCACGTCAACGCTCGAATCGTTCACCATCAGCCATACCATCGTGGTCAGCCGTGGGTTGATTGACGTGCTTCCGGATGAGGCCAGCCTGGCCACCCTCCTGGCGCGTGAGCTCGGTCACGTTGTGCTCGCTCATCGCATTGACACGCAGTATGCGTTCTTCGACCGCATGTTGTTCGACGAGAAAGATACGTTTCGCCACTTCGGCTTCCGCAGAACGCCGGAAGAAGAACAGGCCGCTGCTCAGAAAGGCGCGGAACTGCTGCAGAATTCGCCGTACAAAGATCAGCTTGCGACCGCTAAGCTCTTCATTCAGGCCCTGCAGGATCGCACAAAGGATGTTCCCAATCTGATCAGCCCGCATCTGGGCGATCGCATTCCTAACTACTGGGCCGCCTCCTCGCCGGCAAACGGGACGCGCAGCTCCAGCGCGGAAGCAGCGCTCCCTCAAACCGGTTTGTCAAATTCCACAGCAAACGGCACTAACAATAAGGTTCTGGCGGCGTTGCCGCTTGGCGGACGCATCAAAATGGATCCCTGGAGCGACGAGTTGACCATGCTGAAGGCCAAACCCGTCAGCATCGTCGCAGAACGGGAAAAGATGCCCTTCGAGGTTACGCCGTTCGTTATTTACCTGACCCGCGGCGAGCAGTCCCGTCCCACGCAAGACGTGCCGGCGCTTGCGACGGAATCCAATGCAGGTCCGAGCGATCCTGTCGTGCCTGGCGTCGATACGAAATAAAAGCGTCTACGGATAATGATCCGAACTACGGCCGCGCGATTGGGCTCGGCCAGCGTTTTGAAATTAACTTCTTGAATCCGACGCCAGCCTTCCACATCTACCCGGGAGGTTTGCGCTCCTCCGCCGGTAAGTTCCTTATCGCAGACGTCGGGCTACTATTTTCCACAGAGCCCGGGATTTTCACAGAGTATAGTTCAGCGAAACTGCAAAAGGGCGCTTGACGCAATCAGAGAAACTGCTATACTTCACCCCGTCCGGCTAATACGAGAATCAGGGGACGATGCATTTTGTCGAGCCCTCTCGGGGCTCGAAGTGAGGCTAGTTACGAATACCGGATAATTCAGTCGAGCATCGCGCGAAGCCGCTTGCGCTCTGATGTGCAGGCGGATTGGCCCGGCGCTCGACGCCGGGTTTTTTATTTTCGGTTCGAAAAGTTTTCGGACGTTCCGCCGGGCGCGGAACGCTCTGGGCGTACCCAGGGCCGAAGCTCTTTGACAACTGAAGAAGCTGGCAAAACGCGGAGCAATTCGCCCCGATTTCAATCGGGGAGAATTGTGACGCGTGTAGTCCGCAAGTTCTGCTCGAGAGAGCGAATTGTGGAAAGGCGAATTATCCGCACGGAACTTCGCGAAAGCAATTTCGCGGCGGCGACGTGCCGGGTAAGTTTTATGGTCAAGCTACTAAGGGCGTATGGTGGATGCCTTGGCGCCAGAAGGCGATGAAGGACGTGGCTAGCTGCGATAAGCCTCGGGGAGCCGCAAGCAGGCTTTGATCCGGGGATTTCCGAATGGGGAAACCCGTGCCGGTAAAACCGGCATACGGCCCGCTGAATATATAGGTGGGTGCGAGCTAACCCAGGGAAGTGAACCATCTCAGTACCTGGAGGAAAATAAATCAACAGAGATTCCGAAAGTAGCGGCGAGCGAAATCGGAACAGCCTAAACCGTCGTGCTTGCACGGCGGGGTTGCAGGACCGCGTGAGTAGAGTTACCAATCCGGAGGCTAGGTGAACCTGCTGGAAAGCGGGGCCACAGAGTGTGATAGCCACGTAACCGAAAGCTTACCGGACTCGAAGCGGTATCCTAAGTACTACGGGACACGTGAAATCCCGTGGGAACCCGGGGAGACCACTCTCCAAGGCTAAATACTCTCTGGCGACCGATAGTGAACCAGTACCGTGAGGGAAAGGCGAAAAGCACCCCTGCGAGGGGAGTGAAATAGAACCTGAAACCATATGCCTACAAGCAGTCGGAGGGTGATCTCCGGCCTTCGGGTCGGAGCCGCCTGACGGCGTGCCTCTTGCTTAATGAGCCGGCTAGTTACTCTCACAGGCGAGGTTAAGCGTAAGCGAGCCGTAGCGAAAGCGAGTCCGAATAGGGCGCATAGTCTGTGGGAATAGACGCGAAGCGGGATGATCTACCCTTGGCCAGGCTGAAGGCGGCTTAACCGCTGCTGGAGGGCCGAACGGGTGTTAGTTGAAAATAGCTCCGATGAGCTGAGGGTAGGGGTGAAAGGCTAATCAAATTCCGTGATAGCTCGTTCTCCCCGAAATGCCTTTAGGGGCAGCCTCATGTGATCTGCCGCGGCGGTAGAGCACTGAATGGACTAGGGACCAACCAAGGTTACCGAATCCAATCAAACTGCGAATGCCGCGGACAGCAACATGGGAGTGAGACTACGAGGGATAAGCTTCGTGGTCGAGAGGGAAAGAACCCAGACCGCCAGCTAAGGTCCCCAACTGCAGGCTAAGTGGGAAAGGAAGTGTGATCGCTCAGACAGCCAGGAGGTTGGCTTAGAAGCAGCCATCCTTTAAAGAAAGCGTAACAGCTCACTGGTCAAGCGATCATGCACCGACAATCCAACGGGGCTTAAGCCTGCGACCGAAGCTGCGGAATTGTGTGGCGCAAGCCGCACATTTGGTAGGGGAGCATTCTGTGGAGTCTGAAGGCAGACCGAGAGGACTGCTCAACGCCACGGAAGAGACCCTGCCGGCATAAGTAGCGATAAACACGATGAGAACTCGTGTCGCCGAAAGTCTACGGTTTCCTGAGGAAGGTTAATCCGCTCAGGGTTAGGCGGGTCCTAAGGCCAGGCCGAGAGGCGTAGCTGATGGATAGCAGGTCAACATTCCTGCCCCACCTAGCGGGCGTTATTACGATGGGGTGACGCAGAAGGATAGAGGAGTCGGGAGATGGATTTCCCGATGGCCCTGTGTAAGCCGGATCGCGCCGGAAAATCCACGCGGTCATTCAACGGTCAGACAGGTCCCCAGGCCACACGGCCACAAAGTCCTTGATTTCACGCTGCCAGGAAAAACCTCTAAGGAGTCCGCAAGGTGCCCGTACCACAAACCGACACAGGTAGACGAGGATAATCTCCACAGGCGCTCGAGAGAACACTCGCTCAGGAACTAGGCACATTAGCCCCGTAACTTCGGGAGAAGGGGTGCCGCACTAGGGTTTATAGCCCGAAGCGGCCGCAGTGAAACGCGCTCTGCGACTGTTTAACAAAAACACAGCTCTCTGCAAAGTCGAATACGACGTATAGGGGGTGACGCCTGCCCGGTGCCGGAAGGTTAAAGCGAGGGCTTAGCTGCCGCAAGGCAGCGAAGGCCTGAACTGAAGCCCCGGTGAACGGCGGCCGTAACTATAACGGTCCTAAGGTAGCGAAATTCCTTGTCGGGTAAGTTCCGACCTGCACGAATGGCGTAACGATAGAGCGACTGTCTTGGCGAGTGACTCGGCGAATTTGTGGTTCCGGTGAAGACGCCGGATGCCCGCATCTAGACGGAAAGACCCCGTGCACCTTTACTGCACTCTGGTCATGATTAACGGTAGGATCTGCGTAGCATAGGTGGGAGCCTATGAACCTCGGCTTTCGGGCCGGGGGGAGGCGCCGGTGAAATACCACCCTGATTCTTCTGTCGGTCTAACTTACGACCCTAGACGGGTCGGGAGACATGGCCAGACGGGTAGTTTGACTGGGGCGGTCGCCTCCCAAAATGTAACGGAGGCGCCCAAAGTTCGGCTCAAGCGGATTGGAAACCCGCTGTGGAGTGCAAGAGCATAAGCCG
>WNFT01015016.1_pt1 | contig 11414 bp, 9 predicted proteins | sample 5400191 | NCBI WGS metagenome assembly WNFT01 (sample SAMN13153359, study PRJNA577476) | soil metagenome | isolation source: 80 cm saprolite under Madrone tree | place: USA:California | collected 2016-06-14
GCGGACGTAGGCGTTTTGCAAATAGGGCGCGGTGTTTCCGTGCAACGATAACATTTTGTCCCAGGAAAAAATGTAATCGGTCATCCGGTACTGCGAGAGATCGGCATACTTGATCGCGCCAAGTCCGATAACCTTGGCGATTTCATTTCGCTCCGATTCAGCCAACTCCGGATTCTTTTTCGCAATGATCGCGCGGGCGCGCGTTATTCCTTCCTCGAGCAAGTCGCGAAGCGGTACGTTTTCTCCCGAGCGCGTCTTCATCAATTTGCGGTCGGCGCCGAGGATGCTGCCAAAACTGACATGATGAAAATCGGCGGTGTAACCTTCTCGCCGAGCGATCGCGAAAATTTGTTTGAAGTGCAAAATCTGGGGCGCGCCCACCACGTACCAAACGGCATCGGCCTTTAAATCGTTGATGCGGTAATCAACTGTTGCGAGATCGGTGGTGGCGTAATTGTAGCCGCTATCGCTCTTGCGAATGATGCAAGGTTTATCCGCCAGTTCGGGAATATCGCGGAAGAAAACGCAGACCGCGCCCTCGCTGATTTCAGCCAACCCGCTTTTGAGCAGACGATCAACCACCGCCGGCAGCCGGTCGTTATAAAAACTTTCGCCGCGGACGATGTCGTAATGGATGTCGAGTAATTCGTAGGCCTTTGAAAATTCCTGCATCGAAAGATCAACGCACTGTTTCCAGATCGAGTAATTCTCCGGATCGCCGGCCTGCAATTTTACCAGTTCGGCCCGGGCGGCTTCGCGCACGGTTTCATCCTTGGTCGCGCGCTCGTTAGTCTCCTTGTAAATGCGAACCAGCTCGGCAATGGGATCGCGTTTCAGCGCTTCCAGATCGAGCAAATTCTTCCAGCCCCAGATCACCATGCCGAACTGCGTCCCCCAATCGCCGATGTGATTGTCGCGAATGACGTCGTGACCGAGGAATTCCGCGACGCGCGCGAGAGCGTCGCCCAGGAATGTGCTGCGAATGTGACCGACATGCATCGGCTTGGCCACGTTAGGGGAGCCGAAATCGATCACGATTTTTCGCGGTGAGGAAACTTTTTCAACCCCAAGCCTCTCGTCACGGAGGAGCGCCGCGATTCTTGTCTCAACCGCCTCGCGTTTGAGTGTGAAGTTAATGAAGCCCGCGCCAGCAACGCGCGGCTGCTCGGAGATTTCGATGACGGCAAGGTTAGCGATTATCGCCTCGGCCATTTGGCGCGGATTTTCAGCGCGCTGTTTCCCAAGTACGAGCGCAGCGTTGCTTTGATAATCGCCAAAGCGTGGATCGGTCGCGGGGCTTACGTCGCCGGCGAGCGGGAAGCCGGCCGAAGATAACGCCTCGGAAAGTTTGCGCGTGAGTTGCGACTGAAATGTTTCCATCGGGTTCTGATTGTAGCCGCTTCGCTGGGCGAAGCGAGGCGCTGCGGCCGCAGGCGTGTCGCCCACATCGTTGCCGACAGGACGAGCAATCAGCTTGGCGTCACATGCGTTCCCTCTTCGAACTCGCTTGCGGCTCCGCAGAGCGTCGCCCTACCAGTGCGATTTTCGCGAACACAGATTTGGCAGGGCGAGACTCCGTCGAGCTGCTGAGCCTTTCGTAGCTAAAGCTCTTCTCGTCGGGAAACGTCGCTTAATTCGCGTTAACCCCCTCTCCGGCTTTTGGGCTTTGGAATTTCGTGTTTCCCTGGGATTTGGATTTTGGGGTTTGGGATTTCTAAAAGCACACCTCTAAAATACGATCGCGACTTACTCGTCAATTTGAGGTCGACGATTAAGCAGATAGCGGGGGAGCACCCTACGACGTCGCCTGGGCGCGCGCGCGGAAAATTGAAAGGATCTCATCGGCCGAGCCGGCGTTCGCGAGTTGGTCGCGGACGCTGCGGTCGTTCAAAAACTTTGCGATGGAGGCGAGAGTACGCAGGTGCGTTTGAAATTGATTTTTGGGAACGATGAAAAGGACCACAAACTTCACCGGGGCGTTGTCGAGGGCGTCGAACTCGATTCCGGTGCTGGATCGGCCGAACGCCGCCACCACGTTGTTCAGTCGGTCCGATGAACAGTGCGGAATGGCAATACCAAAGCCGATACCAGTGCTCATCGTTTCTTCGCGTTGTTTGAGCGAAGCCAGAATTCCATCACGATCTTCCGGTTTGATTTGGTTACGCGCGACCAGCAAATCCATCAGCTCAACGATGGCGTCCCAGCGTTCAGTCGCCTTCATTTCAGGGATGATTTGATCAGCGGAAAGAAGCTCAGCCAGCGACATGCAGACTCCAGTGGAGCGGGAAGCTTATCGTGTCGCCTTACGATGACAAGGTCGATTTGGTGACCTCGCAAAATCAAATTGAAGCGGCGGTCTGCGCCTGGAACAAGGACCAGGGTGTAGAGCTTCCTCGAAAGGCCAAAGTGCTCCGCCCGTGATTCATTTCGTCCCTATCGTCCGGCGCCACCGTTTGCAGCGCGATCATCGGTGGGATCCTGTTCAAAGGGCGGCGGAACCATTCGCTCGAGACAGCCAACATCGAGATCCTTTGCCTCACCTTTTTCCATAAACTCGATGATAATCCGATCTGCGCACTGCGGCTCCGCCAGGCCGTCAAAGCCATGGCCGGCCTGCGGAATGATGACGTGTCGGCTGTTGGGTAAGTAACGCGCGACCTCTTCGCCGCGCTGAGGCGGCGTCACCGGATCCATGTTGCCGGAAAAAAGGAGGACAGGAATGTTCGACGCGACCGGCTCGCGAAAGTCGGGCGGTATTTTGCCTTGTGGCCACATGCTGCAGGCCCGCGTTTGTTGAAACACGCGATAGTTTCCGAATGGATTGCCTGCGTTCAGCTTGGCGGCTTCCTCCTGATTAACAAACGGAACGTCTTCACTACAGGTCACGGAAAGATACATTCCATCGGCGATGAAGTCCGGTATGGACGGGCGAATTGCCTCGCGCAGAAACGGTGCGAAATCGCCTTGTGCGGCGTGATGGACAATTAGCGGGATCCGGCTCGCCTGGTCCCGGTCATACATCCACGTCCGAATTTTCTCGGCAAAAATGTCTCGTTGGATTTCAATCTTTACGGGAGCGCTTTCCTCGGGTGGCGAATATTCCACTCGCGCCGGTTCGCGTCCTAGTTGCGAAAACACGCTCGTCCAATCGTCGCGAATTTGTGGGAACGCCTTATGACACTGCCCGTCCTGCTCGCATTGCTGCAACAACAGTTCCATTGCGCGAGCAGCCGCCTGCGCGTGATACATCGGTATCTTCAGGTAAGTCGGCGCCACACCGATGAGCGTGACCGTGCGCACCCGTTCGGGATGCTGCCGCAGATAAACCAGCGCCGCCCGCGTTCCGTAGGACGACCCGATGAGATTGATCCGATCGTAGCCGAGCCAGGCTCGCACGTCGTCGAGATCCTCCATCGCGACGGAGGTGGTGTATTCCGTGAGATCGGCGCGCCGCTCCAAGGTTTGCCGTAACTTCTTCACGTAATCCACCGGATACATCTCGCTGACATAATCCTGGGGACTTTTCTTTCTCGGCATCGAAAGCGGATTTGATTTCCCAGTGCCCCTTTGATCGACCAAAACTACGTCGCGGCGTCGACGAACTTCTTTGCCTTCCTGCGTGTAAAACGTCGCACTTTCGGTCGCGGCCGCGCCGGGCCCGCCCGCGAGATCGAATAACGGTTCTGCCTTCGTTTTTTGATCGAACGCCGGCAGCACCACCACGTTTAGCTCGATCGTCCGTCCCGTCCGAGTCAGTCGATTTTCAAAAACAGTTAACTGGCCGCAGAGCAATTTTTCATCGATTCCCGGCAACCGGCATGGTTTGAGCCTGGCCAATCCACCGGAACCTTGTTGTTTCGAACAATCGCTAAACGCGAAGATCAACAGCAAGCTCGCCGGTGCTACGAGAGAGGTGGAAAGTGGGATTTTAGATTTCAGATTTGGTTTGTGTATGCTGTGGAGGCGGCCGTGTCAGCCGCAGAATGAACTATGTTCCTGTAATGCCTAATCGGTTACTTGCGTTTTTGGTCCTAGCTGGACTGGCCTTCGCCGTCCACGCCGTCTGCGCCGACGAAAAGCCGATGATGAAAGCGGCAATCGCGCGCGAGTACGGCCCGCCCGAGGTGTTAAAGTTCGAAGAGGTGCCGCGCCCGGAGCCGAAGGAAGATGAAGCACTCGTGCGAGTGATCGCGAGCGCAGTCAATCCGGCCGATCCATTGACGCTAAGTGGAAAATATGCCCGGGAATGGGGCACTAATCTTCCATTGATCCCTGGCTACGATATTGCCGGCGTCGTGGAAAAGGTGGGAGCGCAAGTGACAACGCTCAAGAAGGGCGACGCTGTTTACGGTTACCCGACCTTCGGAGGTGGCTGGGCGGAGTACGTCACGGTCAAGGAATGGGAAGTAGCGGCCAAACCGAAATCGCTCAGTTTCGCGGAAGCCGCGGCAGTGCCGATGTGTGCGTTGACCGCGTGGCAGGCGTTGGTGAGCGTGGCGCATCTCAAACCTGGCCAAACCGTTCTTATTCATGGCGGCTCCGGCGGCGTCGGTAGCTTTGCCATTCAAATCGCGAAAGCACAGGGCGCACGCGTCATCGCAACCGCTTCGACCGCAAACCAGGACTTTCTCAAGCAGCTCGGTGCTGACCTGGCGATCGATTACAGCAAGACCAAATTCGAAGATGTCGTCAAAGACGTAGACGCTGTGCTTGACCCGGTGGGTAAGGAAACGCTCGCACGTTCATATGGCGTGGTGAAAAAAGGTGGCGTTGTCCTGGATCTGGTTGCGCGCCCCGATCCGGCTGAGCTCGAGAAGCGTGGGATTCGCGGAGCAGCCATTTGGGTTCGTCCGGATACCAAAGATTTGGGCGAGATCGCGCACCTGATCGACGCAGGCAAGATTAAACCAATTGTGACGCAAGTTCTGCCGCTCAGTGAAGCGATCGCAGCGCAACGACAAGCCGAGACGCATCACACACGTGGAAAGGTCGTGCTGCGGATTGCAGATGAGCCGAAGAGTTAATTCTGAATCTCCATCTTCTCCGCTGCCCTCTGACTTCCGACCTCTGATCCCTGGCTGGCTATTTCCTGGATTTCGGCTATAGTCAATGATGTCTAAACCAACCTTCTCGCGTCGCGCACCCGACAACATCACGGAAGAGCTTGTGGCCGTGCTTTCATCCAAAGCCTCCTTTGAATTCAAAGGCCTGTTTGATGTCATTTTCCTCAATCTCCGAGAGCGGAACGCTGCCAGTGGCGGCGAAGAGATGCTGCGCTTGCGCACCTACGAGAAGTTGCAGAGCCTGGTCAGCCAGGGCGCAGTCACGCGAACCGTTACAGGTGCCATCAAAAAATATAAGGGTGTCGCGTCGCGAATGGTTACCGTCAGGGCGGAGATGAAAGTCTTACGTGCCGAATGGAGCGCGAGACTTCAGGCCAAAGCAGCTGCAGCCGCCTGATCGAATTTTTTGGCCGCTGGACCGCTGATTTGCCGTTCAGAGCGAGCGCATCAACAACAGCCGACATCTTTTTCGAGGCCTCGCTTGGCGCCGCGGCTCGACAGAGTCTCGCCCTACCAATGCGCCCTCGCCCAAATTTCGTTGGTAGGGCGACGCTCTGCGGAGCCGCTTTCTGCTCCTGAAACGCCAGTCCGGCTCAGACCTAATCGTCGGCAGTTTCGACGTGGTAGCGAACTTCGATGTCTGGACCGGTGCCAGCCCGTTTCGGTCCAGTTGACCCCGGTTCATCGGTAAAGTCCGGCTTCTGCCACGCCGACCACGCATGATACTTCTTTGGCATCGGATTCGCCGGCAGTCGCAGGTTGTAAAGACGCGCGCCGCCATTTGGAAACTTAAGCGCAAGCAAACGATGTGAGGTACGGTAATACAGTGGCACATACCCGCGGCGAGTTGCTGTTTCGTCTGTTTTCTCCAGAACTACGTCGGCCGTGTTCCTATCAGTCGTTAGCTCGGCCGTAGCATCGGCAAAGATCGCGATATTTTGTGGTGCGCGTATCTCCAGGCGCAGTAGTGGCTCCGGGCCGTTGCGATTTAGGACGTGCGGTTGCATCGAATACCAAATGCCGACCGCCGCTGCCGCGGAAACAATAATAAGACCGAACGCTGCGACGCCGCCGAGGGCTACCTTCACGCCCCGCACCCCACGTCGACGCAAAACCAGCCAGACCGCGGCGACAAATCCGACCCCGCCCGCAAGCATGCCGGCGAGCGCAGCAAAATAGCCGCGCGCACCTTCCATGGTTGAGATATGAAGTGGCCCCGCCGCGAAGCTGGCAATCAACGCACCGATGAAAAAAAAACCGCCAAAACCGAGCAGACCGGCAGCTCCCGCGATAAGGATCGTCGACACTTTCAACTTGTTCGCCGCCTCAACCACGCGGGCACGATAACGACCAGGCCAAAAAAAATCGAGCGTGAGGAAAAAGACCGAAATCAGACTACATCATAAGCCGCGACACTGGCTCCGCAGAGCGTCGCCCTACCAGCGAAATTTGGCGGCGATCACAATGGCAGGGCGAGACTCTGTCGAGCCGCGCAGTTAACCCAATTTCTCCTTTTGAGCTTTGGAGTTTGCTTGGGATTTGGGTTTTGGCCTTTGGGGTTTCGAGAAATTGTATACACCGGTGCAAAATATGATCACGATCTGCTGGTTGGTCTGAGCGACTTCGTTAAACGCATATCTTTCTCCTTGTTCGAAGTTTACGACGGCCATAGCCTCACCCGCATGAAACACCACCATCTCATTTTCACTCTGGCCGTCGTCCTCACCCTTCCAACAATTACCTTAGCGAAGGAGAAAGGGACCGGCGGGACAGCCGATGAAGCTACGCTTAAGAAAATCGAACAGGAGCTGACTGACAGCATCCTCAAATCCGACACCGCAGCCTTCGAGAAATATCTGGCCAGCGACTATCTGGGCATCGGCCCGGACGGAGTCACACAGAATAAATCGGAGCTCTTGGCCGACATTAAATCCGGGACCTTGAAGCTCGAATCCTCGAACTTGTCCGATATGAAGGTCCAGGTCTATCGCAGTGACGATAAGGGTACTTATAAGGGTAAGGACATCACCGGCCAGTATCGATGGCTCGATGTCTTCGTTAAGCGCGATGGGAAATGGCAGATCGCGATTGATCAGGGTACTCCGATCGCGAAACAATAACGGCGCTCTACTGGACGCTTCATTCGCGCAGCATCCATTCGAGCGCGGTCTCGACGTGGATCTGCGTGGTATCGAGAACCGGCAGGCCCGCAGCTGTCGGTTCGCGCAGAATTAACGACAGCTCGGTGCCACCGAGAATCAGGCCATCGATATTGTCGCGCTGTTTCATTGTCTCCACGATGTCGATTAATGCCGCGCGCGTCTCATCGAGAATTGCCCCGACGAACAGCTCACCCATGTATTTCTCATGGATGAATTCCCGTTCTTTCTCATTCGGCACTACGATGGTCATTCCGCGCCGCGCAAACGCCTCTGGAAAAAGCGCTGCCTGCATCGTGAATCGCGTCCCGAAAAGGGCGAGGCGGCGCAAGCCGACCTTCGTCGCGGCATCTGCCGTTGCCTCGACGATGCTGAGCAGCGGAATCCGCGCTCTCTGCTGAAGCTTGTCGAAACCAAGGTGGGGCGTGACCGCCGCGATCAACGCGAAATCCGCGCCCGCTCGCGCCAATCGTTCGATCTCGGCCACGAGAAAATCGATAACACACGCCAGCTCGCCCGCCGTAAACCATTTCACCAGGTTCTTATTATCAACACTGTTGATGATGATCGGCGGTGCCCCACTCTGTGAAACGCGCGCGTGGTAAGTTGCGATCAATCGACGGTAATACTCGACCGTCGATTCCGGCCCCGTCCCGCCGATCATTCCAAGTATTTTCACGCTGCAATCTGCCATCGCGAATCTCATTTCGCCTCACGCTTGTGTTCTTTCAAGCGGAGGCCGACTTTGCTGAAGACGGTCCTGAGTCTGTTCCGTAGCCGACCTGATTTCTTAAATCCAGCGCCGCACCTCGCGCTTTAAAGCGAGATACTGTTCACCGAACTTCGCTTCGAGATAGCGCTCCTCGGGCAGAATCACGCCAAAATGCAGGATCAGCGCAAGCGGTACGACAAACAACAACGTGATCCAATCATTCAATAGAAACCCGATCCCCGCCTGTACCAGACAAAGCGCCAGATACATCGGGTTCCGAGTGAACCGATAAGGTCCACCTCGCACAATCAGCAGCGCCGGCTTGGCGGGATTGGCATGTGTCCCAGCCGCGCGCATGGTGAATAACGCGGGCAACGCCAGCGAAGGGCCGGCCAGGAGACAAACAATCCCAAGAATCAGCGCGAATGGTTCCGGCAAAATCCGAATCGAAAAAACAAAAAAATGGACGAGCACGCTCACCGTTGCACCGATCAGCCAGAGCAACGGCGGAAACGCCACAATCTTGGGATGATCTTCGACCGCGGTGTCCATGAAACCGGTTTTAGGGGCAAGGAACCACTAAATCATTCTTTCGGTGCGAGCGAGGCGACCTTTTGCTCGAAGCGCGGATCGCCGCGCAACGGGTCCCACCAGGGCAGTAGTTTTAAGCGGCCGTACGTCACGACTGTGAAACCCGGTAGCTGGGTCGCGTTCGTGAGTTGCTCGATTGCGAGATTTTTCTCGCCAACCCATGCCGCAATGACGGCGAGATATTGGATCATGTCTGGGCCATTCAACGAGTCTTTCGCGACTGGCATTAGTTCGATAGCCCGGCGCCCTTCACGCAAAGCTTCTTCTTTCCGCCCGAGACCAGCGTCAATCAGACCCAGAATGCAAAATGATGGACCAAAAGGCTCCTGTTGTTCCTGGATGATTTTCTCCTGCTGAACCCGAGCGACATTGAACGCTGTGCGCGCTCTAGCTTCATCTTTGGCCATTCGCGCAACGAGACCTTCGCCGAATTGAGCGCTAAACTGGGTGCTGTTGTCACCGAAAGTGTTGTCGCCAAGCGCCGCGAGGGCCGCTTTTGCCGCTACGACGTCGCGTTCTGCCAGCGCGCATAATAGCCAGGCGTCCGCAACTCTTCGGATTGCCTCGGGATTCTTCTCCCGGATCTCGGCAATCGCCTGGTGCAGTGGCCGTGTATCAGCCTTCCAGTCCAGCATAACTCCAGCGCGAGTCACTTTGGTGTCGACGTCATCCGGTTTGATCGATAACGCGCGGTCCAGAGTGGCAGCTTCATCGGAATAGCGATGTAGATTCAGGTAACTCAGTGCGACTTGCTGGAGTGTGAAAAAATTGCGCGGGTCCAGCTCAAGAGCGCGCTCGTAATTGCGCAATCCTTCCTCGTGTTTGCCCCGGCGGCGCATGATGGCGGCGGTCAGCTCAAAAATGCGTGGGTCGTTGGGAAGTGTTCGCCGTGCGATCTCGAGCTCAACTAAGGCTCCGTCGTAATCCAGGTGCGCCCGATAGATATGCGTGGCGCGGGCGAGATGCGCTTCGCCCGCGTCGGGCGCGAGGCGAAACGCAGCGGCCAAGGCTGCTTCTGCGGCCGCCAGTCGGGCGGGAGTGTGGTCAGGGGCGACCAGAAAATAAAGCTGGTCGTGTGCGTCGGCCAGTTGGCAGTAAGCAAGAACGAAAGAGGGATCGCGCGCCAGAGCTTGGTTCAGCAGATCTACCGCTTGAAAAACGCTTTCACGACCCATCGCGCTAAAAACTGTGCTAAGGAGGAGATTCCTGGCGCGGCTGTAGAGATCAAACGCAGTGACGTCGTTTGTCGGGGGACGCTCGATCGCGCTCTTTTCGCGCGGCGAAAGCTTTGCCTGGAGCTGGTCAGCAATTGTCTTTGCGATCTCGCTTTGAATGGCGAACACATCCGCCAGATCGCGATCGTAAGTCTGCGCCCAAAGATGCGCGTCATTGCGCGTATCGATCAGCTGCGCATTGACGCGCACGCGATTGGCTGCGCGCTGCACGCTGCCCTCGAGCACATGCGCCACTCCAAGCTCGTCGCCGATTTTGCGCAGATTGCGTTCTACTCCGCTTTTATAATGCATCACGCTCGAGCGGCTGATCACCTTCAGGTCGGCGATCTTCGACAGGTCAGTCAGTATTTCGTCCTGCACACCATCGGCGAAATAGGCGTTTTGCTTTTCGTCGCTCAGGTTCTCGAACGGCAATACCGCGATGCTTTTCTCGGGAATAGAAGCAACTGATGGAGTAGTGGAAGCAGAGGACGTTGGCGCAGCCGTTGGCCGCGGCTGCATCTGCTTTAGAATTGCCGGCGCGAAAATTATGCCCAGAACCGCGATGGTGAAGAGCATGAAGCCGATGATCAGAAGGGCTACCAGGATCGGCGACCGCTTCGCGCGCCCGGCGGAGGCCGCGGGCGGTCGCAGTCGTTTCCCATGTTTTAATTTTTCCGGCGGGTCAGGGTTGCCAACGACATCGGCATAAAGATTCACGATGGAAACGATAACACCGTGTTTGACTTCGAAATCGCCGAGCTCGTGCAGGTACGGCTGCCAACGGCGATATTGCGCTAAATCGTCGGCCACGCGTTTGGAAAGGAGGATGTGACCGGCATCCCCGCAATCCATCACGCGCTGTGCGATGTTGATGCCGGCGCCGGCAATGTTCTCGCGCTGGTTCACATCGGCCACGTGATGCACCGGTCCGCTGTGAATACCCATGCGCACCGGTAAACTTGGTTGTGCACGCAGCCTCTGACTGATCTGAAGCGCGCACTCTACCGGCTCTTCCACTGAGCCGGTGAAGACCAGCGCCATTCCATCGCCAGTGGGAAGAATGATCAGTTGCCCAGCCGCTTCCGCTTCACGCGCTGCTTCCGTGTTGCGCACGATCTGGTTCAGTTCGTGCAATGCTTCCGATTGCTCGTCGATGAGCAATTTCGAATAGCCGACAATGTCGATGAAGAGAACGTGCGCGATCTCCAGTCGCAGCTTTGTTTTCTGCTCGTCAGCCATCACTCTATTGTGTAGTTGTCGCCACAAACATTCTGAATTGGTCAGTTTACCGGCACCGAACTTTTAAATACCCTTCGCACTAGAGTTTCAAATCGCGAATCAGAGTGCAGCTTTTCGAATTGCGGCTGAATGTTCACGAAAACGAGGAAGTCATCGGACTCGTTATAAGCCTTTTCTAACCATACGAAAGCTTGCTCGGTATCGCCGAGAACAGCGTAAATTTCAGCTACGGCGCTGGCAGTTGTCGTACCTTGTTCGTACTGCTTTTTTACCGCTTGGAGCCGGTCCGGCCAGTAATTTGGTCCGGCGACAAATCTGCGAGCGTTCTGCAATTCGCCAGTTAAGGCATACCACGCCCGTGGTGCATCGCCGCCGCCCACATCAATTGCATCTCCATGCTGCGCGAGCTCAATTGCCTTGTTGTGCTCCGTGA
>WNFT01036253.1_pt1 | contig 11414 bp, 5 predicted proteins | sample 5400191 | NCBI WGS metagenome assembly WNFT01 (sample SAMN13153359, study PRJNA577476) | soil metagenome | isolation source: 80 cm saprolite under Madrone tree | place: USA:California | collected 2016-06-14
GTGAACTCAAAACTGGAAGCGCATACCGGCTTCAATCTGGCGCGGATCCTCAGCGCTGGTGAATTTACCGAAATTCGGCGACGTCATCACCCCTGACTGCGGGCGATAGTTCGTGCGATTGAACGCGTTCGTCATGTTTGCGAACACGTTCAGGTTCGTGCGCGTGTTGCCGTTGCCTCTTCCATTACTGTTCGAGCCACTGAAGAAAAACGCCTTCGAGATATTGAAGTCGAAATTGACAGTTTTCGGACCCTTGCCGCTATTTCGTGGGACCCCGGGAGGCCGGTCGTTGATCGTGCCGTCCCTGTTGTCATCCTTGCCGGTGGTGATGTTGTACCAGTTGGGGCCAGTCACCGACGTCGTACCCGTCAAAAAGACTCCCATAGGCAACCGGGCATTCACGGTGCCGGTGACATTGTGTGTAGGGTAACCTGTTCCGTGGGAACCTACAAAATCCGCCCGCAGGTCGTAATTGTCGGTGGGAAGGGCATTCCCGCCGGGGTTGGTTTCGGGAAGAGCTCTCTGCACCAGGTAACTGGCCGATACGTTGAAAATACTGAATCTTTGCCGGTAATTCAGCCGGAGGGTGTGTCTGAGGCTGTTTGAGGTGGACTCCACATTGATCAAATCGCCCCGGTCCGGATCCGGCCGGACGCACGTCTCAGCGCTTTGAGCCGGGACGCAGGAACGCGGAAAGTGTGCTGTGACATCGAAGGGAGCGTTCAGGTTTCTGAGCCGTAAACGGTGATACTCGCGCTGGTAGTCATAGGAGACGCTGAGGAACAAGTTTGTCAGGAACGTCCGTTCGAATTGGACCATGGCAACATTAACGTAGGGCGACCTGACATGCGGATTCAACACTCGTATCGATGGAAACGTGTTTCGAATTCTTCCCGCCTGAAACGGATCTGGATAAGAAGGGTTGTCGATGACGATTTCAAACTGGCGCGTGCCGTCGAGACGGCGCTGGTCCTCCACGACTGTTAACGGCATACCCAGATAGAAAATTCCCCCGCCTCCTCGAATGACGGTACCCCGGCCCAGGGCGTAAGCAAATCCCAGTCGCGGAGCAAAGTTGTTATGGTCCCGCATGTTGCTTTGAACGTCGTAGCGGGCGCCAAGCATAAGCGTTAAGCGCGGCGTGAGTTTCCAATCATTCTGGTCGAAAAACGAAAGCTGCAACTGATCCGTTCCCAATAAAGGATTACCGCGCGTCACCCGATACATGAGAGGCCTGCCCGCACGATAGGAATCCAGGCTGGAAAATGTGAATGTTCCTCCGAAATTAGTTTCGGAAAATGATCGGTTGGTCACATATTGACCGTTACTGCCCGCCCTCATCGTCACCTTCTCGCCGAGCCGCGTATACATGCTGCTGAAATCGTAATTGCGTTCGCTTTTTTCCGATCTGTTCTGGGCGCCACCGGAGCTGAACGCGTCGAGTACATTGATTCGGAGCGCGTTACTGAATGGTTCGGTTTCGTCGTGGCTCGTAATGATGTTGAGGCGGCTTTCAAAAAGGCTCCGCGCAGAAAGATTTGAGAACTGCACAAATTCCACATTCCAACTCGTGCCCCTGGAAGTCGACGCGAGTTCGGGCAGGGCAAACCCGCCCACACCTTGATTTTTGCTGGAGCTTGTCGTGTATCCCAGGTTCAATGACAGCGAATGCGCATCGCCAACCTGATATGTATTCCTTGTTGTGAACGAACGCTTCACCGTCGGACGAGTGATTCCGAGGGCGAACAAACCTTCGGGCAGCGTTGCATGGATTGTATCGACGTTCTGGGCCTCATTCTGACTGGCAGCAAGGCTCGTGGTTATCCTGCGAGGAATGATGGGACCACTGATATCGAAGTTGGCCTGGCGCTCCTGGTAAGGCGGTTTGTTGCTGGCGAAAGGATTTCTTGCGTTAAGAGATTCGTCTTTAACCAGCAGTTGTCCGGCTGGCGGTCGCGCGATCATCCTCCGTGCGCGACCTCTGTTGCCGCCCGGCGGTTTCGTAATATACGTTCCATGCGGAGAGCTGTTCAGGCCGTAAATAATCCTGAAGCCGCTTGAGAAATTCCTCCCGCAACCATTCAATTGCAGAGCGCAGACGATCCGCCTCCTGCCCCTGCGTTGGACCCGCTCGAAAGTTCATCAGGTCCCCGAACAGGTCTTCCGAAGCCTGCCGCCGGTCCTCCATCATGAGAACGATGGCTCTTTCCTGTTCTTCGGTGAACGGAAGGCGCGCATCCGCGAGGACGCGTTTAACGTCATCCTTCAACTCGGCGAGCGGATTTGCAGCCCCTGCTATCAGGCCTTGTGGCGGGGAAGGCGGTTGCTGGGCAATCAGCGGACCGGCGAGTGTGAGCATAAGCAGGACCAGGGATTTCATTGGAGCGCCTCGAACCAGGATTACGCGGATTCTACACGAACTTCAGCCTCTGATGGACCTCCATCTCACGACGGAACCGACAAGCGCTCGATCAACCGCTGTCAGTAGAGATCAACCGTCTCGCTTCGACTACAAGCGCCTGCCGATCATTAATCTTCATCGCCGCTCCAGGCTGTTGCGGCGCCGTTCTAACATTGGACCGCCTCCGTTCAACCTTCGACGGCCTTCGTTCAACTATCTCGCGTTTCGATCGGATATTCGTGAGCGGAGGTTCACGTCTGGCGAGCGCCCGTCAAAGTGCCGGCAGCCTCCGGCAAATCTTCTCGCCCGTCTCTCCATCGGTCTCGCGCGGCCGGCCAAGCTTCGTCCGGCTCCGGCAAAGTATCTCGGGCGTCTCACGGACGGTCGAGCTTCGTTACTAGAGTGCCGCCTTTGGTCATCCGTTGATCGACGGCCATTACTGGACTATCGCCGTTCGTCATTCGTTGGAGGAGCTTCGATGAAAAACAGTCGCCCTTCATCATTTGTGCGGCAACGTTGGTTATTCGAGTGTCGACGTTCAATGTTTAAGGTTCGCTCGAGATAAAAAAAGAGCCGTGAAGCAAGGTTGTTCAATGCTTGATGGCTCTTGAACGGCAACGCTTCATGCGCTGGTGGTGAAGGACGGTGCGGGTGGAGTGGACGACGGAGGTTCAGCGATCGCGGCTGTCCGGCGTCTTGCGGCCCGCTTGCCGAAGTCCCTGCCGCCAACTTGCAGGACAGTATCGTCGATCCGCTTTTTGCAATGGATCGACCGCCAGTTGAATTAGCGCGAGCCCGCCGCGGGCAGACCAACACTAAAGTGGCGGATGCCTGAGGTGGTGGTCGGAGGCCGTCTGGAACGCATGGGCGAGCAGGAGGATCTCCGAGTCACCGAAGAGCTTGCCCGTGAAGTGCAACGCGGTGGGTGAGCCGCGGTAGAATCCGCCAGGCATGCTGACGACCGGGTGACCGGTGCGGTTGGTGAGCGCTTGCTGGCTTCCAATGAAGAGGTCGAGATCGGCCATTGCCTTGTCCATCTCCTCCATCACGCGCGTACGGAAGCGGTTCGCTTGTATGAACGCCACGGCGGAAGTGAAGTAGGCGCTGCGGATTTCGATGGGCCTGACGCTCATCTCGGGTCCTTCTTCGACCTGGGTGAGCAGCCCGCTGCGCGTGACGTCATCGAAGAACGCCGCGGTTTCAGCATAGCGGATGAAGTCGATCGCGGGGATGGGGACGTCCGGCAGATCGAACGGGACCACGTTCACGCCCAGCGAGCGAATGACGCGCAGCGCCTCCTGATTGTTTGTCCGTGTGGCCCGTTCCAGCCCAACGGCGTCCGGATTGTCAGGATTATCAGCGATCACGCCTTCGAACGCCGCCCTGAGGTACCCCACACGCAGACGGGTCACGTCGGCCGTTGCGTCCCAGTTGAACGGCACGTCGACAATGATGGCGTTGTCCTTCCCGTCCGGTCCGTAAATGGCGTCGAACACGATGGCGCAATCCTCGGCGGAGCGGCACATGGGTCCAACGGTATCCTGCGTCCAGGCCAGCACCATTGCGCCGTGACGGCTCACCCGCCCGAACGTCGGCCGTAGGCCGGTGATCCCGTTCCGAGTCGAAGGGCCGATGATGGATCCGCCGGTGTCCGTCCCGATTGAAAAGCCGACCAGTCCGGCAGCGGTGGCGGAGCCCGGTCCCGCAGACGACCCCGACGCGTCCTGCTCGGTATTCCACGGATTGCGGGTCAGACCTCCGAACCAGCGGGCGGTTACAGCCAACGCGCCTGTCGAGAGCTTCGCGACCAGGATCGCTCCCGCGTCGGTGAGCCTGCTGTACACGCTGGAGTCCAGGTCGATAACCCGGTCCCGGTAGGGCGTCATCCCCCACGTCGTCTTCGTTCCTCGCACCGCGAACAGGTCTTTGAGTCCCCACGGGATGCCATGCAGGGGGCCGCGGTACGTGCCTGCGGCGATCTCTTCGTCCGCTCGCCGAGCCTGACGCAGAGCCAGATCCTCGGTGAGACTGACCACGCACAGAAGCCTGGGGTCATATCGCTTCAGCCGCGACAGGTACAGTTGGGTAAGTTCAGTAGGCCTGATTTGACGGCTCTCGACGAGCTTGGCCAGATGCGTGACGGGAAGGAACGCCAGCTCCTCGTCGGTCGCTGGCATTGAGACTTCCAGCGCCTTCCTTCTCAGAGGCCTCCGCTCGCTCGGAAGGGTCTTCCCCGGGAGGACCGGATTGAACACGATCGCCGGCTGAGTGCTCCCGAGGTCGGCGGCTCGCAGCGCATCGAAGCCCCGCAGAGGACCGTCCGGGCCATTCAGCCGCGCTAGGATTCTCTCCTGCTGGTCGCGCGTGAAGGACACGCCAGCGATCCTCTGGGCCGCTTCGAGCATCTCGAGCGTAATGCGGGGGGCGTCCTGCGCTACGGCCATCAGCGCACCGGGCATCAGGGCGAGGCCCCCGGCTGAGAAGCACTCGAGAAAGCGACGGCGGTTCAGGGCGAGTTGGTCCTCATTCATGTTTCTCCCCTTTCCAGGCGATGATACTCCCAGGATCACGCAATAGCTGTACCTGCCGTTCGTCCGAAATCGAACAGCACTCCGGTCAAGTCCTCCGAGACCTTCCACAGCCTGGCCGCGATCGCCTGGTCTCTCGAGAGTTTATTCGAGGTAACTTGAACGGGGTACCCGCGCATCTCCATAAACCCGCCCGGGCCGTAATACTCGCCGCCTTTTGCGTTTCGTTCGCTTTCGGGTACTGGCTTCTAATCTTCCGCGCGGCCGCATGTCCTTTATCCAAATTCCGCACAGCGATGATAACTTCGGCGTTTTTGTTCGCCAGAACCCGAGCAGTTTCGTACCCTATTCCGCTGCTCGAACCCTGCATTCCATTCTTCGCCTTTCATTGTGTTCTCCTTATGGTCGCCGGCGAGACATCCGCCGCCGTTGCGATTTTCGACATTGAGGTGTCTGCGAATCCGTTCGCCGTGATCAATGATCGGTCAGTTATCGTCAATGAGCATTCTCACACCTCAGGGTCGGAGAACAGGAGAACCTTCGCGCGGGCGGCAATGTTATGTAAAATGCGTTTCTTATGTAACGAAACCAAGGAGAGTGCGATGAGATGCCCGATAAAGGAATTTCTGCTGAGTACTGTCCTGCTATTTGCCCTGGTACTGACGGGGCATGCCCAGGCGCCAACGCCAACGCCAACGCCAGCGCCCACGCCGACGAAGACGCTACGACCCGTGCCGAATTTCGTTGCTGTGACCGACCAAACCATGCGGGCGCCCAAGCCCGACGATTGGCTGATCCATCGCGGCAATTATCAAGGCTGGGGCTACAGTCCGCTCGACCAGATCAACAAAGGCAATGTCAAGACGCTGCAACTGGTCTGGTCACGCGCCATGGAGCCCGGCGCCAACGAGGCCACGCCCCTCGTCTACAACGGCGTGATGTATGTGGGTAATCCCGGCGACGTGATCCAGGCGATCGATGCCGCGAGTGGCGACCTCATGTGGGAGTATCGGCGCCCGCTGCCGCCTGTCGCGTCGATGCGCAACGGCCTCGGACAACGCAAGCGCAGCATCGCGCTCTATGGCGACCAGATCTATTTTGTAACCTGGGACAATTTCGTCGTCTCGCTGGGCGCCCGCAGCGGCGAGCTGGTCTGGCAGACCGATCGCGGCGGTGACTTGTACGTCAGCAACTCCTCCGGCCCAATCGTGGCCAACGGCGTGGTCATCGCGGGCAGCACGTGCCAGTATTCGGCCAAGGGCTGTTATGTCACCGGTCACGACGCCAGGACCGGCCGGGAGCTCTGGCGGAATGAGATGATTCCCCGCCCGGGCCAGCCCGGTGACGAGACCTGGGCCGGCTCGTCATTCGAGAGCCGTTGGATGACCGGCGTCTGGGGTCAGCTCACCTATGATCCCGAACTCGATCTCGTGTACTACGGCTCGAGCGGCGTCGGCCCTGCCTCGGAGGCTCAGCGGAACATGCCGGGCGCAACCATGACCGGCACGAACACGCGCTTCGCGGTTCGGCCCAAGACCGGCGAAGTGGTTTGGAAGCACCAGGTCCTGCCGCGCGACAACTGGGATCAGGAATGCACTTTCGAAATGATGATCATCAACACGCCGGTCAATCCCGGCGCCCCCGACATGCTATCGGTCAATCCGGCCGCGCGCCGTGGGCCGCGCAAGACGCTGACCGGCGTCCCTTGCAAGACCGGAATCGCCTGGAGCTTCGATGCGGCCAACGGCGAGTTCTTGTGGGCGAAGCCGACAACGGAGCAGAACATCGTGGCCCGGATCGACCCGAAGGGGCTCGTCACGGTGAACGAGAACGCCGTGCTCAAAGAGGTCGGCAAAACCTATCACGTGTGCCCGACCTACAACGGCGGCCGCGACTGGCCGCAAGGCGCCTACAATCCGAAATCCAACGTCATGTATATACCGCTTTCGAATCTCTGCATCGACTCGACGGCGCGCACCGATCGCAAGGCCGCGCCGGAGTTCGTCTACAACACGACCAACGTCGGCAAGTTCGCGACCGGCAAGGACAAGGTCGGGCGCATCGACGCGATCTCGGTCGAAACCGGCAGGACGTTGTGGAGCTGGGAGACGCGCGTATCGAACTACTCGCCAGTCCTGGCCACCGGCGGCGGGCTCCTGTTCAACGGCTCGATGGACCGTTATCTGCGGGCGCTTGATGCCGACAGAGGCCAGGTCCTGTGGCAGACGCGGCTTCCCTCTCAGGCCGTCGGCGGCGCCGTGACGTATTCGATCAATGGCCGCCAATTCATCGCCATCGCGGCCGGCGGCGGCCCGATCGCTGCCCTCGGCACCGGCCTGACTCCCGAGGCGGACACGTTCAGCGGCAGCAACGCCATGTACGTCTTCGCGCTACCGCAATAGGTCTCTCTGATGGCTCTTACTGTAGCGGCGGTCTATGACCGCCGGTTTTTCCTGGATTCAAGGAAATACCGGCGGTCATAGACCGCCGCTACAGTAACGTCAGATCAAAACATCAGCTTCAACGCGAACTGAAGTTGCCGCGAGCTCGTAGCCGTGGTGCTGATGACCCCGGCCGAAGAGCTGTAGTTGTTGCCTGAGAAGATAATCTGATTCGGGTACGAGAAATTGGCGTGATTGAAAACATTGAAAGCTTCAGCGCGGAACTGCAAATTCAATGTCTCATTAATTTTTATCCTCTTGAACAACGAAGTGTCGAACGACACCAGGCCCGGGCCGCGGAGGGATCCGCGCGACACGTTCCCGAAAGTCCCGGGGGTCGGCACCACGAAAGCCCTCGGATCGAACCACTGATCCGGTTTCCCCAGAATCACGGGACCCTTGAAGTCCGGATTCCAGTTCGGTACGTCGGACTGATTGGCGTCGCCGGTCCCGGAAATATTGGAACCCGCCAGAGGCGTGAATGGGAATCCGCCCTGAGCGTTGACGATTCCATTCCATTGCCAGCCGCCGATCAAATGATCGACAACTCCACTGGCGCCGTTTCCAAAGCGCTGCCCGTTCCCAAACGGCATCTGATAGCTGAAGTTTCCGTTGAACTGGTGCTGGAGGCTGTAGGACGCGACCCCGCGGTTCAGCCGCAGATTATAGGGACTGAAGACATCCGGCGGTTCGTTTCCGGCAGAGGGCGCCAGGATCGCGGAGTTCAAGTCGATCACTTTCCCGTAGGTGTAATTCGTCTTGAAAGTTATTCCGTGGCTGGCGCGCTTGACCAGCGAGACATTCAGCGAATGGTAGCTGCTGGTGCCCTGATCGAACCAGGTGACGCCGTTGCCTACATAGGGGTTCGGGCGCGTACCCGGCGCCATGTACGTCGTACCCTGCGGCACCCTGGCATAGGGAGGCCTTGGGACTGTTCCCTGAAGCGTCGTTCCGCCACTGTCGCATCCCTGCGGATTCTGGCACACCTGGGGATACGCCGTGTTGGCATTTACAGAAAGCGGAGTGTGGTAGGACTGGCTGCCCACGTAGCCCACCTGAATCATGATGTCCTTCGTGATACTCCGTTCCACCGTAAGGTTCCATTGCTGGATGGTCGGTGTGAACATATTTGGATCGACTCCGGCGGGAGAATAGATCGAGCAGGGTTGAGGCACCGACGGTCCGCAAGTCGGCGGCAGTACTGCTGTCTTCTGAAGCGGAATAAGAGAGAGCAACGAGCCCGTCAACTGCTCGCGAGCGTTAAAGGGTGGATTGGCGTAGGTCCGGTTGGCAAGGTTATCCTGAAGATCATTGTGGATTCCAAAGCCGGCCCGCACCGCCCAGCTTCCCGTGCCGGTCGGGTCCCAGGCCAAACCAACACGCGGCTGCAACAGCAATTTGGCGTTGTTTTGACCCAGGCAGGATTTGCCGATGACCGGCTCTGTCGAGATCACAAAGTTTTTGTCGAACGCGTAGTTCGAACAACGGCCCGCCACTTCATTCCAGCCGTCGGTCATCTCGTGCCGCAATCCCAGACGCACGCTGAGATTCGGAAAGAGCTTGAATTCATCCTGTAAATACCAGGCTGCTTCGGTCGTCCGGTAGCCAAGCCCAAGCGGATTCCGGTTCAGGTTGAACTGGCTCGGAACGTCCTGGAGAAATGCCAGCATGGTCAGATAGCTGACGCCTCCTGCTGAAAACTGAGCTGCCCCGACGTCGTTTTGGTGTATGCGCTGTATCCAGGCGCCTGTGCTGAAGGAGTGCCTGCCTTTGCTGAAGTGCAGGTCATCGGACAGCGTGTAGTACTCTCGGATACCGCGAACAGGGTTAATGCCCTCTGCCGGCGCCACGGCGGCAGGCGCGACGGTTGTCGCTCCACCCCCGATGACAATCGAGCCCTGATTACCCCCGGGAAGAAACAGCAAGCTGTCGGGGATCGCCACCGCGGTAGCCCTTACCAGCGTTGCCCACGTGCGAGCGTACCCCAGGGTTGCGGAATTCACGACACTGGAGGAGAAAACACGTGTTTCCTGTATCCCCACTGTTTGCGTGCGCAAAGGCTCTATCTGGGTAAAAATCGCATTCGTTCGCGGAGTCCTCCTTTCGCCATCGTCCAGGGTGTAGTTTACAAACAAGGAATCTTTGCTCGAGATGCTGTAGTCAAACCGGGCAAGCCCAAAATCTTCGCGAGCTCTCTGCAGAGCGCTATTGTAGTTGTAGGCGGTTCCGCTCGGCAGTCCGTTGGTGAGGACTTCGAGACCATTCGGCGACGGCCAGAAGTAGTTGGCATACGGCAGCATGCCCGGCTTCAGATTTGGAACGGGAGCGAAGCCGGAAGCTGGGCAGGGACTTGGGGCGGGAGTGATCACGTTGCAAGGCAGCAAGCCCTGACGAAGGGCTCCTCCAAATTGATTGCGCTTGAACGGCGGAGCGCCGATGGTTTGATCGAAGAAATTCCGGGCGTCGAGGGCGCTGTTACGCAGATACTCGAAGAGGGTTCCATGCCATTGGTTCGTCCCTGAGGAGGTCACAATGCTGATCTGCCCTCCCGCTCGTTTCCCATACTCGGCGCCATAAGTGTGCTCGAGGACGTTGTATTCCCGGACGGCTTCCACGCCCAACAACTGCCCGCTGGCACCAGACGGTGTAATGAACTGGCCGGTGGAGTTTCCGCCGACCCAGTCGACTCCATTGATAAGAAATCGGTTGGTTTCCTGGCGCTTGCCTGCAACCGAGAAACCTGTCCAACCGTTGCCCTGTCCGATGTTCGAAGTATTATTCGAAATGCCGACGTTGAGCGTCAGAAGCTGATCGAAGCTGCGCCCGTTGAGCGGCAGGTCCTTCACCTGCTGCTCGGTGATTAATCCTGCGGTCGAGCTCAGCGTCGTGTTCACGAGCGGAGCCTCCTCAGTCACCGTTACCTGCTCGGCAAGAGTTCCTACGTCCAGCGTCAGATCCACAACGGCTTCCTGAGCCACAGCGAGGTTGATGCCCCGCCGAACACCCTGCTTGAAGCCCATCTTTTCTCCCGTCACTTCATATGGACCTACGGGTAGAGACGGCATTCTGTAGCTGCCGTTCTCCGTACTATCCACCGTGCGCGTCAGCCCGCTTTCGGTATGTTTAATAGTAACAGTCACTCCCGGCAGCACTGCTCCCGTGGCATCCCGCACGATGCCCGAGATAACGGCCGAGCCCTGAGCAAAAACCAGACAACTTCCCAAAACGATCAATGCAACCACCACTCCTCCCAATTTCACTAGCGCGTGCAGCCCTGTACGTGTCCTGTTGAACATATTTCCTCCCCTTTTAGTTGAATTGGGCTGGCGTGGTCGAAACTGCAGTCCCCGCCTGGACTCCGGCAGCTGTGGAGAACTACTGGCAAGTTCTTAGGCCTTGTCATCGACCACAGCAGGAGGGATCCTGCGTTGTCTGCTGGCTCCTTTCCAAGCCGACCCTTATTGCTTGCAGAAATTTCCGCTCAAAAAATTGCGCCTTATGTACAGGAATTGATACCGATTAGCTACGCCGGTTTCGGGAGTTTGTCAAGAAAGTCTGTGGCGTGAAAATTTAGCCGCGGATTTCACGGATTGCGCGGATGGCGCGCAATTAAGAACCGTTGATGCGCGCCATCCGCGTAATCCGTGAAATCCGCGGCTAAATTTCGGCTAGAACAGGAGCTTCAGCGCAAACTGGATTTGCCGCGAGGTCGTTGCCGTACTTGTAATGACCCCACCCGAGGAGCTGTACTCGGTGCCCGCGAAAACGACCTCATTCGGGTACGCGAAATTGGGGTGATTGAGAACATTGAACGCCTCGGTCCGGAACTGCAGCTTCAATCCCTCAGTGATTCTGACGTTCTTGAACAACGACGTATCAATGTTGAACAGGCCCGGACCACGGAGCGATCCGCGAGCCACGTTCCCGAAGGTCCCTTGTGCAGGCAGTACAAAAGCTCTCGAGTCGTACCACCGATCCGGTCTTCCCAAAATCACCGGCCCCTTAAAATTCGGATTCCAGTTCGGTACGTCGGAGTTAGTGGAA
>WNFT01005151.1_pt1 | contig 11411 bp, 10 predicted proteins | sample 5400191 | NCBI WGS metagenome assembly WNFT01 (sample SAMN13153359, study PRJNA577476) | soil metagenome | isolation source: 80 cm saprolite under Madrone tree | place: USA:California | collected 2016-06-14
CGCGCTGCGATGTCCGCGCCGCGTGCAGCGGCGCAACTCTTTCGAATGCCAGTGATCGCCTGAGATAGTGCCTTGTCGGGTCCCGGCACTTCAGCCGGAGAACTCTGCGGCCAGCGCCAAAGCCTTGAGCATCGCCTTGGATTTGTTCACCGTTTCTTGAAACTCCGCCTCCGGCTCGGAATCGTTGACCCAGCCTCCGCCGGCCTGCACGTAGGCCGTGCCTCCTTTGATGAGCGCCGTCCGTATGGTAATGCAGCAATCGAGGTTGCCCTCAAACGAGAAATAACCGACGCAGCCGCCGTAAGGACCGCGCGTGGTCTGTTCCAGTTCGGAAATGATCTGCATGGCGCGGATTTTCGGCGCGCCGCTGAGCGTGCCGGCGGGGAAAGTGGCGCGCATTAAGTCATAGGGAGTTTTATCGGCAGAGAGCCGGCCTTCGACCTGCGACACGATGTGCATCACGTGGCTATAACGTTCGATGATCATCAGGTCCTTGACTTGAACGCTGCCAAAATCGCAGACGCGGCCAAGATCGTTCCGCGCCAGATCCACGAGCATGACGTGCTCGGCGCGCTCTTTAGGATCGGCGAGGAGTTCTTCCTGTAGAGCCTTGTCCTCGGCAGCGCTTTTGCCTCGGGGGCGGGTGCCGGCGATAGGGCGGATCTCCACGCGGCGATCCTCGGAGCGGACGTGGATTTCCGGGGAGGCACCCACCAGTGAAAAGCCATTCAGTTCGAGCAGGAACATGTAGGGCGAAGGATTGATGGAGCGCGCCGCCCGGTAGATGTCCAGCGGTGAGGCTTTCACCGGGGTCGAAAACCGCTGGGAGCCAACAACCTGGATGATGTCGCCGGCGGTGATGTATTCCTTGGCCTTCAACACGTTCGCGAAAAATTTTTCCCTGGGCACGTTCGACTCGAAAGGGACCGGAGGCACTTCAGCGGGAACGGTGGCTGGATGGTGTTCGGTGGGTTGTTCGAGCAAGGCGACCAGACGATCGATTTCGCCCGTTGCATTTTCATAGGCTTCCTCGGGGGTAGCCGAATCCTCAAGGACAGCGTTTACCAGCAAGAGCAGGGTTTGGGCGACGCGATCAAAGATGAGCAATTGATCGGCGATAAGGAAATATATCACCGGTGTTCGGACGTCGTCGTGGGGCGGGCGCGGGACGACCGGTTCGACATCGTGAATGAACTCGTAGCCAATAAACCCCACCGCGCCGCCCGTGAAACGCGGCAAACCCGGCACGGGGACAGGTCGGTATTTCTTCATCACCCGTTCGACCACTTCCAAGCCGTCTCTAACGCCGGGCAGTGCGTCCTCCGCGCGCGCAGGCTGGATTGCCGGACCGGCACTGGCTATCTGGCCGCCCGGTCTGGCCGCTGGACGAATCCTGAATTCCTGGACTACTTTGCCATTTTCGAGGACCTGGACCTGATCGCGTTGCTGGCGGATAATCGCACGCGGGTTGCAACCGACAAAGGAATAGCGTCCGAGATGCTCGCCCCCTTCGACAGATTCGAAAAGGAACGATTCGCCGGGCCCACGGATTTTTCGATAAGCCGAGAGCGGGGTTTCGATATCGGCCAGCAAGCGGCGGGTAACTGGAACTACGTTACCCTCGGCGGCGAGCTTGAGGAATTCAGGGAGGGTTGGGGAATACATGCCGCTCAAAACGTCCAAGCATCAAGCATCAAGAACCAGGGAAGATCCAAGATCCAACCCATTTCGTGGGGGATTAGCTTTGAAGCATGGGATTTGGAGCTCCTCTGATGCTTGGCGTTTGGAGATTGATACTTTCATTCGCCTTCGAATTGCACGACGTCGCGAACTGCCAAACCAGCCAATTGCCCATTCCTGAGAGCGTTTGGGTTTTCGAGTGACAGCGACCTCTCTTTCAATCGGGCTTCGCGGATTGCCGCCCGACGGAGGCGCCAAATGGCTAGCAAGGTGTAAAAAGCGACGGCTCCAGCATAAGCCATGATACCGACGCCGATGGCGAAAGGGACCAAAAGCGGCTGTCCGCCTGCTGCCGGCATACTGCTGAAGTAAATCACTGCGGCGCCGACACCTGCCGTCAGCAATGTGTTGCCCGCCAGGCAGAATAGATAGAGCGTAATGCGCGTTTCCTGGATGCGCTGGATGTGCCAGTCACGATAGGCATGTTCACCCAACGAACGCATGAGCCAGGCGGATTGGAAGTTGCGCGCTGCGACGAGGACGCTGGTGGTGCTGATAACGATCGCAGGCAGCGGCCAAAAGGCCAGCACGAGGCAAATGCCGAAATTGATGGGCAAGCCCCAGCGCCAGCCGAGCTTCTTTGCTATAGGATTGCCCTCCAACAGCAGGTTGGGCGTGGCCACCCAGGTGCTTAACACATCCATGCCGCGCGAGACCAGCAGCAGAAGGAGCATCAAAAAATAATCGCGGCTGGGAAATGGCAGAAAATCGTCCATTATTTTTTTTCGTAGATTGTTTCGGGAGTTTCGAGTTGAGCCTCTGTGGTCTGGACGTCCGCGCCGCTTTCCGTAACTGAGCGGAAGAAGCACGACCGATACCCTTCATGGCAAGCAGCGCCGATTTGCTCGACCTGTATCAGCAGGGTATCGCCGTCGCAGTCCAGCGCGATGTTTTTCACAGCCTGGGTGTGGCCGCTGCTTTCACCTTTCATCCAGAACTTCTGACGCGAGCGGCTCCAAAAGTGTGTTTTGCCAGTGGCAATCGTTTTCTCGAGCGAGGCCCGGTTCATCCAGGCCATCATCAACACCCGGCCCGAAGCGAGGTCCTGGATGATAGCCGGGACCAAGCCGTTGGCATCGAACTTCAGTTTGTCGTAAAAAGACATGGCCGAAGGGTGGAGCGGAAGTTCCGGAGTGACGGAGTTTTTCTCAATACTCCATTTACTCCGCTCATATCTCAACTCTTCGGCAGCAATGTAATCATGATGTACGTGGGAATGCAAACAAACGTCGGATTTTCTCCCTCTCCTCCTCTGGAGGAGAGGGCTGGGGAGAGGAGGCCCTTTTGTGGCACTCGGCGGAGCTTCATGGAAAGATCAGAGGCGCATCGGAATCCCTTTTTCGGCCAAAAACGCTTTAACGTCGCCTACGGTGTATTCTCCAAAATGAAAAATGCTGGCGGCCAATACAGCATCAGCTTTTCCTTCCAGTAATACGTCCGCCATGTGCTGCAGAGTGCCTGCGCCGCCACTGGCGACCAAGGGCACACCCACCGCTTCGCTGATTCGTCGCGTGATCGCCAGATCGAATCCCGCTTTGGTGCCATCGGCGTCGATGCTGTTCAGCACGATCTCTCCGGCACCCATTGATACTGCCCGCCGCGCCCATTCCACTGCTTCCAGCCCAGTCGCTTTTCGCCCGCCGTGCGAAAACACTTCCCACCGGTCAGGGGACACCTTTTTGGCGTCTATGGAAACGACAATGCACTGGCTGCCGAACTTTTCCGCACTGGCGCGAATCAGTTCAGGGTTTGCCAACGCCGAGGAATTAAGGCTGATCTTATCGGCGCCCGCCCGCAGCATCGTGTAAATGTCATCAACCGAGCGAAGACCTCCCCCGACAGTCAATGGCATGAAGCATTGATCGGCCGTCCGCTCGATGACGCTCACCATCGTGTCCCGGCCATGAGCGCTGGCGGTGATGTCAAAGAACACCATCTCGTCAGCACCCTGGTCATTATAACGCAGCGCCAGTTCGACGGGATCGCCTACGTTGCGCAATTCACCCGCTTCGGCCCTGCCGAACTGGACGCCGCGAGTGACCTGGCCGTCATGCACGTCCAGGCATGGGATAACACGTTTGGCAATCATTGGAACATTGAACCGGTTCTGAACAAAGGGAGCAAACACGTTCGGATGATTGTTTGAATGAGGTCGTGGAAGCACTGTTCGTTAACTCCAAGGTTCGGGATCCCCGAACGACCTCCTCCTCCCGTGCGCATCGAGAGGAGGAGCGGTGGTTCTGTCGAGGAAAACTTCGCATCCGCGAGCACCACCGGTCGCAGCTCAGGCCGCGAGCTTCTGCGTCTCAGTCGCTGGTTTCCCGAAACCGATACCCAGTTGGACACACAACAACAATGCCTTGTAAGAATCGTAATCGTGTTGAATCCACAACTGCGCGTCGATTGCGCTCGGCGGCATGCCCTCGGTCGCGCCGTGAATACGAACCTCGCAGGGAATGTCCGCATCAAGGAATTCCTTTCGCACAAGTTCGACCTCCGTCCAATCGGATGAGAAAAACAGCATCTTCATAATATTGCCTTGGTTTCGCAGCGACCTCTTAGGGTTAGGATGCCAGACTTACCCCTGCGCGCCCACACCAACTAATCGGAGATCGACTGTCAGATCTGTCACCGCATTGAGCGTGCCAATCAAATTTAAGAAGTTTTTGCTTTGCCTCGGTACCTGAGTCACCGGTTGGCGTGCGGTTGGTTTTGCAGGGAACCCCATCTGTCCGAGAGTGCCTGGAATTTAACAGGTAACCGGGGCTGGGACCGAATGGCGCGAACGCCACCAGCTTTGCCTGCCAAGGCGGCTGCGCTCTGCCGTGCTCCGCATCAGTAGTCCCACTTGTGATAGACCTGGTAAACATCAACTCGCCCGCCCGGAAAATAGTCGTTAGGCGCAAGTAGGAAGGTTCTCGTGGCGCGGTCGTAATTCAAAACACGTGGTTCCGCTGGCAGGTTGGGGTCGTAAGTCAGGAACCGAATTTGATTTTCTTCCTGCTCGGCTCCGAAAACAACGAGGGCGTGGTTGATCGTGAGTTGGGGGAACCGAACTATATGCACTACCAAAGGCGCACCATTTGGGATTTCAGCCAGGAGCTCTCGGGCCAGGTTTTGCTGCTGGCGACGGGTAAAGGGAAAAACAATCCTCCAATGGCCGCGCTGAACATAGCTGTGCCAGGCGGGCCCGCATTCGGCTTTCAACAAATTCTCCTCTGCCTGACTAAATGACCGCAGATTCGGGTGGCCTGGAATGACGATTTTTTGGGCATCTGGCCGGCCTTTCCGCGGATTCGAGGAAACCACTCTTCTAATAAGCCGCCGGTAAGTCGCCTGATCGGCTACAGGCTCACTGGCATCAAACCGCGCATTGAGGTAGAACTGGCGCGTAGATAGCGCTACGACAAAACAATGCTGTGAATAGCCCGGCTTGGGCTTGCGAGTATGCGTCGTCCACTTCCCCTGCGCATCGTATTCATATGTCCAAGTCAGTTCATTGGGGAAAGAGAAGGTATCTGTCTCAAAATTGAACGGCCGGTTAGACGCGGTATCGAGATGGTGTGGGCTGGCGCATCCAAGAAGAAGAACGAGAAAACACAGGAGCGCGGCAAGGCTCTTTGTGGAGGGCTTGGCCGTACTTTCTTGGGCATGCCATGTCATATCTGCTTGCTCAGCAACCTAACTGCGAGCAACTTCACTGACAATGTTGTACGAGCGTTGGCGACAAATCGCGAGCAACTCGCCGGACCGTATTGCGTTGCGCGATCTGACAGCAGGGGAAGCCTGGACGTGTCGAGAGCTTCAGGAGCGGACGGAGAACCAATCGCCGATTGAGGATTCGGTCGTGTTTCCGCAAGGGGCTTCTGCGGCTTTCATATTCGCTGTCCTTCAGGCCTGGCGCGCCAATGCAGTTGTTTGCCCACAGGAATTGGGCCAAGCGGTTCCAGCAATCCACGGGGGTTTGCCAAAAGGTGTTGCGCATCTAAAGACGACCTCGGCCACGACCGGCGCGCCCCGCCTGGTGGCCTTCACTGCCGCTCAACTCCTGGCCGATGCCGAAAACATCGTTGGGACTATGGGTTTGAGACCAGAATGGCCCAATCTTAGCGTCATTTCCTTGGCGCACTCGTATGGGTTTTCGAATTTGGTCTTGCCGATGCTACTGCATGGAATTCCGCTGATTTTGGTCGGATCTGGTTTGCCGGAAGCGGTACGGCGCGCGGCGGCGATGGAGGACATGGTGACGCTGGCGGCGGTGCCAGCCCTCTGGGGAAAATGGCACGAAGCCGACGCCATTCCGCCGAACGTCCGATTGGCCATTTCTGCCGGTGCCCCTTTGCGGCTAAAGTTGGAGCGAGACATTTTCGAAAACCGCGGTTTGAAACTCCATAACTTCTATGGCAGCACCGAATGCGGCGGCATTGCCTATGATCCTAGTGACGGCCCAAGAATCGATGTCTCGTGTGTTGGTGCACCCATGCAAAATGTCGAGGTAAGTGTGAACGGCAATGGCTGCTTGAACGTTCAGGGACAAGCCGTCGGCCTGACCTATTGGCCCGAACCGAATGAAAACTTGCGTGATGGGGTTTTTCGGACCAGCGATTTGGCAGAAATATCTGACGGGCAAGTTTATCTTCGCGGCCGGGCCGGCGACCAGATCAATGTGGCCGGACGAAAGGTCCTGCCCGAGGCGATCGAAGAAGTGCTGGCCGCGCACCCAGACGTGCGTGAGTGCATGACGTTCGGCGTGCCGAGCGCGGATCTTGGGCGCGGGGAGACAATCGTGGCTTGCTTGGCCGTGAATCGAGACGTGAGCGAAGCCGGCTTAAGGCAATTTCTCCTGAATAGATTACCCGCCTGGCAAGTGCCGCGCGAATGGTGGTTTGTGGATTCACTGGCGGTTAATGAACGCGGGAAGCTCTCGCGGGCGGAATGGAGAAAAACGTATCTTGAAGCTGTCCGGCAGCGGTCGGTCTAGGCCAAGGGAACAGCGATCTGTGCTGACCTCCGGATTATCGGCTGTCATTGAATGTGTTGGGCGCCGGTGTAACGCTGAAGAGAAGCGGCAGAAGGACATAGAAGGACAGCCGCAGTCCAAGACGCTGGCGCGAGGTAGAAACGCCCTGAGACGGGCGAAGCTTTTGGAGTGCGCCTGTCTTTTCTGGCGCTTTTCCTTCGAACCAGTTGCAATACCGGCGTTACTCATTCAAACTGAGCCGAAGCCGAAAATTATGAAAAATGCATCTGCCGCAATTGGCCTTTTGCTTTTGATCGCTTTCTCCTGCCAAGCCGAGAACTGGCCGCATTGGCGCGGTCCTAGCTTCGATGGTTCGACCACCGAAAAAAATCTGCCCGCCACCTTTTCGAAGACTGAACACGTAAAATGGATCGCAGAGCTGCCCGGGCCGTCCGCGGCCACTTCGGTGGTCTGGGACACTCATGTATTCGTCAGTTCGGGGGAGGAAACGACCAAATCACTCCATGCCCTGGGGCTCGACCGCAGGAGTGGCAAGGTGTTGTGGAACCACGAAGTAGGCACCGGCTTCAGTTTTGATGACAGAAGCAACTTCGCGTCACCTTCACCGGTAACGGATGGCAAGGTGGTTGTTTTCTTATACGGAAATGGCGAGCTCGCAGCGTTCGATTTTTCCGGGAAGACAATTTGGTCGCGCAACCTTCAAAAGGACTATGGACAATTCGCGTACCAATGGACCTACGGCGCCAGCCCGACGATTTACGATGGAAAACTGTTCGTACAGGTGTTGCACCGTAACGAGCCTGTGCATGGCCGTGGCCGCACCGATGCGCCGATCGATTCCTATTTGCTGGCACTTGAGCCGCAGACAGGAAAAAACATTTGGAAGCAGGACCGTCCGTCGGACGCGCACATGGAGTCGCACGAGGCTTACAGCACGCCAATTCCCTTCGTGCATGATGGCCGTGCGGAGCTGTTGGTGGTCGGAGGCGATTGCATCACCGGCCACAGCCTGAAAGACGGGTCGGAGTTCTGGCGCTGGGGCACGTGGAATCCGACTCTTATTACCCATTGGCGTTTGGTGCCATCGGCGGTCGCGGGCGACGGGGTGGTGTTGGCCTGCGCGCCGAAGGGTTCGCCCATCTATGCGTTCAAGGCGGGGGCCAAAGGCGGCACACAGACCGATTCAGTGCTGGCATGGAAGAGCCAGAACCGCGAGGTCTCCAGCGATGTCTCGACGCCGCTGTTTTACAAGGGCCGGTTCTACGTGCTCAATGGCGAGCGGAAGACCATCACGCGAGTAGAGCCGGCCAGCGGCAAAGCCGATTGGATTGGCGATCTGGATAGCCGCATCACCATTCAATCTTCTCCGACTGCCGCGGATGACAAAATCTATTTCCAAAACTGGCACGGCGAGGTCTTCGTCGTAGCCGCCGCGGATAAGTTCAAATTGCTTCAGACGATACCTATGGGGGATGAGGGTGACGACTCGCTCCGTTCCTCGATTGCCATCTCCAACGGCGAGCTATTTATCCGGACTGGGCACAAGCTTTACTGCGTGGGTAATTAACGGCCGCGACATCGCTTCACTTGCTAAAATGCGATTTTGCCTTACGGTGATGAAGGGAGGCGAGATGCCCGGGCGGAAATGCGAGCCGGCAGAATTAAACAGCTTCCTCAAATAATCAATCATTCTACTTATGGAGCGGGCTCTTTATGTTACATCGTTGCGCGAATCATTCGCGACTTATCATCCGTCCTTTGATGAGCTTTTTGACCGGTTCTGGAGCAATTTCAGCCTTCTAAGCCGGCCAAAGGCGGAGCATGTCGAAAGCCTTACCGTAGAGATCCCGCTTTCGGCGCGTGAGGCCATGAGGGGAGGGCAAACCCGCGTTTTGGTTCCTGCTCGCGCACCGTGTCCGGTTTGCGAGGGCCATGGCGCCGTGGGCGCGTACGAGTGCTGGGAATGTCAGGGGCAAGGCGCGATCACGGCAGATTATCCGTTGGATATCGAGCATCCGCCGGGAATCGCAAACGAGCACGCGGTGCAAGTCTCCTTGAGCGGCTTTGGAATCGAGAACTTCTATCTAACGGTTCGGTTCCGGGTTAGCGAGTCTGCAGCCGATTGGGAGCGGAGCGCTTAAAATCACTTCCCGGTCTTTTGCTCCAACTGGCCTAATCGCTGATCGATGGCATCAAGCCGGCGCATGATTTCCTGATTTCCCGCCGTATCTTTGTGTTCAACTTGAATCAAAGGCGGAAACGCCACGCAGCCCTGAACCAAGACCCCGGCAGCGCCAGAGAGCAATAAGAGAAGCTTTTTATTTTTCATAGGCATATCTCTTAGACGCGGATTGGACGCAACAACGGAACGGGGCATTCACATTTCTCGGCTCTGGCTTGTCTGGGCAGCCTGATGGCTGCTATCATTGAGTAGTGGAAGATTCATTCACATTGCTCGATCCGCACAGCGCACAGCGCTTCCTAAAATCGCTGCCAATTGCTGCTCGGCGAAAAGGCGAAGCGCTTTTTCGCGGCAGCTTCGTGCAGAGCCTGGCGACAGAAGAACCGGGTATGGCTTATTCGGCGCAAGTCCTGGATGGCAAGAAATACAAAGTGGATTTGTATTATGATGCGGAGGAGGAGTGGGATGGCGAGTGTTCCTGCCCGCAGGAGTTCGATTGCGAGCACGTCTTTGCGGCCATGAGCGCGCTGTTGGCGGAACATCGAACCGCCACTGTCCGCAGCCTGAGTTCGAGTCTGCCGGGCGCCGCGGCGGCCATGGCTGCGTCAAGACCTCGGCAAGAAGCGGAGTCGGGCGGCGACCTGGCGCGCCTGCTCACAGTGGCGGTTGGCCGGCACCTCAATCGGGAGGAAAGCAAATTTGTGCGCGCGGTTCACATCGTCTATACGCGGTGCAGTCAGAGCCGGCGCATCACAGGGTGGGACTTCCAGGAGATGGGTTTTCGCATTAATGGGTATGGCTGGGATGGGCTGCGAATCTGGCCCGCTTTTCCTGCGAGCGAACACGAGTTCTGGCTCTATGTCGCCCATACCGCTCAGGAACAAAGGCTGGGGATTCCCGAATTCATGCTGCCGGTGACCGATCTGGCACCGCTCCAGGAGCGGCTAATCCGCTGGCGCCGCTCACAGGAAATCGAAAGTTGGACACAACGGCTCGGGCATCTCCAACTCCGCGCGCGATCATCAGAGGTGGAAGCCCAAGGGCAAACCGACTTCCGGCTGGTCATCGGAGATCACGAGTTGCGCTTGCAATGTCAACGGCCAGGACAGGCCGAATGGGATTATTTCAGGCAGAGTCATTTTCGACAATTCTCCGACGATTACGACCATGGGCGGCTTCAACTCACGAGTGAGGCGGAATTGCTGTGGCAGTTTTTCTCGTATTTGTTTCTTCACGGGATGCGAACCCGCTATTCCTATCTGGACTCACAAACCTCGCGGCTCCTCGGCCGTTTGTTGCGAACGCGCCAACTCGACAGCCGGGTCGTGAACTGGCAAGGCGAGCCTCTCGCGCGTCCGGCGGAACCGCTGCGCTGGGAGTTACAACCAGCCACTGAGGAGAACGAGGACTATCGCCTCCGACTGGTCCAGGCCGACGGCAAGCTGGCGCCGCCTTCCCTGTGCATCCTGCCAGGCCAGCCGGCGCTTTACCTCAATCAAAACGCGATGTTCACGGGCCCATGGCAAGAAGAGAGTGTCCTCGACCCTGCACGCGAGAACCGCATCCCAGCTCCCGCCCTGGAACGCGCCGAGGGTGTGGCATTCCTGCAGTCGCTCGCCGTGGAGTTGCCTGCGCGCATTCGTGAGCGGATGCACTTGCTCCCCTATCAGGTCGCGATTGATTGCCAATTGAAACGGCTCTATCCGGAAAGCACGGTGGAGGAATGTATTGTCTCGGTGCTAGCCGAAGCGCCCGATGGGCACCAGCAAACCTGGACCGGTTACAACTGGACTCATTCCGGTCCCTCGCCTGCGCGCCGCGGCAATTCCGCGGCAAAGGAGATCACTGTGTATGATTGGGCCGCGCTTGAGCCCCTTCCGAGACTGCTCGAACCATTGAATTTGAAACCGTCAACCTATGGGCATGGTCTGGCAACACGGGTTACGAAGAAATTTCCTGAAGTTTTCACCGCCTGGCTTAAAACTGTGCCCCCGTACATTATCCTGCGGCTGGGTGGTGAGCTAGCGTCCCTGGCTACTCCCGATGTGGCGGGACGCGTGACGTTGGACGCCACGGAAGCAGGAATCGATTGGTTCGACTTGCGGGTGGTGCTGGACGTTTCGGATACGACGCTGGCGCCTGAGGAAATCAAATTATTGCTCAACGCCAAAGGCGGGTATGTCCGCCTGGCGGGCAAAGGCTGGCGCCGGCTCCAATATGATTTGAGCGAGGAGGAGAACGAACGCCTGGCGCGGTTGGGCCTCAGCCCACGCGAGCTTTCCGCCGAACCCCAGCGCTTGCACGCCCTGCAGCTCGCGGATGACGCTGCCAAAAAGTTTTTGCCCGAACAGCAGGTCGAGCAAATCCAGCGACGCGTGGGCGAGATCAAAACCCGGGTGGTTCCTGATTTGCCGGGCGGCGTGACTGCCCAGTTGCGTCCCTATCAGCTTCACGGCTTCCATTTCCTGGCTTACCTGGCCACGAATCGGTTCGGGGGTATCCTGGCCG
>WNFT01005154.1_pt1 | contig 11409 bp, 7 predicted proteins | sample 5400191 | NCBI WGS metagenome assembly WNFT01 (sample SAMN13153359, study PRJNA577476) | soil metagenome | isolation source: 80 cm saprolite under Madrone tree | place: USA:California | collected 2016-06-14
AATGAGGCAAAGCGTCTGAGTTCGCGGCGAAATTCTGCCTTATACCCATATTGCTGCAATTCCTGGTCAGCATTTTGCGTGTTATCAACAATCGACATGCTTCAAAGACTCCTTTCGAGGGTACAGCAAATACCTCGCTCGAGGCCATCCAGCATCGTTGGGGCAGTGGACCACGTAGCACGGCTAGGATCGCCCCTCGCGTAATCGCTTTACACAAACATACCACATTCTCTTCATTAATGTGTGCTTGATTTTGAGTTGTGGAGAGCGCTTGGCACAGCTATCCTTCCAGCAGCAGCGTCTCCGGATCCTCGACAAGTTCTTTGATCCGCACGAGAAACTGGACCGCTTCCCGGCCATCGACGATACGGTGATCGTAGGAGAGCGCCACGTACATCATCGGTCGAATGACCACCTGGCCGTTGATGGCGACAGGCCGTTGCTCAATTTTGTGCATGCCCAAAATGCCCACCTGTGGTGCGTTCAGGATGGGCGTGGACATCAGCGAGCCGAAAACACCACCGTTGGTGATGGTGAAGGTACCACCCTGCAGCTCTGCCAATGAGAGCGTATTCGCCCTGGCTCGTTCGGCGAGTTCTGCGATTTCGCGCTCAATCTCGGCAAAACTCTTGCGGTCAGCGTCACGCAGGACCGGCACCACCAATCCCTCCTCGGCACCTACCGCTATGCCGATATCATAATAGCGTTTCAGGATCATTTCATTGCCCTGAATTTCGGCGTTGAGACGCGGAAAAGCTTTCAGCGCACCAACGGTGGCTTTCGTGAAGAAGGACATGAAGCCAAGTGAGATCTGATGACGCTCTTTGAACGAGTCTCTGCGTCTACTCCGCATTTCCATCACGGCGCTCATGTCAATCTCATTGAAGGTCGTGAGCATGGCCGCGGTATGCTGAGCCTCCACCAGGCGCTGGGCAATGGTCTGGCGACGACGCGAGAGGCGCACACGCTCCTCACGTCTGTCCAGTGCAGGTTGAGGCACAGGAACTGGCGTGGGCACAACAGGGGCAGGCGGAGCACTCGTCGCTGTTCGTGGTGCCGGAGAAGGCGCAGGTGGCGTAGGAGCAACAGGGGCGGCGGTAGGCGAGGCTGCTGGCTGCTCCTGGACGGGGGCACTTTGCTCCAGGTAGCTAAGGACATCCTCTCTGGTTATGCGCCCGTGGGGACTGCTGCTTTTCACCTGTGAAAGGTCCACATTATGCTCCGCGGCTATCTTGCGGGCTAGCGCGGACGGTGCCCTCTCGCTAGCTGTTTTCTGTTGTGTGGGCACCAACTCACCGGTCGTTCTTCGTGCCGGTTGTCGCCCATCGGCTGCCTGATCTGGTTGTGCTCGTTCTGGCGGAGCCGTTTCAGCCGCCGCGCCGATGATGCCCAGGACGTCACCCACAGCAACGTTATCCCCCTCCTTCTTGATGACCTGTTGCAGCACACCACTCTGCTCTGCATTGACTTCGACGTTTACCTTATCGGTCTCAAGTTCCACCAGCACATCCCCCTGCTGCACGGGGTCACCTTCATGCTTGAGCCACGTTGCGATTGTGGCATCTACTATCGATTCTCCTAGTGCCGGAACCCGAATTTCAACTGACATGTTGCCCTCCGTACTGTTTCACTGATGAGCGCAGTGCCTCCGTAATAATCTGCTCCTGCTCTGCCTGATACAGATCGAAAAATCCCACGGCAGGGCTTGAGCGTTCAGGACGGCTCACCACCGTGACCTCGACATCAGAGTTGACAAGCGATGCGAGCTGAGGAGACACATAACTCCAGGCTCCCATGTTGCGCGGCTCCTCCTGGACCCAGACAACCTCACGCACATTGGGATAATTGTCCAAAACTTTTCTCACTTCATCCGCCGGGAAAGGATACAACAACTCCACCCGCACAATCGCCACATCCTCAGCCTGCGCACGCCTCTCATTGGCAAGCAGCTCTATCGCGATTTTACCCGTACACAGTACCAGGCGGCGAATTGCACTGGCCCGAGCGAGTGCTACCTGATCATCAATGACGGGTTGGAAGCTCCCTTGCGACAGCTCTTGCAGTTTAGCACTGGCAAGGGGATGGCGCAGCAGGCTCTTAGGCGTCAAGACCACCAGGGGTAGTGGGTGGTGTTGCAGGGAAAACGCTTGCAGCCGCAGCAGGTGAAAGTACTGGGCGGCCGTAGAGCAGTCGGCCACACGCCAGTTATTTTCGGCAGCGAGCTGGAGATAGCGTTCCATGCGCGCACTGGAATGCTCCGGCCCCTGTCCCTCGTAGCCATGCGGCAAGAGCAGGACGAGAGAAGGCTGCTGCCGCCATTTTGCACGGGCAGAGGAGATGAATTGATCAATGATGACCTGGGCCACATTGGCGAAATCGCCAAACTGGGCCTCCCACAAAACAAGCGCACCGGGTGCGTGTATGTTATAGCCGTACTCGAAGCCGAGTGCGCTGGCTTCGGCAAGCGGACTGTTATAGATGGCAAATGATGCACGAGCCTGGGAAAGATGTTGCAAGGGAATATAAGTCTGGCCGGTCTGCCGGTCATGTAGTACCGCGTGACGATGGCTGAAAGTACCCCGTTCAGTATCCTGGCCGGTCAAGCGGATCGGCGTCCCAGTGGCGAGAATAGAGGCAAAAGCCAGCGCCTCAGCCTGTCCCCAGTCGATACCACCCTCTGGCCCCAGAGTCGTCGCACGCCGCTGCAACAGGCGTGCCAGCTTGCTATTGGGGGCAAACCCTTCGGGCCAGGTAAGCAGTTCTTTGTTGTAAGCCATTAACGCTTCATCGGACACTGCTGACAGGGTTCCTACTTCTTCATGGTCTCCATCCAATCCATTCAACTCGTCCTGCTCGACGTGGATCAGGCCAGCATCGGCCTCTTGCTTCGCCTGCTCCAGGACGGCAAAGGCATCCTTGACCATCGTGTCGGCTTCCCCTTGTGAGAGAATGCCTGCTTGTTCGAGACGTTGAGCGTAGAGTTGTCGCACCGTCGGATGTGTGGAGATGATCTCGTACATCTGTGGTTGGGTGAAGGCAGGTTCATCACCCTCATTGTGGCCCCAACGCCGATAGCCGACCAGGTCGATGAGAATGTCCCTGCGAAATTCATCACGATAGGCATGGGCCAGGCGGGTCGCCGTCAGAGCCGCTTCCGGGTCATCAGCATTCACATGAATGATGGGGATTGCAAATCCTTTCGCTAGATCACTGGCGAAGAGGGTGGAGCGACTGTCTTCCGGTTCAGTGGTAAAGCCGAGCTGGTTGTTCACAATGATGTGAATGGTCCCACCGACCCAGTAGCCCCGGAGTTGCCAGAGGTTCAGGGTCTCGGCGACGATCCCCTCACCGGGGAAGGCAGCATCACCGTGAATGAGGACGGGCAAGGCACAGTCTACGTCCTGCTCAGGCACGCCCGCATGATCGCGCATCTCCTGTGAAGCTCGTGCCATACCTTCAATCACAGGATTGACGAACTCGAGATGGCTAGGATTGGGGGACAGGATAATTTTGAGATTAACCGAGGCAGACTCGCCCAGGATGTGTTCAGCGCCCAGGTGATACTTGACGTCACCGGTGTAGCCAAAGCCAAAGGTATCGGTCAGGGGCACGCCCTCCTCGTGTTTCTGATGGGCAAACTCGGAGAGGATCGCGGCGTAGGGCTTCTCCAGCACATGGGCCAGCACATTTAAGCGACCTCGATGGGCCATACCGATAGCCACTTCCCTGGTGCCAGATTCGACGGCTTCGTGAACGATTTCGTCTAGCATTGGTACCAGCACATCCGTCCCCTCAAGCGAGAAACGTTTTTGCCCAGGATATGTCTGGTGCAAGTAGCGCTCAAACGCCTCGACTTGTGTCAAGCGCTGGAGCAGTGCGCGCCTGGCAGCGGGGCTGAGTGCCTGACGATACAAACGCAGCCCAACCGCATCGCGTAACCACTGGCGTTCGACAGGGTTTTTCACCTGATCGAACTCGTAGCTGATAGTGCCAGAGTACATGGCACGCAGGGCCGTAATTGCCTCAAGCGCGTTACGTGCACCTTCAGCAGCATGTCCGCCGATGACATTGGGAGGGAGGCGAGCGAGGTCTTCATCAGTGATGCCATATGTTTCCGGCAGAAGCGCCGGATCGCCTAATGGGGCACTCCCCAGCGGGTCAAGGTGTGCGCCAAGATGTCCGCGCTCGCGAATGGCATGCGCGAGGGTCGTGGCAGCAACGGCATGAGCGATCTGCACTTCCTCTCCCCTGGCTACCCGTTCTCCAGCAGGGCTTTCTACACGCGACATTGCCCCATTGCCTTGTTCGGGGGACCAGGCAGCGAAGACGGCACGTGTAGCAGGGTCAACGGATGAAGGGTCTTGTTGGTATCGTTCATATTGTTCGAGGACGTAGCCTGCGTTTGGTCCGTAAAATGTTTGTAGGTCAAACATGGATGCACCTTTGCTCCTTTTGCTCATCTTGACATTGTATCTCTTGTGTGGCATACTCGACACATCAGTACAATTACTATCATATCACGCGAAGACGGAGCTAGTAGGTCATACTATCTTGTCACAGAGAGTCTGGGGTAGGTGGAACCAGATACACGAAATGGACCGAACATCCCTCCTGAGCCGCCAGCAGAACAATGAAGTAGACCTGGCCGGACCCTTCCCGTTACCATGAAGGGGTGTGTATCTCTCGCAGAATGCAGAGAACAGGCACAGCAAACCGAGCGAGTCATGTGACCTCAAGGGAAATGCATGGCTAATGAGGGTGGTACCACGGGAGGTCCTCTCGTCCCCGGACAGGATGAGGGGATTTTTTTTGGACATTCAGTACGCAAGGGAGCATACGACATGAAGACGAAACTACTCTACCACGAAAATAGTTATACCTATGAATGCACCGCCAGGGTTGTCGCAGTCGAAGACGATGAGGTCGCTCTTGACGGCACGGTATTTTTCCCCGGCGGCGGCGGCCAGATGGCCGACCACGGGACCATTACGTGGGAAGGTCAGGACTGGCGGGCTAATGTGATCGCGATGAACAAACGCGAGGATGTGGTCTGGCACACACTCGATTGCACACCACCACCGGTGGGAACAGAAGTCGTTGGAAGCATCGACTGGGACTTTCGCTACCAAATGATGCGCACTCATACAGCACTGCACATCCTGTGTGGCACGATCTGGCGGGAGTTCGGCGTACTAGTAACGGGAGGCCAGATGTACCCTGATCGTGCGCGCATGGACTTTGCTATGGAAAACCTGAACAAAGAGCGCATCGCCTATATTGAGCAAAAAATCAACGAGGCAGTGGAGGCAGACTATCCCGTCCGTGTCTATACACTGCCACGCGAGAGGGCATTCGCCATTCCCGACTTGATTCGTACGAAGATTAATCTGCTACCCCCACAGATTGAGGAGGTACGCATCGTAGAAATCGTGGGGCTTGACCTGCAGGCTGACGGTGGAACGCACGTACGCCACACCAAAGAGGTAGGCGGTATCAGCATTGTGAAGACGGAGAATAAAGGCAAGATCAACAAACGCCTGGAGATCCGATTGATGGATTAGATGAAATGTAATGCCACCCCTTGCGGATGCCAGGCCCCTTTTACCTTCGATTGAGGAGAATGATGTGTCAGTGAAATCAAGTGTATTCAGACCAGTGATAGCGGCGGACCGCGTTGACTATCCCGCGTTGGAACACGCCATCCAGCGCTGGTGGGACGAACAAGGCGTGCTACAGCGCTACTTACAGCGCAACGACCAGAGCGACAAACAATACTCGTTCCTGGACGGCCCCATCACGGCCAATAACCCCATGGGCGTCCACCACGCCTGGGGACGGACGTACAAAGACCTGTATCAACGCTATAAAACCATGCAGGGTTATAAGCAGCGCTATCAGAACGGCTTCGACTGCCAGGGTCTCTGGGTGGAGGTCGAAGTTGAGAAAGAACTCGGCATGAAAAACAAGCGCGATATCGAAGCCTATGGCATCGACGAATTTGTACAGCGCTGCAAAGAACGTGTCTTTACCTTCGCCAAGCGGCAAACCGAGCAGTCAATCCGCCTGGGATACTGGATGGATTGGGGAAATGACTACTATACGCTCTCGGACGAAAATAACTATACCATCTGGTACTTTCTCAAACGGTGTTTTGAGAACGGCCTGATCTACAAGGGACGCGACGTGATGCCCTGGTGCCCACGTTGTGCCACCGGCATCTCTAACATGGAGATGGAATCGGAGGGCTACAAGGAAACCAGCCACCTCAGCCTGTATGTGCGCTTCCCGCTGGTCGATCGCCCCGGCGAGTACCTGCTGGTCTGGACGACCACCCCCTGGACGCTGGCGGCCAATGTGGCTGCTGCGGTACACCCCGACTTCAACTATGTCAAAGTGGAGCAGGATGGCGAGTTTTACTACCTGGCAGAGGATTTGTTGCCGCTCTTGAAAGCGCTCAAAGGACGTGACAAGGGAGATTATCGCGTTGTGGAGACGCTCAAAGGCAGTTCCATGGTCGGCTGGCACTATCGCGGCCCCTTCGACGAACTTCCAGCCGCCCAGGGCATAGTGCATACTGTCATACCCTGGAAAGAGGTCAGCGCCAGCGAAGGAACCGGCATCGTGCACATCGCTCCCGGCTGTGGTCGCGAAGACTTTGCCCTCTCGAAAGAGTTCAACCTGGCAGTCATCGCACCGGTCGATGAGTTCGGTGTCTATGTCGCGGGTTATGATTGGCTCACGGGGCAAGACGCCGCCGATGTGGGGCAGCAAATAGCGGAGAACCTGGCGCAAAAAGGCCTGCTCTACCGTCCACAGAACTACAAGCACCGCTATCCGACCTGCTGGCGCTGTAAGACCGAACTGATCTTCCGCCTGGTGGATGAGTGGTTCATCTCCATGCAGAGCTTACGCCACCAGATCATGGACTTAGTGCGCCAGGTCACCTGGATCCCGGCCTTCGGCATGGATCGTGAAATGGATTGGCTGCGCAACATGGATGATTGGATGATCTCCAAGAAACGCTACTGGGGGTTGGCGCTGCCCATCTATGACTGCCCCCAGTGTGGCACCTTTGAGGTCATTGGTAGCAAGGAAGAATTGCAAGCACGAGCCGTGGCTGGCTGGCAGGAATTCGAAGGCCATACACCACATCGTCCATGGGTGGATGCTGTGAAAATTCGCTGCAAACAGTGCGGTGCGGAGGTTTCGCGCATCAAAGATGTGGGCAACCCCTGGCTGGATGCGGGCATCGTCTCCTTCTCGACGCTGCACTACCGCACAGACCCCCAGTACTGGCAGCAATGGTTCCCGGCGGATTTCGTAACAGAGTCATTCCCAGGCCAGTTCAAAAACTGGTTCTACTCGCTGCTGGTCATGAGCACTGTGCTGGAGGATAGGCCGCCGTTTGAGACGCTCTTCGGCTACGCCTTACTGATGGGCGAAGACGGCACGCCCATGCACAAGTCGAAGGGGAACCTGGTTGTCTTCGACGATGCGGCTGAACGAGTTGGCTCTGACACGATGCGCTGGCTGTATGTCAACCACGTACCTGAGCAAAACCTCAACTTCCCACGCATCCCCACGGAAGCAGACATGGAGAAAGCTGTGGAGATGGGACAGCCTGTGCGCCTGAGCGAGAAGTGGATGCTAGTGCGCAGGACGCTGGATAAGATCTGGAACGTCTACTGGTTCTTTATCACTTACGCCAATATCGATCGTTTCGATCCAACCAAGCATCATTTACCAGTTGCGCGGCGCAGTGAACTGGATCGCTGGATCATCTCCGAGTTACAGGAGACGATTCGCACAGTCACCGATGGCCTGAACCAGTACGATAGTGTGAAGCCTACAGCAGCGATCCAGGCATTTCTGGAGGACTTGTCGAACTGGTACCTGCGGCGCAGTCGCGAGCGCATCTGGAAGTCGGAGATGGACGATGATAAGGTGGCGGCGTATCTCACGCTCTACGAGTGCCTGACGACGCTTATCACCTTGCTCGCTCCCTTCGTGCCTTTCATGACGGAGGAGTTGTATCAAAACCTGGTGCGCAGTGTCAACAAGCATGCGCCGCTCAGCGTGCACCTTTGCGACTGGCCGCAGGCCAACGAAGCGCTCATCGATGAGCAGTTGACACGCGAGACACAACTGGTGATGCGCGTGGTCGGATTGGGCCGCCTGGCGCGTGAAAAGGTGCATATCAAGGTGCGCCAGCCACTGAATGCCTTGTATGTGCGCGTACCTAGCCTGGCAGAGGAGGAGGCGCTGAGCCGTTTGAGCGACCAGGTGCTTGAGGAACTGAACATCAAGCGCCTGGAGTTGATAAGTAATGACAGCGACATGCTGGCATATACCTTGAAGCCGCAGGTGAAGATCCTCGGACCCAAATACGGACCGCTGGTGCAGAAAATTCTGGCAGCCTTCAAGGCGCTTAATGCTCATGGCGTCAATGAAGCGGCCAAACTGTTGAACGAGACAGGTTCGCTCAGTTTTACCATCGATGGTCAGCAAGTTGAGCTTACCTCGGAGGAGGTCGAGGTGATCTCCACAGCTCGCCCTGGCTTTGTGACGGCGGAAGAACGGGGATACATCGTGGCGCTGGAAACGACGATTACGCCGCAACTGCGCGAGGAGGGCCTGGTACGCGACCTGACGCACTATGTGCAGGATATGCGCAAGAAGGCTGGCTTCAACATTGAGGATCATATCGGCCTGGCACTCTACACCGATCAAGAACTGGCCGCCATCCTGATCGATAACGGCGACATATTGCGGTCGGAGACGCTTGCTGACTACTTGCTCGTCTCTATCGATGAAGAAAATACGCCTGCATTCACTGAGATGTATCGCGAGACGGTTTCGCCCAATGCTGCGAAGAAGCTGGAAGGCTACACGGTCGAGGTGGTACTGGGGAAACTGTAAGAAGCACGCCCTGGTGAGCTGATAGTACCGCGACCACCTGATCAACAAGCGAAGGAATCGTCTGTGGATCAGGTGGATGGGCAATGTTCGGACATTTTTGATAAGAGGCCTACTGAGCTACCACCTTTCGTAGTTGCACCTCAAGATGCCCTCCCTTCGAGTTCTGCTTACGCGTCTCAAACAAGTCCATACGAGCTTTGATCAGCGAGGAGAGATCCTTGTATCCATACGATTTTGTATTGAAAACAGGATCAAGTTTTTTGAGTCCCAGTCCCAATCTCGAAATGAGTACCCACTCCGTCTCCTTTCCCTTCGTCGCCTCTCGGTAGGCATTGGTGAGCAGAGTGGTCAGATCTGTATTCAGCTTCACCTTTGTGGTCGCTACTGGTGGTGGTGAGGAAGATGCGCTCTCTCTGGTCGCAGGCGAAGCCGCAGCAGGTTTGGGTCTGGACGGTGATGCAGCTGGCACAAGCTGGTCAGTGGATACAAAAACGGTACATGCCCTCATCAAGGTCACGGGAGTGGTTGGTCTTCCAATTCCGACCACCAGACACCCTGCTGCACATAATCGCAGCACCAGTGCGGTGTAATCGCTGTCGCTTGTCACCAAACAGAAACGCTCAATATGGTCTCGATAAAGCAGGTCCATCGCATCGATGACCAGGGCAATATCGGCGGCGTTTTTCCCCGTTGCGATTTGGGTTGAGTGGACTTGCTGGAGCGCGTAGTGGATCGTTACGTTCTTCCATGGCTGCATCGATGGTGATCCCCAATTCCCATAGACCCGGCGAATAGTGACGCCTCCAAACTTGCCAGCTTCGACTAAAATATGGGCAATCAGATCGGGTGAAATATTGTCGCCATCAATGAGCAATGCTACTGGGGCAACGGGGGAGGGATGCAGGAGCGAAAACAAGAAGCGAATACCCTGCGCAAGCCTCCAACCGAGGCGAACATGTTTCGTCTCTTCATGAAAATGCTGAGAGTCTGAAGTGTTGTCGCTCATCTGTCTCATCTCCGCCGAAGTATCCATCCGTTTGATCGACCAAGCATTCCGTCAAGGCTGCCTTGCTTGCTGTCTTCCCTCTCCACGTTTCTGTTGGATCTCAAGCAACTCGAACTGGAGACGAGCAAGCTGTTGCTGGTTTTCAGCATATGCTTGCTCTACGATCAGTAAACGCTCGACGAGATCGACTTTGCTCTGTTTCAGATAGCGTTGTCTGACCCGACCCACGTCGCGCTCAGGCAGCACCTCTCGTTGACAGGAAGGGGGGTCGGTATCGCTCAGGTGTTCCAGTCGGCGATGCTGTGGATCATGGCCTTGACGCTCCGTGTTGAGGTACTGGCGCAGCATTTTTGCGGTTTCGGAAGAGAGGCGAAGGAACTTGACACGACGGCCTCGACTCCCTTTGCTGAAGGTCGTGGCTTTCTGGTTGCATCCTCGCGCTCGCCAGTCTCCTACAGTCAGCTACAAGATTTCTCGAATACGAGCCCCCGACTCGTAGGCGATCCGGACCACGATCTGGTCCCGTAGACACAGATGGGCACACTCAAACCCACGCAGCAGATGTATGTGCAATTGGGGATCATCAATCGGGTGTGGAACCCACTCCTGCTCAACCAGGCGAAAATAGTTCTCTGAAGGAGGCCATAGCTTTGGTGCCTCGACGCCGCTCACCTGTGGCATCCGTGGCTGTTTCCTACCATCTGCTCGTTCCTCGCGATCTAGCTCTTGGTTCATCCATGCGTCTCTTTGGTCATCATTGCACCTCCATCTCATGTAACGGAGTATGCTGTATCTGAGTAAGCCTGTGCTGACGTTAGTACTATCACTCTATGCACATACCGATTACATACGGTACACGTTCTACATGGACCATGCGCTGGAGGATACGGGGTAGCATGGCATGACCATCCTTCTGGAGGATGTCGCCCGGCTTTTCCCTATTGGACATGAGCACATCAACGTCTATGGAAAGTACTCCTTAATACGCTGGCCGAACCTATCCAGAGGCCAATCACTATGGCTCCACATCCTTTCCCTCCTCTCCATCACAGAGGTTCAGCTCATATCATCTGCTGTAAACGCCGTGCATACCGATCCGGCAGAGGCGCGGGATCGATAGCCACCGATACGATACTCAGCTTTGAAACTGCCACGGCTTGCTCAACAGCCCCCTTCAGATCGCCAACATCCTCCACTCGCACGACATCAGCGCCGTACGCACGTCCCAACAGCACGAAATCCGGATTGCGCAACGCCACACCGACCTGGCGGCCATAGAGACCGTCCTGGTAGATGCGCAGCGCGTTATAATAGCCATCGTCGAAAATCACCACCGTGAATTGACGATCGAGACTGGCAGCCGTCGCCAGTTCGCCCAGCAGCATCTGCAGGCTGCCATCTCCCGTCACGCAGACGATGGGTCGGGGGGAGCCGACATCAGACTGTGCGACAGCCGCTCCCACCGCTGCAGCAAGGCCGTATCC
>WNFT01009655.1_pt1 | contig 11409 bp, 14 predicted proteins | sample 5400191 | NCBI WGS metagenome assembly WNFT01 (sample SAMN13153359, study PRJNA577476) | soil metagenome | isolation source: 80 cm saprolite under Madrone tree | place: USA:California | collected 2016-06-14
TGATGTCGACACAGCGCACCACCGCGCCACCGACCGTCATCTCGCCGCGCGAGACCTCGTAGTCCCGACCCTCGTGCGAGACGCGGACCGTCATCGACCGGCCGGGTTTGCCGTCGCCGAGCTTCAGCGGCTCGAGCAGCGCGCGCATCGCCGGCGCACGGCCCGACAGGAGCTGATCGCGCGTCAGCATGGCGTGCTTGGCGGGATCCCAGCCCGAGAGCCGGACAAACGGCTCGTTCCAGGCGACGACCTTGCCTTCGGCGTCGATCACGAAGATCGGGTCCTGCAGGCTTTCCAGCGTCGCCTGCAGCAGCCGTGTGCGCGCGCCGAGCTCGCGCTGGGCGTCTTCCAGCCGGCCGGCACCGCGGACCACGATGTACATGCCGACGATGAGGCAGATGAACGCGCCGGCCATGACCAGCAGGCCGGCCAGGTCGGACTGATCCTGCTCCGAACGCAACAGGGTCAGCCGGCGGGCCAGCAGCAGCCTCTGGCCCTCGATGAAGGAACTGGCGATCTGGCGGATATGATCGCTGGTTGCCCGGCCGGCCCCGGTGCGCTCGAGCGCGAGCGCGGCGTCCCGGCCATAGAGCTGATAGGTCGTGATGGTGGCGCTGAGCTGCTCCAGCTTTTCGTTGGCGGCGGCGCGGAACTCCCTGACCTGCCGAACCGTGTCGGGATCGCTGGCCGCCGCCGCTTCGAGCTGCCTGAGCTCGGTCTCGATGCTCAGTCGCGCCCGTTCGTAGGGTTGGAGATCGCCGACGTCGCCGCTCAGCAAGTAGGCGCGCTGGCCGACCTCGGTGTCCTGCAGCGCGATGACGGCTTGGCGCATCAATGACAGCGTCTCGTAACTGCCGACCACCAGGCGCTGCTGGCGGGCCGCCGAGTTCGAATGGGCGATGGCGAGCATGGCACCCGTGCCGATCAGGATCGCGATCGTCAGGCCGACGATGACGCCGGTCGAACGCGCGGCGACGCGCCCGCTAGGCATTGGCTTCCCGCTCCTCGGGCATCGGGAAGGTCACGACGACCCTGGTACCGCCGCCTTCACGTACCGCTATGTCGGCCTCGCCGCCGAGCTGCATGGCGAGGCCGCGGATCAGCGTCAGGCCAAAGCTGCTGCGGGCATGCGGCCCGACCGATCCGCCGGCGCCGGAGCCGTTGTCTTCGATGACCAGCTCGACCATTCCGGCCTTGTCGCCCGCTTCGATGCGGATTTCGGGCGCGGCGACGCCATCGAAGCTGTGGTCGAGCGCGCTGCTCACCGCCTCGGTCACGATCAACCCGATCGGAATGGCGATGTCGGGGCCGACCGCCATGATGGGCGCGCGGATGTGGTAGCGCGGCTGCGCAAGATCGAGTGCGCGCCGGCCCACCGAGATCTGGCGCACGAGATCGCTGATGAACTGCTGGAAATCGACGAGCGCCCAGCTCGACCTCTCATAAAGGTGGCGGTGCAGGATCGACAGCGTCAGCACCCGGTTCTGGGCATCGCCGAAAAAGCGACGGATGCGCGGCGAGCGGATCTCCCCGGCCTGCAGATTGAGCAGGCTGGAAATCATCTGCAGGTTGTTCTTCACCCGGTGATGGATCTCGCGCAGCATGTGGTCGCGTTGCTCGAGGCCGGCGCGCAGTTCGGCCTCGCGGTCGGCGATCGCTTTGGCCATCGCCCGGACGCCATCGCCGACCGATGCAAGTTCCGGCCCCCACGCCTGCCGTGGCTCAAGCTCGATATCCTCGCCGCGGGCCACCCGGCCGGCGAAGTCCTGAATGTAGCGCAGCGGGCGCACGCACCAGCGATCGGCGCCCATCCAGACCACCGCCAGTGCAACGCCGAGGGCCAGCACGGCCAGCGCGAAACCGCCCCAGTTGTCGACCAGCGCCGGGAAGCTGTCAGCGACGGGCGCCGCGGCAACGATGAAAAGCGCGTTGCCGGCCAGCGTCAGGATATGGAATTCGTAGAGCGCGCCATCCTGGCCGTAGTCGCGGAACATCGTCTGGCCGCCGACGATGGCGGCAGCGACGCGGGCGGCGACCGGCAAGGCGCGCGTCGCCTGAGGCTCGCCCGCGACCGAGCCGCCGTTGCGATCGACCAGCGCCACGACACTGTTCTCCGAGGTCGGCGCCGGCATCATCAGCTCGCCGACGGTCTTGACCGAGATGCCGACGGAGCACATGCCGCGAAAGGTCCCGTCCTGCACGATGGGCAGCGCCGCGGGTATCACGGTGTTCGGCGCCAGTCGACTTGCCACCTGCGCGCCCAGGGCAAAAGCCTTGGTATCGCGCACCATGCGGAACACCTCGCGGTCGGAAAAGCTGACACCGACCGCGGTTGGTATGTTGGAACAGCGCGCCATGCCCTGCCCGTCGGTGATCAACGCCTCGGAGTATTGCTTGGGAAACTGCTCCAACACCCGGGTGAGATAAGCCTCGCAGCGATTGATGCCGGCCGGCGTGGCCTCCGGATTGGCGCTTTCGCGCACTGCATCCTCCGAGCAAACCGCCACCAGCAGACGATGTGAACCCTCGATCAGTTCACGATAGCGCGCCGCTGCGAGCTGGGCTGCCGTTGCCATGGCCTCCTCTTTGCGGAGATCGGCCCTGCGCTGCTCGATGATGGCATACCACGCCGAGAGGGCGAGCACCGGAAGCAGCGCCGCGGTCACGGCTGCGACCAGCTTCGTGCGCAGCGACCGGCGGGCCAGCATCAGGCCGCAAACTCAGATCGAGACCGTGTCGAGCGCCTGGGCGATCGCCGCGCGAAGAAGATCGGGATCGAACGGCTTGGAAATGACGAAGGCCGGCTCGATCTGCTTGCCCGTCAACAGCCGCTCCGGATAGCCGGTGACGAAGATCACGGGCACCGACATCGAGCGCATGATCTGGTTGACCGCGGCAATGCCGCTGTCGCTGCCGCGCAGTTGGATGTCGGCGAGGACGAGATGCGGCGAATGCTGCTTGGCGAGCTCGACCGCCGTCTTCTCGGTCGCCGCGATGCCGACGACCTGGTGGCCGGCGTTGCGGACGATGTCGGCGACGTCGAGCGCGATCACCGCCTCGTCCTCGATCACCAGGACGCGAACCGCAGCCACGCGCTGCAATTCGCGGCGCGCCTCCTCGAGGCTGCGCTCAGCCGTCTCGGCATCGATGCCGAGAATGGTCGCGGCATCGGCCACGGTGAAGCCTTCAAGCACGGTCAGCAGCAGGACCTGGCGTTGCAGCGGCGCCATGTCGGTGAGCGACTCTTTGAGCCGGCCGCTCACGCTGTTGTCGGCGGTGCTCTCCTCGAGGTTGCCGAAGGGCTGTCGCAGGCGATGAAACAGGGTGAAGACGCCCACCTTGGTGTCGTCGGCCTGGGCGATGAGGTCGGGCTGCTGCAGGGCGACTTCGGCGCACAGCCGCACCCACTCGTCGCCGCGTTTTTGCGAGCCGGTCACCGCTCTGGCATAGCGACGCAGGAACGGCAGCGTTCTGGTTATCGCTTCGGATATCTTGTTGGTGGCTGGTCCCTCTGCCACGGCGTATCTCCCTCTTGCTACCGCAACTCAGTTTCGGGTCACGACCAACGGCCGGCCCCGCTGGCACCGCTCGGGCCGGCCGTTGGAATATACAGCATATGCCATCGTCGTGCGGCACAATCCGAAAAGATGTCCGCACCGACGATGGCGATATCGAGACCGGAAACTAGCGCTCCGGCGCCGTCACCGCGCCGATCGTCGCGCCAGCCGCGCCGCCCACGACCGCACCCGCCACCGGCGAGCCGACGGTTGATCCGACCACGGCGCCCGAGGCCGCGCCGATCGCGCCGCCCGTCAGGGCCCGGTCGACCGGCCGCTCGCCGCATGCCGCGGTCAACAATCCAAGGCTGACGACTGCAACCGTCATCTTCAGCGACTGGCTCATCATTGTTGTCTCCATTCGGTGTAATCGAATCGAATCGGCGCTCTCAGTGCAGCCAACCCAACGCCCACATCAGCAGGAGCACCGGTATCGGTACTCCCAGGAGCCACAGCACCGCTGCGCGTCCCATCATCGACCTCCGTGCATAGCTCTTGCTGCGACAACGCAGGATGCCGTAGCCGGTTCCACGTCAAGCACCTATATGCGGTTGGCCCAGCTATTGACCTGTCGCTCGGCCTCGTCCTTGGCGATGCCGTAGCGCTCCTGGATACGGCCAACGAGCTGATCCTGCTTGCCGCCGATGACGGTCAGATCGTCCTCGGTCAGCTTGCCCCACTGCTCCTTGACCTTTCCGGTCAACTGTTTCCAGTTGCCCTCGATACGGTCCCAGTTCATGTCTCGCTCCTCTCGCCATTGGGGGCGCTTGCGCGCGTCGTGCCGGGTCAACGCGGGCCTCGGCGACGGGGTTGCTGCCTAGAATTCCTTTGCGCCGGCCGATCGATTGCCCACATAGAAGCCAGTGCGAACGATTGCACGGCTACTTCGTCGCGGGAGCCCTCCGCTCGATGATTAAGGACGACATCGTGGCGTTGCTTCCCGATCTGCGCGCCTTTTCGCGATTCCTCTGTCGCGAACGGGAGGCCGCAGACGACCTCGTGCAAAACACCATCCTTGCCGCCCTCGACAAGCAGGCCCAGTTCGCGCCCGGCACCAATCTCAAAGGATGGCTGTTCACCATCATGCGCAATCGCTTTTATTCGGATTTGCGCACCCAACGCCGGCGTCCGACCTCGATCAACGACGAGGCGGCGGCGCCGCTGGCCGCGGTCGACAATCCCGAGGCCACGCTTGCCTTGAAGGAACTATCGTCGGTGCTGTGGGAACTGAGCCCGCAAGCGCGCGAGGCGCTCGTACTGGTCGGCGCCGGCGGTTTTTCCTACGAGGAAGCCGCCGCGCTGTGCCGCTGCTCGGTCGGCACGCTGAAAGCCCGCGTGTCGCGGGCCCGCAAGCAGCTTGCGGGAAAATTGAGCTAGATAATCCTTGTCTTTCAATGAGTTACAGCCTTGGTGTAACTTTTCGCCGGTCCCAGCATTGGTTTCGCACAAGGCATTCTGCCTGGAGAGGTACATGGCCGCCGAACCCCGCAACGACGTTCATGATTTTCATGAGCAGCTCAAGGCGATCCTGCCGCGGCTGCGGATCTATGCGCTTTCCCTCACGCGCGATCGGGATGCCGCCGATGACCTGGTGCATGACACGGTGATCAAGGCGCTAACCGGTCGGCACAGCTTCCAGCCGGGCACCAACCTCGCGGCATGGCTTTTCCGCATCCAACGCAACGAGTTCATTTCCGGCCTGCGTCGCCAGCGGCCGAGCGTGCCGGTCGACACTGCGATCGCCGAGTCGCTGTCGCATCCGGCGCACCAGGACAGCGGCTTGATCATGCGCGAATTCTTGACCGCGTTCGCCAAGTTGGTGCCGACACAGCGCGAGGCCCTGCTGCTGGCCGTCCTCGAAGGCCTGCCTTACGAGGTCATCGCCGCGCACACTGACGTGTCGGTGGGCACGGTGAAGAGCCGCATCTCGCGCGCACGCGACACGCTGGAACGTCTGCTGCTTGAAGGCGAGGCCCGGCCGCAACCGGCCGCCGGCGTCGACACAACCGGCGCGGATGATCGCTCGGCTGAGGCCGGCGACGCGCCGGCAACAGAGTCCTGAGCACCCTTTTCAAGAGGGCCGTAGTGGTGTGGTATGGTCATGAATAGTTCCTGGGGGAGACATCAATGGCTCAGGCGCGATCCCGAGGAACGGCCCCCGTTCTCGGGCGGGTACATGATGGCCGGTAACGACAAACGGCGCGCGACCGGCGATCCGTCCCGGGCGCGGACGAAGGCGTCTGCCGAGCGTCCTTTCGACATCTGGCTGCAGAAGCAGTTGCACGCGATGTACGACGAGATCGCGAGCGAACCGCTGCCTAACGATCTGCTCGGCCTGATCGATCGCGATGCCGCCAAAGCCGGTCGAAAAAGAGCCGAGGCGGCCAAGGGCAGCGCCGGCAGGAAGAAATAGCCCCGGGCAACTTCGCCAGGTGCGCGGCCGTTATCTGGTTGCACCCGGATGGAGGTCCCACCATGCTAGCCAGCGAAGACAAAAAGAAAGCGCTGACCAGTCCCAGCGGCGTGTTCAAAACGCCTGACGAGGTCATTGCCTGCAAGGACCTCAGCAAGGACGAGAAGGCGGCGATCCTCAAGCAATGGGAGCTCGACGCCCGGCTCCTTCAGGTCGCCAGCGAGGAGGGCATGAGCGAGGGCGAAGGCAGCCTGTTTGCCGACGTCAAGAAGGCGCAGAGCAAGCTCGACGTCGAGGTCCTCGAGGAGGACGGAGCACCAACCAAGGCCGGGCCCTAGACAATGAAATGGCGGCGGCCCTCAGGCCGCCGCCACCCTCATTCGCCATCCACCGGTCAGCCCGGCCGGCGCGCGGCGAACTCGTTCTGGACACAGCGATCGTACTGAGCCGTACCTCGGGCAATACCGTGGCTGGCGCAGGCGCCAGCGACGAGCGCCAAGCCGAACACCATGACCTCCATCACCATGCCCAATCTTCGGACGAGCGCTGCGCGCCTGCCTCGTGCGAGGTAACGGTCCTTGCTGTTTCGGGTTCCCTGCGTTCGCTATACAGACCGACCACGCAAGGCACGCAAGGGGAGAAACGGGCATGGAGCTTTTCGATCTGTCCGGCCGCGTCGCGGTCGTCACCGGCGGCAATGGCGGCATCGGGCTCGGCATGGCGCTGGGCATGGCGCGAGCCGGCGCGGCGATCGTGGTGGCGGGCCGCGACGCCGCCAAGAGCAAAGCGGCGGTCAAGGAGATCGAGAGCGTCGGCGCCAAGGCGAGCGCCATTCCGGTCGACGTGCTGAAGGAGGACTCCTGCCGGGCGCTGATCGCCGACACGGTGAAGGCGCACGGCCGGCTCGACATCCTGGTCAACAATGCCGGCATGAGCATTCGCAAGCAGCCCGAGCAGTACACGCTCGCCGACTGGCACACGGTGCTCGACAGCAACCTGACCAGCGCCTTCCTGTGCAGCCACGCCGCCTATCCCGAGATGAAGAAAGGCGGCGCCGGCAAGATCATCAACATCGGCTCGATGATGTCGATCTTCGGCGCGCCCTTCGCCACCGCCTATGCCGCGAGCAAGGGCGGCATGGTCCAGATGACCAAGTCGATGGCGACCGCCTGGGCCAAGGACAACATCCAGGTCAACGCCATCCTGCCGGGCTGGATCGACACGGCGCTGACCCGCCGCGCGCGCGAGCAGATCACGGGCCTGCACGACTCGGTGCTGAAGCGCACGCCGGCTGGCCGCTGGGGCGTGCCCGACGACTTCGCCGGCATCGCCGTGTTCCTGGCTGCCGCCGCCTCCGACTTCGTGACCGGCGCCGCCATCACGGTCGATGGCGGCTATTCGGTCCAGGGTTAGGATTTGCTAGGGCGAGGTCACTGCACAGCTGGCGCGATCGACGAAAAGGTCGGTCTTGGGCCCGTGAACGATCATACCGACGCGGGTGCCGGGGCGAACCGCGGGCACCAGCACGTGCGTCTGCTCGACCAGCTTGCCGGCATTGGTGAAACGGCAGTTGATCAACGGCACCACGGTGTTGGCGCTGTTGTTGTCGAGATAGAGCACGACCTGCCAGCGCTTGCCGGCGACCGCCCGAAGCGTAGCGCCGCCGATGTTGACGATGGGAACGGTGGGGCCCGCGGTGATCGGCACGGCTGCCAGTGGCACGATGCTCGGCCGCTGCACGACAACGCCTTCGACGCGGACCGCCTGGCCCAACGGATCGAACGCGACGTCAGCCGGCGTGGGTGGGCCGCTCTGCTGGCCGACATTGAGCGGCGTCCAGATCTGGCCGGTCTTGGGATCGCGGAATTCCGGAACCCCGGGCATTGCCGGCACCTCGAGGCTGCTGCGCGGCGCCTGAGCGAGAGCCGCCATCGCAACGGTCAGGCCGACGACGCAAGCCAAGATCCCCACTACCTTGTCCTGGCAAAGCTGCATGGATTCCCCTCCGCTCTCGAGACTAGCCGCCACCGCCGGCTTGCGGGAAGAAACTTGGATTGCGCCGCAACTCGGCGCTGCGCGCCTCGACCGGCAGGCTCCTGAGCTGCATGAAGTACTGGAGCTGGCGCTGGGCGCTTTGTTCACTGAGGTCTTTGCGGCTGACCAGCAGGCAATTCTCCAGGTCGCCGTTCATGGCGTAGGCCAAGGCGAGGTTTTGGCGGACCCGGCCGTCGGCGCCGCGACTGGTGGCCAGCGGCGTGAGCTGGGCGATCGCCTCCTCCGGCTGCCCGGAAATCGCCAGCGACAGGCCGAAGTTGTTGCGCAGCGGCAGATAATCCGGCGCCAGCTCGATGCCTTGGATATAGCGAGCCTGGGCCTCGGCATGGCGGCCCTGCATGTCGAGCACAACGCCATAGGCATTGAGCGTGCGGTAATCGCGCCCGTCGGCCAGCAGCGCCGCCTCGAGCTGGCTCTCCGCCAGGTCGGGCTGGCCCATCGAGATCAGCGCCAACGCCAGGCCACGCCGCGCCGTCTGGTCGCTCGCCTTCTTGTCGAGCACGTCGCGGAACAGCGCGGCGGCTTCATCGGGCGCCCCGGCGGACAGGTAGACCTGGCCCAGGCCGAGGGGTCTAGCAGGCGGACGGCTTGGGCCGTGGCGCGCAGCGTCGTGGCGCCCAGAGGCCGGTAGCCGGCGAAGGCGAAGACGTAGGTGGCGGTGATCATGGTGCAGGTCACGTTGCCGTTGCCATTGCAGCTCGCGGTGTCGGCGTAGGAGACGCTGACGTTCGGGCCCATGCCGCCCGGCATCTTGCCACGCAGGTACGTGGTGACCTGCGTCGACGTCACCGTGCTGGGATTGAGCATGTAGTAACGCGCCGCCTCCTCGGTGGCATATTCCAGGCCGCCTCGGACATAGAACATGTAGCCGAAGTCGATGCCGCCCAGCACCACGATGAACAGCACCGGCGCCAGGATCGCGAATTCGAGGATCGCGGCGCCCAGCCGGTCGGCTGCCAGGCGCCCAAAGAGCGTGCGCATGTCAGGGAATGATCAAGGTCACCGACGCCGAGACCGATGTCGGCGGCGTCCAGCTTCCGAAGCTGCCGAAGTTGGTTGTCGCGGTCGTCAGCACCGAGGTGAACGACTTGGTCGTGGTGACCCTCAGGTAACGTTTGCGTGTCTGGCCGGTGAGACAGGTCGTGGTGCACGCCACTGCCGTGCCGGTCACGCATTCGCAGAACACCGTGTTGGTGGCCGTGACGCCGCTGAGGCCGGTGGCCGTCTGCGCCGTCGAGTTTATGTTGGCCGATTCCGAATAGGCGATGAGGCCGTACTGCACGCCCGCCCGGGCGCCCTGCAGCATCGCCGATTTGGCCAGCGCGAAACGGCTGAGATCGAGCAGGCCGACCAGCAGCAGGAAGATAAGCGGCAAGGCCAGTGCGAACTCGATCATCATGCTGCCGGCGCGGTCGACCGCGACGCGCCGGCAGCACAGGGACAGATCGCCACGCATGGCCCCGCTCCTACTCGAAGACCCTGCCGATGGTCGTGGGCTGTATGATGGAGACTGGAATCGTGCCCATCGCGGCGCAGCCGGTGATATAGTTGTTGTTGTAGTCCGTGAACTTGATGTAGCGGCCGATGTATACCGTGCAGCCGCTGCTGCTCGAGCCGCCGTTGTTCAGGCTCGCAATGTCGATCTTGTTGTTGGGAAAGTAGATGGCGCCGGTCAGCGTGGCGTTGTTGAGCGTGCGGACGGTGAAGGTCTTCGATGTCGACGCCATGGTGCCGGTCGTTGCCGCGCGGTCCTGATAGAACAGGACGCCGGCGTAGAGCGGCGGCGACGCCACGGTGGCCGACGGCGCATTGAGGGTCGCGTTGTTCGCCGAGCCGAGGTACACCCCGCCGATGTCGGAGGCGTTGCCGGTATTCTGGGTGAGCACGAAGGTCACCCCGGCCGTGGTCGTGCAGGTCGGGCATCTTATGTTGTTGACGTTGTTGATGTAGAGGTCGCCGTTGGTGATGTAGTAGAGGCCGGGCGAGAAGTTGACGTTGGTGAGGTTTTGCAGCGTCAGCCCGGGGCAATAGGTGCCGGGGGTCGGGTTCGCGTCGCCGCTCGTCGGCGCGACGTACCCAGGGGAGGGGCAGGCGCCCGGCGCCGGCGTCGGCAGGCTGGCGTAGGGATCGACCGCCACCGTCGTCTGATTCTCCTGGGCGGCGTTGGTGAGCGACACGTTACTGGGCACATCGGCGACGAAGCGGCCGCGCGTCCATATCGTCTTCAGCGACGCGCTGGTGAAGCTCGCCAGGTAGATCGATGCGGTCGAGCCGGTCGCGGTCGACGAGCCGTTCGAGATGATCGTGCAGTCGGCGTTGAAGTGGGTGAACGAGGTGAAGCTCACGCCCTGCTCGTTGGCGCTGGTGAGGGCCACCAGGCAGCCCTCGGCGCTGGGTGAGCTCTTCTGGGCGGCCACCGAGCGCGTGCTCATGGTGAAGCTGCCGCTCGTGCCGCCGAGCCAGCTGGTGAGCACGGCGCCCAGGCTGAAGCTCTGCGGCTTGGTGATGATCACCTCGACGGCGCCGGCAGTGGTGATGTTGGTGCCCGAGGTCGGTGGCGCGTTGACCGTTAGCGAGATGCTGCCCACGCCGTTCTGGAAGCCGTTGCGTTGCGCCTCGTAGCGGGCCGTCGACGTGATCGTCGTTAGGCTCTTGCCGGCCGTGCGATCGACCGAGCCGGCAAGGGCCGCGGCGTCGGCGGCGCCCTGCATCTGCCGCTTGGTGCGGTAGAGCTGGCCGGTCTCGATGCCGACGGCGGCGGCGCCCATCAGCACCGGAATGACGACCCCGACCGATTGCGGCCAAGCCGCTGCCACGTCGCGCGTGCAGAACGGACTATGCGCAATGCCCCCCGCATCATCATGTCTGCCTCCTCTTCAATCAATGCGTGTCCTTGAAAGACACCAAATCGATTTCAACTGAACTTTTAGAAATATGCCTCAAGTACTAGAAATTTATATCATTTATGTCAAGGAGAGCATCGACAAAATCGCCCGGCCAAGAGCACCGTGACGGGCATCGGCAGCCGCAAGACCAGGCCAGCGGTGCGCCGTATTTTCAGTCTGACGGAGAGCATTCACCAGGGCGCCAACGGCGGGCGACTCGGAGCGGTCGGCCAGGTTCTCCAGGGCCTGCTGGCGATGCGGCAGACAAGTGCGCTCGATCGCCGTCATCTCGAACACCACGGCGAGCTCGGGCATCGGGCCAGCCATTTGCCTGGCCACCCGGCGGAACGCGGCATCGACGCCGAGGCCTGCTTCGACACAGATCGTCAGGAGGAGGTCGTGGCCAGCATCGACAAAATCGCCGGGGCCAGGAGCACCGTGATGAGCGTCGGCAGGAGGAAGACCATGAGGGGGACGGTCATCAGGGCGGGCATGCGGG
>WNFT01017716.1_pt1 | contig 11409 bp, 7 predicted proteins | sample 5400191 | NCBI WGS metagenome assembly WNFT01 (sample SAMN13153359, study PRJNA577476) | soil metagenome | isolation source: 80 cm saprolite under Madrone tree | place: USA:California | collected 2016-06-14
ATCCGATATTTTTTCAGCTTTCGTTCCAAGGTCGGCCGGGAAATGCCCAGCATCTGACAAGTCCGGCCTTTGTGGCCCTTGGTCAGCGCCCAGACGCGCACGATGTGGGCGCGCTCCACCTCGTCCAGCGTGGCGACCCTGCCGTCGGCCGAAGGGGGAGGAGGGGTGGCGTCGGCGCGAGGCGCGGCCGGCTCGTCCACCAGGTGTTCCTCGAGGACCAGGTCGCCCTGGGAGAGGACCGCCGCCCGCGTCAGCACGTTCTCGAGCTCCCGCACGTTGCCGGGCCAGGAGCGCCTCTGCAGCCGCTCGATCACCTCGCGCGGCACCCGCCGCAGGTTCTTGTGCAGGCGCTGGTTCACCTTCACCAGGAGGTGCTCGACCAGGAGCGGGATGTCCTCCACCCGCTCCCGCAGCGGCGGCAGCCGCAGCGTCACCACTTTCAGCCGCTGGTAGAGGTCCTCGCGGAAGCGGCCCGAGCGGACCTCCTCGGCCAGGTCGCGGTTGGTGGCGGCCAGGATGCGCGCGTGGATGGGGATGCGCCGGACGCCGCCCACGCGCTCCACCTCGCGCTCCTGGAGCACGCGCAGGAGCTTTGCTTGCAGGTTCTGGGACAGCTCGCCGATCTCGTCGAGGAAGATGCTGCCGTCCTCCGCCACCTCGAACTTGCCCAGCTTGGTCTGCAGCGCGCCGGTGAAGGCGCCTTTCTCGTGGCCGAAGAGCTCCGTTTCCAGCAGCGTATCGACGATGGCCGAGCAGTTGATGGCGATGAACGGCTTCTGCGGAGCGGAGTAGCTGTGGATGACGCGCGCGATCAGCTCCTTGCCGGTGCCGCTCTCGCCCTGGATGAGCACGGTGGCCCGCGAGGCCGCCACCCGTCCCACGTCCTTGAAGAGCCGCTGCATCGTCGGCGAGGTGCCGACGATGTCGTCGATCTTGAAGGCCCGTCCGCCCTCCACCGAGAGGTAGTCGGTCCCCCGGGAGAGGCGGCGCATCTGCAGCGCGCGGTCCAGGGCGATGTCGAAGGCCTGGATGTCGATGGGCTTGTGGATGTAGTCGAAGGCGCCGGCCTTCATGGCGAGGATGGTGCTACCCATGTCGTGGTGCGCGGTGATCATCAGCACCGGGGCTTCGGCGGCGCGCTTCTTCAGCTCGGGGATGAGATCGATGCCGGATGCGTCCGGGAGCCGCATGTCGAGCACGATGGCCGAGGGAGAGAATTCCGCGGCCTTCTCGAAGCCCTCGGCTCCGGTGGCGGCGGAGAGCACGCCGAATCCCCGCTCCTCGAGGTGCATGGAGAGGAGCTCGCGGATCGATCGGTCGTCGTCGACGATCAGGATGCGGTCCATCGGGCTCACGAGGAGAAGGTGAGGAAAATAGCATTTCCTCCACCTGGCCGCTCCTCGATGCGGGCCTCGCCCCTGTGCTCGCGCGCGATCCGCGCCACCACCGCCAGCCCGAGCCCGCTCCCGCGCGCGCGCTGCGGCGTGAAGGGAACGAAGGCCTTCTCCCGCAGCTCCGCCGAGAGCGTTCGCCCGGGATCGGAGACCGACACCTCCCACCCCTGAGGCAGCTCGCGCACCGCGACCTCGACGGCCCCCCCGCCCACCTCTTCCGCGGCCACCGCCGCCTGGCGGCAGAGGATCTTCACCGCGGTGCGGACGCGGACCGGATCGAGCGCGGAGGGCGCGATGCGTTCGGGGAGCTTGCGCGAGAAGGTCACGCCGCGCGCCGACCACTCCGCCTCCACGCCCGCGACCGCCTCCTCGACCGGAAGGCGCGGATCGCCGGGTATCAGCGAGAGCGAGGGCGGCCGGGCGAACTCCAGCACCTCGTTGAGCAAGAGCTCGATGTTCAGCACCTCGCGCAGCGCGATCGACGTGCGGCGCAGGTCGTTCTGCCCCAGCGTGCCGTGGCGCTCCAGCGTCTGCAGGGCGATCTTCACCGCGCTGAGCGGATTGCGGACCTCGTGCGCGACCAGCGAGGCGAAGCGGGCGAGGTCCTCCGCGCGCAGCGCCGCGTCCACCTGCTCGAGCCCCGCGGTCAGGTCGCGCACCAGCGCCACCGCGCCGCCGTTGACGCCGCGAAGCAGCAGCTGGGCGGGGAACGGCTTTCCGCCTCGGAGCATGGGGCGCTGCTCCGCCGCGGGCACGTTGGCGCACGCCACGGCCAGGTCCCTGGCGGCGCGCTCGCCTCCCGCGAAGAGCGACCCCGCGGGCTGGCCGATCAAGTCGCCTGCCTTGGCCATCAGGACGGCCTCGGTATGTCCGGTGGCGAAGACGATCCGTGGGCCGGCGCTCTCGTCCCAGGCCACGACGCAGGAGTCCGGCGCCGCTCCTACGGTCCGGGCCAGCTCCTCGCAGATCGGCTCCAACTTCTTGGAACGCACGAAGGGATTATCCGCCCCGGCGGCGCCGCCGCCACTCGCGCCCACGAATGTCCGATCCCCGACCGATGCACAGAGCGCTTGTCCGGATCTACGCTCCTCGCAAGGAAAGAAGGAGACCCCGCATGCGTCATTTCGTCCGCCAGCTGCTGCGCTCCCAATCCGGGCAGGGGCTCAGCGAGTACCTGATCATCGTCGCGCTGGTCGCCATCGCCGCCATCGGCGTGGTCACCGTCTTCGGGCGCGACATCCGCGAGCTCTTCAGCGGGACCACCGACAGCCTCGCGGGCAACCAGGCGAGCAACACGGCCCGCAAGGCCACCGTCAAGTCCAACAAAAGCCTGAAGAATTTCGGCAAGTACAACGCCGGCTCCGGCGACTGACCGGCGTGCGCGGAAGGCGGGTTCGGCGGAAGGCTGGGGCCCCCCTTTCGTGTTATCTCAGGGCCATGGGCCGCGACACCAAAGGGCCAGACAAGATCGTCCGGTCGGACGAGCACAACTCCCGCGGCATCGAGCTGGCGGACAGGGGTTGGCTCGACGAGGCGATCAAGGAGTTCAAGAAGGCCATCGACCTCGATCCGACCTCCGCGCATGCCCACGACAACCTCGCCACCGTCTACTCGGAGAAGAAGCTCTATGCCCAGGCGCTGGAGGAGTACCTGACCGCGCTGAGGCTGGAGCCGGAGAGCCCGACCGCCCACTACAACCTGGCCTGCTTCCTCGCCACCCACGCGCATGAGATGGCCATCGAGCAGTACAAGGAGGCCATCGAGCTCGACCCCGAGTATCCCGACGCGCACCTGAACCTCGGCATGACCTACGCCGACCTGGACCGGCGCGACGAGGCCAAAAAGGAGTTCTACTCGGCCATCGAGCTGGACCCGCAGGATCCGCTCGCCCGCCACGAGCTGGCGGCGATGCTGATGGACGAAGGCGACTACCGCGCGGCCATCGCCCTGCTCAACGAGGTGGTCCGCCTGGAGCCGGAGAACTACGAAGGGTGGCTGGACCTCGGCATCTCCTACGCGCAGAAGGGGTTCTACCAGGAGGCGGAGCGCTGCTACGCCAAGGCGCGCGAGCTGAACCCGGACGACGTGCTGCTCAACTACAATGTCGCCGCGCTCTACTCACTCTGGGACCGCCGCCCGGAGGCCCTCGCTGCTCTGCGCAAGGCGCTGGAGAAGGAACCCGCCAAGGTCCGGAGCTGGCTTGCCGCCGACCCGATGTTCGACGGGCTCAAGGGCGCCCCGGAGTTCGAGCAGCTGATCTCCGCCCGATAGCCGCCCGAGGCGAGAGTGCAATCCCGCCTTTCACATCTGCAATGCTCGCGGCCCTGTGCGCAGGTGTAGTTATCTCGTAAAATCAAAGTCCCGCTGCTTGGCACGGATGCTGCTCACTATCCAGTTGAAGCGTGTCGAACGCCGGGCGAATGGTCCCCCCCCGCCAGCCCGGCACGAGGCGCTTCAACATCCCGCCCCCGGACATGACGTCCGGGGGCTTTTTCTTGTCCTGAACCGCCCGCTTGAACGGCACCCTGCCTGCGGGTAGACCGCGCGGCATGAAGATCGCCACCATCGCCGCCCATGCCGGAGCTCCCGAGGGTGCGAACGCCCCCGTGACGGCTCCCATCATCCAGTCCACGACCTTCCGCTTCGAGAACGCGGAGGCGGTGCAACGCTACGCGCGCGGCGAAGGCGGCCTCTACATGTACAGCCGCGACGAGAACCCGACGGTGCGGGCGGCGGAGGAGGCGCTGGCGCGGCTCGAAGGAGCGGAGTCCTGCGTGCTCTTCGGCAGCGGCATGGGAGCGATGACCGCGGCGGTGATGGCCCTCGTCTCCGGAGGCGAGGAAGTGGTGGCTGCCACCGCGCTGTACGGCGGCACGTACAAGCTCCTGCGCGACGTGCTCAGCCGGTTCGGGGTGAGGACGCGGATGGCCGAACCCGAAGGCTTCGCCGAAGCCTGCGCGAAGGGCGGCGCCCGGCTCTGCGTGTTCGAGTCGCCCACCAATCCGACGCTGCGGGTGGTGGACATCGCGGAGGTGGCGCGCGCCTGCAGGAGCGCGGGATCGGTCTCGCTGATCGATTCCACTTTCGCGCCGGCCCTGATCCAGCGGCCGCTCGAGCTCGGAGTGGACCTGGTCATGCACTCCGCCACCAAGTTCCTCAACGGGCACAGCGACCACCTCGGCGGCGTGATCGCCGGCAGGCGTGAGCTGGTGGAGAAGGTCCGAGGCATCGCCCGCAAGCTGGGCTCCGTGCTCGACCCCCAGGTGGCCTACGATCTGCTGCGCGGACTGAAGACGTTCGCGGTCCGCCTCGAGCGGCAATGCGCCAGCGCGCTCACGGTCGCCCGCTGGCTGGAGTCGCAGGGCGCGGTGAAGCGCGTCTGGTACCCGGGTCTGCCCAGCCATCCCGACCACGAGCTGGCGCGCCGGCAGATGAACGGATCCGGCGGCATGGTCACTTTCTCCGTGGGCAGCAAGGAACGGGCCTTCCGCTTCTGGGACCGCCTGAAGCTGATCGCGCGGGCCGCGAGCCTGGGCGGACCCGAGACCCTGACCAGTCTGCCCATCCTCTTCAGCCACACCGGCTACAGCGCCGAAGAGCTGCGCCGGGCCGGAGTCGACGAAGGGATGGTGCGGATGAGCGTGGGCCTCGAGGACCCGGACGACTTGATCGCCGACTTGCGACAGGCGCTGGAATGAAAGTCTACGCCAGCGGGACGACGCGGGCTTCCTTGCGGGCCGGCCCACGCCGCGCACGCGCTCGAGCAGCGTCTGCTCCAGCACGACGTCCCGGATGCGCCAGAGGTCGACGCTCTCGTACCGCTTGCCCAGCATCCCGCGCTCCACCTCCAGCCTCTGCGCCGTCAGCCGGTAGCGGACTGCCCGCCGCCCGGCGAAGGTGGCGAGCAGATACGCGGACCAGAGGAGGAACGCGGCGGCGCCAGGCCCGGCGAGGACCGGCGGCACCGTGCGGTGATACCCGACCGCGGTGAGCGCGATGCTGCAGCCGGCGCAGAGGCCCGCGCTCCACAACCGGGGACGCGCATCCGTCCGGAACGAGGCCAGCGGATGTGGATCGGTGGGCTCCTGCGCGACGAGTCGAAGCTGCGAGCTCATGCGTCCGAGTCTAACATTGCCGCGTGGACCCGCTCCCGCGCAGCTTCTACGATCGCAACGCGCTCAAGGTGGCCCCCGCGCTGGTCGGGTGCGTGCTCGCCCGCCGCGACCGCGACGGGTGGATCCTGGGCCGGATCGTGGAGACCGAGGCCTACCTGGGCGAACATGATCTCGCTTGCCACTCTCGCGCCGGGCGCACCGCGCGCACCGAGGTGATGTACGGAGAGCCGGGTCACGCGTACGTGTACTTGATCTACGGGATCCACCAGATGCTCAACTGCGTCTGCGGGCCGGGGAGCGACGCGAACGCCGTGCTCATCCGCGCCGTCGAGCCGCTGCCCGACTCGGCGCCGTGGCTGCACCCGACGGCGCGCGGGCCGGGGAACGTCTGCAAGGCCTTCGGCATCGAGCGCGCCCAGAACCGCGCCGACCTTTGCGATCCCGAAGGCGAGCTCCTGGTGCTGCCGCGCATGGGGCGGCCGCGCATCGTCAGCGGTCCGCGCATCGGCGTGGATTACGCGGGGAAGTGGGCTGCCGAGCCGCTGCGCTTCTGCGACCTGAAGAGCGCCCATCTTTCGCGTCCGCCGCGCGCCCGCTGAGCACACCAGCGGGGCTACGATCAAGCTTGAGAATCGGGGCCGATCGTGATCATGCTGTCGGTCCATGAAAATCCGCCGTCTGGAGATCTCCGGCTTCAAGTCGTTCGCCGATCGGGTGGTCTTTTCCTTCGACGAGGGCGTGACCGGAGTGGTGGGCCCGAACGGCTGCGGCAAGAGCAACGTGGTGGACGCCATCCGCTGGGCGATGGGCGAGCAGAGCGCGAAGCACCTGCGCGGCCGCGCCATGGAGGACGTGATCTTCTCCGGGTCGGAGTCGCGCCCGCCCACCGGGATGGCGGAAGTCTCGCTCACCTTCCAGAACGACGGCCGGCTCGTCCCGCCGCAGTACGCGGGCTTCGGCGAGATCACGGTCACCCGCCGGCTCTTCCGCAGCGGGGACAGCGACTACGAGATCAACAAGACCCCTTGCCGCCTGATGGACATCACCGAGCTGTTCCTCGGCACGGGCGTGGGAACGCGGGCGTACTCCATCATCGAGCAGGGCCGCATCGGCCTGATCGTCAGCGCCAAGCCGGAGGACCGGCGCTCCATCATCGAGGAGGCCGCGGGGGTCACCAAGTACAAGGCCCGGCGCAGGCAGGCCGAGCGCAAGCTGGAAGCGACCGAGCAGAACCTGCTCCGCCTCTCCGACGTGGTGCTGGAGGTGGCCAAGCGGCTCCAGTCCCTGGAGCGATCGGCGAAGCGGGCCGAGAAGTTCCGCGAGTTGCGCGCCGAGCTGCGCGACCTCGAGCTGCTCTCGGCTTGCCGCCAGTACCTGGCGCTGGGGGACACCGCCGCGGCGCAGCAGCACGAGCTGGAAGAGGCGTCCGAGGCGGAGAAGGTGATGCTCGCGCACGTGGCGCGGCTGGAGGCGGGCCTCTCCGCGGAGCGGCTCCAGCTGCTCGAGGACGAGAAGAAGGTGCAGGAGCTGGCGGAACACTCGCACCGGGTGGACAAGCAGCTCAAGCTCTCCGAGCAGGAGATCGAGTTCGCCAGGCGGGAGCGGGAGACCATCGCGGCCCGGCAGGTGCAGCACGCCGAGGAGGTCTCGCTGCTCGGCGTCCGCCTCGAGCACCTCGGGCGCGAGGAGGAGGGCTTGCGCCTCGAGCAGCAGAAGCTCGCCGAAGCGTCCGCCGAGGATCAGGCCCGCCAAAGGCAGGCGGAGGAATCGCTGGAGTCGGCGCTGAAGGAGATCCACCAGGCGCAGCACGCGGTCGAGGGCGAACGGCACCAGGCGGTCAGCGTGCTCACCAAGCTGGCCAATCACCGGACCAATCTGGTGAACCTGGAGAAGCAGAAGACCGACCTCTCCGGCCGGATGCAGAAGACGGTCTCGGAGAAGGAGCAGCTGGAAGCGCGCGCGCAGGAGATCGCGCGGCAGCGCGACGAGCTGACGCGGAAGCTCCAGGAGACGCAGGGCAAGCGCAAGGAGCTGCACGAGCAGAAGCTGGCGACGGAAACGGACCTGGCCGCCGGGCGTGCCGAGCAGCGGGAGAGCGAATCGCTCCTCATCCAGCTGCGGGAAGAGCTCGCCGACCGGCGCAGCCGCCTCACCTCGCTGCTCGAGCTGCAGAAGAACTTCGAGGGGTACGGGCGCGGCGTCAAGGCGATCATGCTGCGCGAGGAAGAGGAGCGGCGGCGGGACGGCGTCTATGGGCTGGTGGCGGACGTGCTCCGGGTCGAGCCGCGCTACGAGCGCGCCATCGAGGCGGTGCTTGGGGAGCGGCTGCAGCTCGTGCTGGTCGAGAGCCACGCAGCGGGCCTGAGGGCGGTGGACTACCTGCGCAAGGCCGCCCAGGGACGGGCGTCGTTCGTTCCCCTCACCGAGATGGAGCAGCTCCCGCTGGTGCCGGAAGCGGCGAGCCTGCCCTCGCCCGAGGACACCGTCGCGGCGATGGACGTCGTCGGCTGCTCGCCGGAGCACGAGCGGGTGCGCAACTACCTCCTGGCCGACGTCTTCCTCTGCGACACCTTGGCCACCGCGCTGGCGCTCTGGGCGCGCAACCCCGGGTCGCGGACCTTCGTGTCCGCCGATGGCGAGGTGGTGGACAAGGAGGGAGTGGTCTCCGGCGGCGCGCTGGAGGGCGTGGCCGACGGCCTGCTGCACAAGCGGCGCGAAGTGCAGGAGCTGGCCGAGACCGTCCAGGCGCTGGAAGCGCGCCTGCATCAGACGACCGAGCGCGTGGAGCGGTTGGCGGGACGGGTGCAGGCCACCGACACCCAGGTGAAGCGGCTGGTCCACGAGGAGCGGGAGGAAGAGCTCTCGCAGCTCCGGCTGGAGCGGGACGTGGCCCGGCTGCAGGAGGACCTGACCCGGATCGCGCAACGCGACCAGGTCCTGCACCACGAGGCGGAGAACCTGCGCAACGCGCTGGCCGAAGTGGGACGGGAGGAGCAAGCCTCCCGGGACGCCGTCGCCGCTGGAGAAGGCGAGCAGAGCGAACGCGAGGCGCGGCTGCGGGTGCTGCAGGCCGAGGTGCTCAAGGCGCGGGAGCGGGCCGAGGCGGTGCAGGCCGAGGTGACGAAGGCCAAGGTGAACGCCGCGGCGGTGGCCGAGCGCCGCGAGGGAGTGGCCCGGTCGTTGAACCGCCTCCAGGAGCAGAGGTCGGAGGTCGAGACCCGCAGCGAGAAGCTGCGGGCCGAGATCGCGCAGGGGAAGGAGCGGGACGCCGCGCTCCAGGCCAAAGGCGAGGTGGAGCAACAGCAATTGCGCACGCTGCTCGCCGACTCCGAGCGGCTTCGCGACGAGCTGGTCCGCGCGCGCGCCCGCTACGACCAGGCGCAGGAGCGGCTCCGCGGCGGGGACGAGGAGGTGCGCAAGGCGCGCGAGGAGGGACGGTCCATCGGAGAGCGCCGCGGCAAGGCGGAGCTGGCGCTCCAGGGCACCCGGCTGGAAGTGGCGCACCTCGAGCAGCAGGTGCGCGAGCGCAATCTGATGGAGCTGGCCGACGTCGCGGCCTCGCGCCGGGAGGCGGCGCTGCAGCTCGACGTTCCCAAGACCGATGAGCAGATGCATTCCTTGCGGGAGAAGATCGAGGCGCTGGGCGAGGTCTCGCTGACGGCCATCGACGAGGCCCGCGAGGTCGGCGAGCGCCACGCCTTCCTCTCCGGCCAGAAGACGGACCTGGAGGAGGCCATCGCCAAGCTGCGTTCCGCCATCGCCCGCATCGACCGGGTCTCGAAGGAGCGGTTCAAGGAGACCTTCCTGCTGGTCAACGAGCGCTTCCAGCAGGTCTTTCCGCGCTTGTTCCGCGGCGGCGAGGCGGAGCTGCAGCTGGTGGAGGACCCGGCCAACCCGGCGGCCGAGCCGGGCGTGGAGATCGTGGCCCAGCCTCCGGGCAAGAAGCTGGCTTCGGTGAACCTGCTCTCCGGCGGGGAGAAGGCGCTGACGGCGGTTTCGCTGCTCTTCGCCATCTTCCTCATCAAGCCCACTCCCTTCTGCTTGCTCGACGAAGTGGACGCCCCGCTCGACGAGGCGAACGTCGGCCGGTACAACGAGATCGTCCGCGAGATGTGCCGCACCTCCCAGTTCATCGTGATCACGCACAACAAGCGCACCATGGAGGTGGCCGACTCGCTGTACGGGGTGACGATGGAGGAGCCGGGCATCTCCAAGATCGTCTCGGTCAAGCTCTCGCACCAAGGGGCGACGGCCGCCGCCTGATCCCGCCGATTTGATCCCGCCCGCACGTGCTCGGTAGTCTGCGCGCATGCGCACAACCATCCTCGCGGGATTCGGCGCGCTGTGCCTCGCCGCCGGAGCGCGCGCCGACGACACCAAGCCGCCGCAGATCTCCGACGTCCGGGCGGGCGTCCGGGGCACCCAGGTCCAGGTCGAGGCCCGCATCACCGACGAGACGGGTGTGCTCTCCGCGATCTGCCATCACCGCACGCCGGGCGGCCGGGTGGAGGCGTCGCCAATGATGAAGAGCGATCTGGACGATACCTTCCGCGTCAGCTTCCCGGGAAATCCACAGACCGAGTATTGGATCGAGGCCAGCGACCTCCTCGGAAACGGTCCCTCTACGTACGGGTCCGCCGCCAAGGCGTTCGTGGTGGGCGGCAAGGCCGCGCCGGACAGCAGCGTCGCCAAAGCCGAGCCCCCGCCGCGCAAGGCGGCGCGCCCTCCGCGCGAGGCGAAGCCGCAGCCCGAGGCGAAACCCGAGCCCGAGCCGGTGGCGAAGGCGCCGGAGCCTCCTGCCATCCAGCACGGCAAGGTGCGTACACCTCCGCCCGAAGGCCGCGACTACACCGTGCGCACGAAGATCGTCAGCAACTCGCCCGTGGCGATCGCGATGCTGCAGTCCCGCCCGCAGGGCACGGCCAACTTCACCAACACGCCGTTCTCGAAGGCCGAAGGCGACACCTGGGAGGCACAGATCCCGGCGTCTATGGCGCGGGGAACGGTCGAGTACTTCATCGCCGCCAAGAACCAGGCCGGCCAGATGGCGCGCCAGGGAGACGGCGACGCGAAGACGCCGTATACGCTCACCTTCAAGTCGGCGGGCGCGTCGACGCCGACCGCTTCCGCCTCTCCGGCCGTCGCCGCCTCGGGAAGGTCGTCCGGGCCGTTCGTCTTCACCGACGATCCTCCTGCCCGCGTCGCTCCCGGGCGTCCGATCCTGGTCCGCGTGCAGGTGGTGCCGCCCACGGACAACGGCGAGATGCCCGATCGGGTGGCGGTGCTCTGGCGCGGCAACGACGCGCAGGACCAGCTCACCGACATGGTGCGGGACGAGACGGGCGGATGGGGCGGCTTCAAAGCCGAGCTGCCGCCGCAGGACGAAGGTGCCCTCTTCTTCCAGATCGTCGCCTGCGACGCGACCACCACCCGGTGCGGAGTCGACACGGGCAGCAAGCGCAAGTGGAACGCCACCGCCGTCGCCTCCCAGGCCGGCGCCGCCAAGCCCCTGCCGCTGGACGCGGTGAGCACGAAGGCTCCGCCCTCCTTGCCCGAGTAGCTTGCTTTTTCCGGGTTCCTGAGCGATCTGCGCAGCCCCGTGCCGTTCTCGCTCTCGACCCCGGAACTCGTCGTCGCGGTCGTCATCCTGGTCGTGGCCGCGCTGCTCCTGGCGCTGGCCTTGCGTGCTCTCGTCTCCCGCAAGGCGAAGCCTCCCCAGGAGCTTCCTCCGGCGCGGCCGCGCGAGACCGTCGAAGCGCCCAGGCCTCCTGTCCAGGTGCCGGAACCAGCGCCGCCGGCGGAGCGAGTGGCCCGCGAGGAGCGCGCGCGAGAGGAGCTGGAGGAGGCCCGCCACTCGCTGCGGAGCGCGCGCGACGCCCAGGCCCGCGAGCCGGGGTCGG
>WNFT01005156.1_pt1 | contig 11406 bp, 8 predicted proteins | sample 5400191 | NCBI WGS metagenome assembly WNFT01 (sample SAMN13153359, study PRJNA577476) | soil metagenome | isolation source: 80 cm saprolite under Madrone tree | place: USA:California | collected 2016-06-14
GGCGCTGATGGCGACTCCACCTATTTCCGCAAGACCGGACCTCGGTTCACTCCGCATCCATGACGGTCAACGCAGCAAGAGCGGCATGGGCAAACGCATCGTGTACGCTGCCATACCCGTGCTTTTGTTCGCTGGCATCGTGGTGGCTGCGTTTGCGTTCCGCAATCAGAAAGCTGTAGTCGAGGTTGCCGCGGCTTCCAGAGCAGATTCGGCTGGCCCTCAAACCGCGTTGAATGCCAGCGGTTACATCACCCCGCGCCGCCGCGCCACCATCGCCGCCAAGATTACGGGCCGTGTCACCGGTGTTTTCTTCGACGAAGGCACTCGCGTAAAGGAAGGCCAACTCCTTGCCACGCTGGACGATGCCGACGCCAAACGCACGCTGGATTCCGCGAAGGCCGATCGTGAAGCCGCGCACGCTGCCATCGCGGACTACGAGGTTCAGCTCAGGAACTCGCAAATTTTGCTTCGCCGCGCCGAGCAACTCCAGCAAGCGGGCGTCCAGACGCAGGAGGCGCTGGACAACGCGGCGACGGCGGCAGACAGCCTGAAAGCCAAAATTGCGCTCGCCAAGCAGCAAGTGGCGGCCTCTGAGGCGCGCGTTGCCGTAGCCCAGCAAGCCGTAGACAATTGCACCATCCGCGCACCCTTTGCGGGCGTCGTCGTTTCCAAGGACGCCCAAGTTGGCGAGATGGTTTCTCCCAATTCCGCCGGTGGCGGGTTTACGCGCACGGGCATTGCCACCATTGTGGATATGCATTCCAACGAAATTGAAGTCGATGTGAACGAATCCTACATCGCGCGCGTGGAAAACGGACAGCAGGTTACGGCGACGTTGGACGCCTACCCGGACAAGCCGATTCCGTCTAAAGTGCGGACCGTCATTCCCACCGCCGACCGGCAGAAGGCCACCGTCAAAGTCCGCATCACCATCATTGACTTGGAAAAATACAATTTCGTTTTGCCGGACATGGGCGTGAAGGTGGCCTTCCTGGAAAATGAGCGGCCCGCGGCAAAGGACAAGAGCAAAGACAAGGGGCCGCAGGCGGTGGCGTTCATCCCCAAGGGCGCGGTGCGCTCCGATGCGAATGCTTCTTTCGTCTTCCTGGTTCGCGATGGAAAAGTCGAGCGCCGCGCTGTCAGCCTCGGCATGGATCGCGGAACGGACGTCGCGATACTGGCGGGCGTCACCCCTGGCGACTCGCTGGTCGTCAAAGGGCCTGAAAGTTTGCATGATGGTGACAAAATTGAAATCCGTCAGTAGGAGCCAAGCATGATCCGAGTCGATGGACGCGACGATTCTTCCAGCCTCATCCGAGTTCGCGGTTTGAACAAAACGTACAGCCGCGGCGGCGAGAAAATTCAGGTGCTGCAGGGCCTGAATCTCGACGTCGACAAGGGTGACTTTGTGGCCTTCATGGGCCCTAGCGGCTCAGGCAAGACTACCTTGCTCAACCTTCTCGGCGGTCTCGACGTTCCATCGGCCGGGAGTATTACCGTGGATGGCGACGAGATCACTCATATGTCGGGCAGCAAGCTTACGCAATGGCGTGCTCGCCACGTCGGTTTTATTTTTCAGATGTACAACCTCATCCCCGTGCTCACGGCGTTTCAGAACGTCGAGCTTCCGCTTCTCTTGACCAAGCTCTCCAAAGCGGATCGCCGCAAGCACGTCGAAACCGCACTCGAGGTCGTCAATCTGGCCGATCGCATGCATCACTACCCGCGCCAGCTCTCCGGCGGTCAGGAGCAGCGCGTCACTATCGCCCGCGCCATCGTCTCGGACCCTACTTTCTTGCTTTGCGATGAGCCCACGGGCGACCTGGACCGCAAGAGCGCGGACGAAATCATGGCGCTAATCGATGAGCTCGTGGGCAAGTACAACAAGACCATCTTGATGGTCACGCACGATCCCGTCGTCGCGGCACGTGCTCACACCACGCTGCATCTTGAAAAAGGCGTGCTCGTCGAAGGCAAGACTTCCCGTGAGAGCGTCATGGCCGGAGGTGCCGCATGAAATTCAGCCGCTTGATCCTCGCCAATCTGTTCCGCAAGAAGGTTCGCCTCATCCTCACCATTGGCTCTTTTGCCGTCGCTCTGGTACTCTTCACGTTTCTTGCTGTGGTGAAGAGCGCCTTCAGCCGCGGCACGGAAATCGCCGGCGCGGACCGCCTGATCGTCGTTGGCCGTACTGGGCTTATGCAATTGTTGCCGATCTCCCACGGCGACAAAATCAAGGCGATTCCCGGCGTCAACGCAGTTACGCACAATCACTGGTTCGGCGGCGTGTACCAGGATGAAAGGAACTTCTTTCCGCAGTTTGTCATCGACCCCGAAAATCAACGAAAAGTGATGACGGAGCTCGTGGTGCCTGACGATCAATGGAACAATTTCCAAAAGGACCGCCAAGGCGCTATCGCCGGCAAGCGCACGGCAGAACGCTTCCACTGGAAAATTGGCGATCGCATCCCCATCAAAAGTACTCTCTATGGCGGCAGCTCCCTGCAATTCAATCTCGACGGTATTTATCACAGCGAAAAGCCCGGCGGCGATGAAAGCCAGTTTTGGTTCCAGTGGAAATATTTTGACGAGAACGCCGGCAATGCCGTGAAGAGCACGGCAGGATGGTACGTGGTCAAGCTCGATAGCCCCGATGACGCCGTGCGCGTCGCCAAAGCCATCGACGAAAAATTTGGTAATTCGTCGTTCGAGACCAAGACCGAGACGGAATCCGCCTTCGCCGCATATTTCGCCAAGCAGTTCGGAAACATCGAACTCTTAATCCTTGCCATCGGCAGCGTCGTTTTCTTTACGCTCCTTTTGGTCACCGGCAACACCATGGCGATCTCCGTTCGGGAGCGCACCTCCGAACTGGCCGTCCTTAAAGCCATCGGCTTTTCCGGTCGCGCTGTCCTTTTTTTCGTTCTGGCGGAGTCCGTGTTCATCGCCCTCGCTGGCGGTTTCCTCGGGTTGATTCTCGCCTACGTATTCATCCCTATTATCGGCGTCTTTCTCGCTGGTCGGCTGCCTCCTCTCATCCTTTCGAGGACGCTTCTGACGCTCGGACTTGCTTTTGCTCTTTTTGTCGGAGCGTTGAGTGGCCTGCTCCCGGGAATCGGCGCCATGCGCATGCGCGTCGTTAACGCGCTCAGGAGAGTCTGAAGATGGTAGCCAAGCTCTCTATTTGGGTTCTGATCACCGTAGTGGCAATCCTGGCTGTTGTGCTGATCCTCACTGCGCTGGTCGGCATCATTGCTGGTTTGCTCGCCCCTTTTCTCGGTTCGGTTCCTGTTTCCTACAATTTCCGCAGCATAAGAGAGCGCTGGACCTCCACGATTGTCGCGGTCCTCGGCATTGCCGGGACGGTAGGCGTATTCATTGCCATGTTGTCGCTCGCGCGCGGCTTCCGGGCCACTCTCGTTTCTTCCGGCTCCGAGGACAATGCACTGATTACGCGTGCGGGGGCGACCTCCGAGATGACCAGCGGAGTCTCTATCGATTTGGTCAAAATTATCCAGGACGCTCCCGGCATCGCTCGCGGAGCCGACGGCCCGTTGTTAACCTCGGAAGCGGTCCTGATGGCGCCAATTCCGCTGCGTTCGACAGGCACCGATGCCAACGTTCAGCTTCGTGGTGTCTCACCCAACGTCCTGACCATTCGCCGCAACGTCAGAATCATCGAGGGGCGGATGTTTCGGCCTGGTCTGTCCGAAGTCATCGTGGGTAAGAATGCCAAGGCGACCTATACGGGCTTAACGCTGGGAAATACAATTTGGCTCGGCAGTGCGCGTTGGCAAGTCGTGGGCACTTTCGATGCGGGCGGCAGTGCCTTTGATTCGGAAGTTTGGGGCGACCCCCATCTCCTCAATGCAGCGTACCCCCCGCGCCCCGAAACTCTATCTCAGTCCGTCACAGTGCATCTCACTTCCCCGGCTGCCCTTCAGCAATTGAAGGATGCGCTCACTTCCGATCCGCGTTTGAATGTAGACGTAACCCGCGAAATCGACTACTACGCCAAGCAGTCCACAAACATGACCGCGCTCATCACCATTCTTGGGGGATTTGTAGCGGCGATCATGGCCATCGGCGCGGTCTTTGGCGCCCTCAACACCATGTACTCCGCCGTCGCCGAGCGCGGCCGCGAAATCGCCACCATGCGCGCGCTGGGCTTTAACTCGGGGAACGTCGTCCTCTCCTTTCTCTTTGAAGCCCTCTTGATTTCTTTCGCTGGCGGCATCCTCGGCTGTCTCGCCGTTCTACCCCTTAACGGCTTCACCACCAGCACCATCAATTTTCAGACTTTCTCCAATCTGGCGTTCGCCTTTAAGATCACCTTTGATCTTCTGCTGATGGGCGTTATCTTCGCGCTAGTCATGGGTGTTCTCGGCGGCATGCCCCCGGCTATTCGGGCCGCGAGCCGGCCGGTGGCCTCAGCGCTCCGCGAGCTGTAACAGAACCAGCGCCAGGACGGGACAGCCTGCCGTGACGTGCATTTCGCCCTGAAGTGGAGGCTAGTCTAAGTGGTTACGACATTTTCGAAGCAGGGATTTACTCTTCCGCACGACCTCCCTTGACGATTCAACGGCAGCGAATCTAGCCTATAGAGAGGTGGTGGGAAGCAGTATGGGTGCAATGGCAAGACCGGTCGCGGATAAGCTGCGCTGCGTATATTGCGGCAAGCACATGGCGGCGCATTTGAAGCAGTGCCCCTTTTGCCGCGAGGCGGTTCCTCAGGTGCAACTGACCCACCGCACCGGCCCCGACGGGCGGCTACACATTCGCCGCGGGCTCCTTTACATGCTTCTTGCCGGTGTGGTTTATTATTTCGCCGCCGGCTACGGCGATCCCTTTAAGATTCCTCTGCCGGCTTCCGCTCTTCCATTGGTGACGCAATACCTCACGCCGCTGGTTTTCTTCGGTGGCCTTGGTATGACTGTCTACGGACTATTTCTCAAGTTCAGGTCCTAACCTACCTGTTGCCCGATGGCTTTCGAACCGGCCAAGCTTTCCGAATCGCAGAAAAGAGATGCTCGCAAGCGAGGGAACCTGTTCGAATGGCCAGTGTGACTGATTGGGGGAGTACCGGCCATTCGAGAGCACGCTCCCACTTACCTGCTGTGGCCTACTGTTAGTGAGGCCGCATTCCCCGGCCTTGTCCGAAGATCTTCCACTGAGGAGTCACTATGAAGAAATCGTTGTTAGTTGTGGCAGTCCTGGTTGTAAGTGCTTCTCTATTCTTGACCGTTGGCGCGGAGCGCGCAGGGGCGCAGGGTCCCGCGGGCGCAGGAGCATCCACCGCTGCACGGGGCAGTTCGAATTCGTCGGGCTCGCATAGCTCCCATTCCCTGAATCCCATCAAGTGGGTAAAGAGAGACAAGGATTCCAAGAATTCTCCTGATTCGAACGGAACCCGAAGCGACGTCGAGAAGAAGCTGACTCCGAAACTGCAGGCCCAGGGTGTTTTGCCGGCTAATTCGAACGCCACCGACGCGTGCTCAGCTTTCGTGGCGCTGAACGAGTGCCTTGCCGCGCTCCATGCCAGCCACAATCTTGGTCTGGACTTCAATTGCTTACGCGCCAGCATCACAGGCGTGCATGCGAGCGCCGACATGTCTGGATGTAAGGTCGCCGATGGAGAGAAAGCTCTGAGCCTGAACAAGGCGATCCATGCAGTGAACCCCAATGCGGATGCAAAGGGAGCAACCAAGAACGCCGAGCAGCAAGCCAAGGACGATCTCAAGGATCTCGGCGCGTAAGACCAAAGCCGAAAAAAGATCCAACACCGATGAATCCGTTTTTTGGCCAAAGGTCGAAAAATCCAGGAAACTGAAAATAGGGCGAAGGCCGCTGATTGTGGCTTTCGCCCTTACTTTTTTAATCCTTAGGACTGCCCGGAAAAATCTCGCAACGAGCGCATCACAATCGTGTTTAGCGGAACGTGGCGGAAGCAGGGGGAATAGAGTGCGGCGGTGAAGCGGAGGCACCAGCGGCTGAGGCGGACGACGAGGACGAAGTGGAAACCGGGACAATGGTTTCTTGGGAGGCAGCCGTAGCGCGGTAGCGCACGATGAGAAGTGTGACGTCGTCGGCCTGGTGAGCACCGCGGGCGAAGTTTTCAACACCTTCGAGAACGCATTTCTGGATGTGCTCGAGGGGGCACTCGAGCTGGCCGGTGAGGAGTTCCTTGAGGCGCTCGATGCCAAACATCTGCTCGTCGGGATCCATCGCTTCGGTCACGCCGTCGCTGAAGAGCACCAGGGTATCGCCAGGCTCGAGCTTCAAACAAACGGCTGTGTATTCGGCCTCGGGAACGAGGCCGACGGGGTACGAGCCTTCCGTAAATGCCTCTTCGGCAACACCGTGGCGAATTAGGAAAGGCGACGGATGGCCGGCGTTGATAAATTCCAGATGGCCTTCCTGATCGAGAATCCCGAAGAACATGGTGGCGTAACGGCCGACCTCGGTGTGATCGCACAGGAAGCGGTTGACGTGACGGAAGACTCGCGCGGGATCCGTGCCAAGGGTCATGCCGGAGAGAGCGCCCTGTAGCATCGTGGTGACCAGCGCGGCGCCAAGTCCCTTACCGGAAACGTCCGCGATGAGAAACGCGGTGCGGCCATCGCTTAGGGGAAAGACGTCGAAGTAATCTCCGCCGACCGACAAGCAAGGAAGGTTGAACCCGGTAACGGCGAGATGCGGGTATTCGCGGAAATCGCGCGGAAGAAGCGCCTGCTGAATGTCGCGGGCGATGTTGATCTCCTGCTCGAGGCGCTGGCGTTCGCGCTCGCGTTCGACGAGGCGGGCATTGTCGAGAATGCTGGCGGCGTCGGCGGCGAGAGCGTCGAGAATCTGGCGGTCCAGTTTGGAGAAGGCCGCCGGGCGGCGCGAATCCAAATAGAGAATGCCGAGGAAATCCCCACGCTTTATGTTGATCATGGATTCCTGCGTGTTGGCGCGGGACATGCCGAAAAGAGGAATCACCACCACGGCGCGCAGGCGCTGCGCGACGATGCTCTGCGCTGCCTGCAAGTCCACGTCGGCTTGCGCCAGGTCTTCGGTGATGACCGGAGACTGCTGCTTCAGCGCCAGCTGAATGGCGGTCTGGCTAGGTGTGAGGCTTTCGGGAGGAAGACGAAGACCGCCGCTGCGCCGCGCGAGTTTCACTTTCAGAGCACCGGCGGCATCGGCTTCCAGGAGCAGGCCACGATCGGCATCAGTCACGGAAACCGCATGATCCAACATGTGGCCCAGCACAACATCGAGCGGGAGTTGGGAATGGAGCAAAGAGGTTGCTTCCAGGAGGCGCTTGAGCTTGAACAAACCACCCCCCGTCGGCTCGGAACTGGTGATGTGCTCCATGCGGGTGAGCAGCTGCGGAAGGGAATCGGCGTCCGAACTCTTGCCGGAGCGGAAGATGACCTCGTAAGAGTCCTCGAGGCCGAAGGTGATGGAGTCCCCATCCTGCAACTCGCGGCTATCGACTTTTTCGCCGTTGACGAAAAGGCCGCGGCGCTGGCCACGGTCCTCGATGTAGAAGCGATTGGCTTCGATAACTATAGCTGCACAATTGCGGGAGATGCGGCGATCGGAGAGCTGCAAGTGGTTGCCGGTCTCGGCGCCGCGGCCGATCATAAAGGGCGTCTGCGTGATGCGGGCATAGCGACGCGCGCCGTCGGGGGAGACGACTTCGAGAACTGCTTCGCCGAGAATAGGTACGGTATCAGACACGTCTACTTGGTGGGGAATTGTAGCACGCGAGGGGGAGGTCAGATGCCCAGACCGGAGGGATGGCGGTCAATATTAAGCGGTTAACCAGATTGCGGATGAAATGAGGGCGCGCTGCCCTGAGCAGGATCGAGACTGGGGAGCAAGGCCGTCAGGATTCCGATGGCGGGGAGAAACGAACAGACGTGGTAGACGTAGTTGATGTCCTTGAGGTCGGCGAGCTTGCCGAGGAGCGCAGCGCCGATCCCGCCCAATCCAAAAGCCAGGCCAAAGAATAATCCCGAGACAAGACCAATTCTTCCCGGCATGAGTTCCTGGGCATAGACGAGAATGGCCGAGAATGCGGAGGCCAGGATGAACCCGATCACAACGCTGAGAACGCTCGTCCAGAAATGGTTGGAATAGGGCAGCAGCAGACTGAAAGGCAGAACGCCCAGAATGGAAACCCAGATGACGTACTTGCGGCCAATCTTATCGCCAACCGGGCCGCCGATGTACGTTCCCGCGGCAACCGCAGCAAGAAAGAGGAAAAGGTGCAGCTGTGCGTTTCGAACGGTGAGGTGAAACTTCCCCATGAGATAAAACGTGTAGTAGTTCATTAAACTGGCGAGATAAAAAAACTTCGAGAACATGAGAGCCCCGAGAATGGCCAAAGCGTAAGCAATTTTTTTAGGAGCCAGGGGCGCGCGCGGAGGGGCAGGTTTGACGGATGCAAGATGCGCGGCATCCAATGCCGCCGGCTTCGGGAGATGCACGGGATGATTGCGAAACCAGGTGCCGATGTTGGTCAACAAGACGATCGCGACAAGGGCTAAGAGCGAAAACCAAGCAATGCTGGATTGCCCGCTGATAAACGCCCAGGCCAGCAACGGGCCCATTGCGGAACCGGCGTTACCGCCCACCTGAAATAACGATTGCGCCATGCCATGCTGCCCGCCGGAGGCCATGCGCGCGATTCGGGAAGATTCCGGGTGAAACACGGCCGAGCCGACGCCCACCAGCGCTGCGGCAGCGAGAATGGTGCCGTAGCTGGGAGCCATGGAGAAGGTCAGCAGGCCGATCATGGTGATGCCCATTCCGACGGCCAGGGAGTAGGGCTTCGGGCGGCGGTCAGTGTAGAGTCCCACGAGAGGCTGGAGAATCGAGGCAGTCAGCTGAGACGTGAGAGTGATTCGGCCGACTTGCCAGTAGTTAAAGTGAAAAGTTCTCTCGAGCACCGGATAGATCGACGGCATCAAAGACTGAATCGTGTCATTCAGCAGGTGGCAGAGGCTGATGGTCAGGAGAATTTTGAAGGCCGTCTTCTCGCCAGTGTTTGCCGGAGCCGCGGCTTGAATCGCCGTCAAGTTTGTGATTTCTCTTTCCAAGTTAAAGGCCGCATTCTTTTACCTTGCCGCCGAGGCCAGCCGGCGCGAAACATAATCGGTGACGTAGGCGTCGAACAGGTCGTTCAGGCGTTCGCAGACGGGTCCGGGAGCAGGAATTTTGTTGCCCGCGATTTCGCCGGCGCTGATGAGATTGCGGTTTGTGGAAGAGATAAAGACTTCGTCCGCGGAGTAAAGGTCTTCGGGACGAAGCGCCTGCTCGACCACGGAAACGCCGGCCTCCGGCGCGATTTCCATCAGGATGCCGCGCGTGACGCCTTCGAGGCACCCGGAGTTGAGCGGCGGCGTGAGGATTTTCTCGCTTTTTACGGCGAAAATATTCGCGGAAGTGCATTCGGCCACTTCGCCACGCTCGTTGAGCATGACGACCTCGTCGAATCCTTCTCTGGCAGCTTCCGAAACAGCCCAAACATTATTGAGCCAGGAAATGCTCTTTACGCCGGCCAGAGGCGACGTAGCGTGGCGGCCATGCTCGCGAAGGGCCAGGCGCACCGTTTCGCGATGTTCGGGGAGACTGGCGGAGTAAATGATGAGATCCACCTGCGGTTGCTTTTCGTCGCTCTGCCAGAAGCCCACCGTGTTGTAGACCAGATAAATGCGTGCGCAGCCTTCGCTAACCTGGTTGGCGCGAATCACTTCGTGGAGATGCACGCGCACCTTGGCCGCGGTGTAGGGCATGGGAAGGCGGGTGAGGGCGGCGTCCTTTTCCAGGCGGCGCCAGTGGCGCTCGTACGCGAAAGCCTCACCCCGAGAGATGCGCAGCGTGGTGAAGATGCCCCAGCCGCAGATCAGCCCCGCTTGGCCGGGAGAAAGGCGGACTTTTCCGATCGGCAGCAGTGCGTCGTTATGAAAGACGTTCGGGTGAATCAATCGTCGATCCCTCTCGTCAATATTGTAACGGAAAGCAGGCCTGGAGTGGCCGCTTTGTCCTAGGCCAGTGAAGAGGGAACAGGCGCAACTATGCTTGGTCGTTCCTTCTTGAGATCAAGGCAATCGACAAATACTCAGGCGCGCATGAAGTGCGTACAACACGATTCTGCCCGGGCGGAAACATGAACCAGGGCAGGGGTCGAGCCGGCCCCTCCCCGTTATTGCAATTCATGTTCGTTGCTGCTGTCCCACAAATAAGTCAGAAAGAGTAGCGCAGCGCGAATTGGAAAGCCCGCGGCCCGCCAGAACCAAAGAATTTCCCCGCCGTGTCCAGGGCGTGATTGAAACTCGGCGAGTCAATGGTATTGTTGCGCCCAGAGTAGTTCCTGTTGGTCGTGCCACGGATGTTCGTTATGTTAAGCACGTTGAACCCTTCCGCGATGAACTGGAGCGTGTGCTGTTCCGTGAAGTGGAACGTCCGAGACACTCGCATATCAATCGAGTTGAAGGAGTCGCCAAACTTGATGTTCGGGTTTACTTGAAGCGGCCCGGTTCCAGCGGAATTCAGCAGCACGCCTTCATTGCAGGGAACTGGGCCCGCGGTGTTACCGCTGGAGAGACAAGGGGGCAGGGCGTTATATGCCACGATAGCGGCGTTCAGAGCCGCCCCGTTTGGAATCTGACGCCCCAAAGCGTTCCGGGGAATGTTCGGCAGCCGGCCCCCCAATGCTGAAACCACGGAATCCATCGGAACACTGGAAGACCATGTCCAGATGGGTGAGATGTTCACCTTCCAGGGGATTTCCATGTTCCCGTAGAACACGAAACGATGCCGTTCATCGGTCACCGAATAGCCTTTGTCGATCCTGATGTTGTTGACGTGCATGGCGAGGATTGCCGAATCTTCCGTGTTCGCCCCACTGGGGCTGACCTGGTCGTCCGGCTGCTCGTCAAACGTCTTGGAGAGCGTATAGCTGATATTATATCCCGGGCGCCATGGTCCGCTTCCCGGGCGCTTTTGGAAAGATACCAGCATGGCGTCGTACCAGGTTCTCGCCGCGGACTGGAACTCAGTAATCTGCTGGCATGTGGGATCAGCCGGTGTGCCAGCAGGTGGGAAGCACCCAGCCACTGCCGTCTTGCCGCTAGCGGGATCAATGACTGTGCAAGGATCCCGGCCATTGGGACAATTGATGTAAGGAGTGGTTACGCCCGGCGGCAAAGTGCGCAACAGCCTGGGGACCAACTGGCGGTTGCCTCGGTTGAGGAGCCCGTCCACCGAAATGATATAGTCCTTTCCAAACTGGTGCTGGCCTCCCAAGGTGAACTGCTGGACGTAAGGCGTTGCGGCCTTGGGGTCTATAACGTTAACTCCAGTGCCGATTGGGATGAGGGTGCCTGAGAACGGGTTAGCCAGAGTGGGAGT
>WNFT01005157.1_pt1 | contig 11405 bp, 8 predicted proteins | sample 5400191 | NCBI WGS metagenome assembly WNFT01 (sample SAMN13153359, study PRJNA577476) | soil metagenome | isolation source: 80 cm saprolite under Madrone tree | place: USA:California | collected 2016-06-14
CGCGGGTCACGCCGGCAGCGTCCGCCACTCCTTCAACGATGCTGGCGAGCAATCCTTCGACGTTATCCAGGCGCCGAAAGACACGAGGAAAACGCAGCAGCGGCAGCGAAGGCGCCTGCGCACGCTCCAGCACTGGCTCGCTCCGGCGGGGCTGTTCCGCTGGAGGATCATAATGGGATTGTTCGCGCAGGTCGCGATTCTCCTGCATGATTGTTAAGTGATCGAAGGCACGTCCGACGAGAGTTTGAAAACGGTGGCGGTCGAGTTGCAAATCTTCCGCCGCATAAATACCGGATTGCTCGGCCTCGCGCAGTGGCTCGGAGCGAAGGGCGCCCAGAGCGATGACGAGCGATTCCCACCAATCCTGTTCTAGCTGCTCGAGCAAGTCGCGACATTCTTTTGCTCGCAGATCCATTAAAACCACCGCGGGCGAATTCTGTTGCAGCACGGCTTCCATCCGGTTGGGGTCAGTAACATGGCGGACCAGTGCGATGGTTCGAAGAAAAGCTTTGACCCGTCGGGCCAGGCCGGCGTCCTGGGTGTAAAGAATGCAAATGGAAGCCGCGCTCATGCGGCCACCACTTCCTCATCAAAACGCACCAGCGGCAGAAAAATGTGAAAGGCAGTTCCCTTCGCTACCTCGCTTTCAACTTCGATTTGTCCGCCATGTTCCTCGATTATTCCATGGACCACGGAAAGGCCGAGACCGGTTCCGAAATCTTTCGTCGTAAAAAACGGATCGAACACCCGGGCGATATGCTCCTTTTTTATTCCTTCACCAGTATCGCGAATGGAAATGCATAGAGCTTCGTGCCGCTCCTCGGCCTCCGGCAAAAGATGCGTCACGAGAGAATCACCGGTCCGGATTTCGGTCTTCACCGTGAGCTCGCCGCCGCGTTTCATCGCATCCATGGCATTGAGGAAAAAATTGAGAAAAACCTGCTCCATTTGATCTGAGTCAGCCCGGATGGTATCGAGGCTTGCCTCCAAGGTAGGGGTAAGTTTGATCTCCTTTTGATACAGCCGATGTTGAACGAGTCGGAACGTTTTCTCCAGCACTTCGTGCACGTGCATTGGCCGTAGCAGTGGTTTTGCCGGGCGTGCGAAGCGAAGCAGCTGATTGACCAGCGAATCGATGCGATCAATCTCGTGCACGATCAAGCTGGAAAAGGTTTCGCGGAAATCAGATTCATGATAGCGCTCTGGTAAGAGCTGAGCAAAAGTCTTGATCGAGACGAGCGGGTTTTTAATCTCGTGTGCCATTCCGGCGGAAAGCGTCCCGAGGCTGGCGAGGCGATCACTGCGACGAATTTGCAACTCGAGCCGTTTTAATGCGGTGATGTCGGTCACCACCATTAATGCGCCGAGGAGCTCACCCCCCTGGCCGCGAAAGGTTGCGCTGCTGGTGCGAGCAAATGTGCTTCCAGCCGCTGCGCGCAATTCAACTTCACGATCTTCCTGGCGCTCACCCGAAGTCAAAGTAGTCTGAATGACATCGCGCAAGGGTGCCGGCAGATCGTCAACCGTTCGCTCTCCGCCGTTGTTGTTTAAGCCGGCTATTTGCGCCGCTTCCTGGTTGAATACCGTAATATGGCCGTCGGCATCGGCAGCTACTACGCCGGTAGTTAAATTCTGGAGTAATATTTCATTATAGATACGGGCGTTTTGGACTTCGGTAAATAACTCGGCATTTTCAATTGCGACGGCAAGTTGACCGCACAACACCTGGAGCGCGCTCTGCTCGGTACTGCCATAAATCCGGCCGGAGAGCCTGGGCCCGAGAAGCATGATGCCCACGAGGTGTTCGCGGGACAGAATTCCGACCGCGGCTGCAGCCCCGATTGCTTCGAGTTGGCGGCGAACGGCGAAGGTGGTTGCGGTTATACGGACGCGGTGAAGCTCTTCGAGGATGAGCGGTTCGTGATGAGTGGCCAACCACTGCACCAGGGCCTCCTCCTCCTTGAATTGATCAACTGTTCCAGGCGAACTGGAAACCGGATAGCTTTTTCGAAAAACTTTACGCTGGGCGAGATAAATCGTTACACTATCAGTGCCAACGGCCTCGCCAATCGTTGTCGCAAATCTTCGCAACAGATCGGGTAAAGTAGTTATCGATTCGAGGATGACGGCAGCCTTGCTAACAGTGGCCCGAAAATCAATTCCGCGACCACCGACAAAAAGACGGTCGGCTAAAGATTGTGAGAAGCCGCGGGCCGGCGCCATTGCGAAAGTGCAAACCAAAGCGGCGGCGATGTGGGCAAAGGTGTGATCAGTTGAATAAAAGAGAGAGGCTGTTACCTGGACTACAAGCCACCAAACAGCGCCGTAGAGGACAAGTAAGTATGCGGTGAGAACCCCGTAGGAAATGGCGCGTCGCAGAAAAAGGCCAACGTCCATGATCTTTCGCGTGGAAATCCCGTAGGCGATGATCAGGCTGAAAAGAACAATTCGAACCGGTCCGAGCCAAACGAGTTTGGAAGTATCAACAAACAGCTTTAGAACAAGTGCCAATGGAACCGAGGAAACGAGCGTTGCTACCGCTCCGATCATGATGAAGGCCATCTCGGTTCGTTGAGAACCGGAGAGAGTCCGCAAGTCACGCGTTAAGCGAAAGATTAAGGTCGCTGTCGCCGCGACAAAATAAATACCGAAAATAGAAAAACCAGGCCCGTAGATTGGAATCGGCGACGAGAGTCCGCTAGTACTATCTTCATTTAACCTAACTCCCTTAAGAAAGAAGTTCGTTTGACAAAGGATGACTATACCAAGACTGACAGCGAACCACCATGACGCGTCCCTGAGCAAGTAGCGCCAGCGACTCTCTCTATTCCGAATAGTAAGACGAAGTAGATTAACGAGTGCGAAAATAATCGCACCAGTGGCGCAGGCTTCGCGAATACAAAACTCCGCGATGGAAGATATGATGGTGTTTAATCCAAAGTATAAATTCGCCAGCCAGACGCAGATGGCTAACGATAGGAGGAGAAAGCATTGATTGGAGCGGCGCTTGGGATTGGCTTGAAAGACCCCTAGTGCCAGACCGACCTGTACCACCAGCGCAACAATGATAGGAGTTGTCGCGCTGTTCATTCGTTGTCGGGACGACGAAGAAGCAGCGTGCTCGCGCTTCCTCCAATTCCTCTCACGTTGATCAGGGCGCAGTCGATTTTTCCCCTTCGCGCCCGGCCCGGAACGAAGTCCAAATCGCATGAGGGGTCAAAAGACGTTAGGTTGGCGGTAGGCGGAATTCGCCCATCGCGGATAGCGAGCGCGCAGGCGGCGACTTGGAGTGGTCCACTCGCGCCTAATGCATTTCCCGTTACGCCTTTGATGGAAGTAACGGGAATCTCATAAGCTCGCGCTCCAAAGAGCTGTTTGATTACCGCAACTTCGGCTGCGTCCAGAGTGCGGTCGCCAGGCCCGTAGGCCGATATATAATCGACGTCATCTATTGACCGCCCGGCATTGGCGAGGGCAAGCCGCATGGAATCTAATAATCCGTAAGCTGGTTTTTCGCGATCGGTATCGCGTTGCTTACCATAGCCTTCGAGCTCGACGTAGGAGCGCGCACCTCTTGCTAAAGCGCGCTCCCAATTTTCCAGCACGAACATTCCAGCCCCTTCCGAGAGCACGCCTGATTCTCTGGTCAGGTCAAAAGGCCGGCTCGCCGTCTCAGGGTCTCCATTCGATGCCGATACCAGGCCGCTGCCGATAAAGCTAGCCAGAGTCAAGGGTGTAATGGGGGCATCTGCGCCCCCCGCGACCGCGGCTTCCACCTCACCGCTCCTTATCATGGCGGCCGCGTCCGCTAAAGCGTCCAAACCTGACGGGCAGGCCGACGAAACAGTTGTCGCGTTAGCGCAAGCGCCGATTCGATCGGCAATCGTATTGGCCGCCGCTTGCGGAATTGAGGCCGCCGCTGAACTAACCGGCGCCCGATTGGGACTGCCTCGTTCTACCGCAAAATACACACTTTCAATGACATCGATGGCGCTCGTGCTCACACCGATCACCACCGGCGTCGGGCTGGGAAGGCTGAGATTGTTAATCTCAAGTCCTGCATCTTCGAGGGCCATCATTGTCGCGGCATACGCTAGCTGCGTATGGCGTGCCATCCTCTTAGGTTTTAACTCCGGCTCGATGTAATGCGCGGGATCGAAATCCTTTATTTCACCAGCGACTTGGGTCCTGAACTTTGAGGCGTCGAAAAGCGTGATCGGTCCGATCCCGCTGCGGCAGTGGAGAACCGAATCCCAAAAGGCGTCGAGTCCGATGCCGTTGGGTGCAAGCACCCCCATTCCCGTGATAACGACGCGGTTCCGTTTAACCATGAAGCGACTCCGCGGAGGAGAAGTCCCCTCGTCTTGCCCGAGGTGATTTCCGAACAAGCTTACGGTTGAAAACGGGCGAGCCTCCGGCGTCCATCAAAAATTCTAATGTCCCCACTAAATGCAGTCATTATATTTTCCATCCACCCTGCCCACCCGAACTTATTCACAAATTTTCACTTATTCACAAGATCGATCTTGCGCGCCGCTCATTTTTGTTTCACCCTCCGCCCAGCCCCGCAGCTCTTTTAGCCCAATAATTTCACATGCAACACGGCACGGCCCTAGCTCTAATCCGCTCATAGTGCACATCTCTGCATCGCCCGATCCCGCCAAGGTCCTGATTATCGATGATGAAATCGGACCACGCGAAAGCCTGCGCATGCTGCTCAAGCCGAGCTATCAGGTCCACACTGCGGAAAACGTCGAGACCGGCTTACAGCTCTTACAGGAAAAGCGCCCCGATACCATCGTGATGGACATTCGCATGCCCGGAATGAACGGGATTGATGGCCTGCGCAAAATCCGCGAAATCGATCCGCATCTTTCCGTAATAATGTTCACGGGCTTCGGCGCGCTCGAGACCGCCCAGGAAGCGCTCCGGCTCGGCGCTAACGATTACATCAATAAGCCTTTTGACGCCGTGCAAATGCGCGAAGTGATCGGACGGAACGTCGAGCGGACTCGTTTGCAGCGGCAAAGCGAGGTGACCGGACGCGAACTGCACGAACTGAACGAGCGACTTCGTAACGAGCTCGCGCAAAAAGAACGCCTCGCGTCTCTCGGTCAGGCGTCCGCTGAATTTGTTCACGATCTGAGTAATCCACTCACCATCGTCTGGGGTTATGTTCAAATTTTGGCCAAGAAATTGGAACAATCCGGTGACGGGAATAACGGCGATCGAAACGCGAGCTCTCCCAGAGAATTGCACATTATCGAACAAAACGTGCGTCTTTGCCGTGAGCTTCTCACGATGTGGCAAAGCTATGGCAGGGTCGGCGCATCCAAACCAAAACCGGTCTCAATGTCCAGCATCGTCCAGGATGTCAGCATGGGCGTCACTGGCATGGCCTCGCAAAACGGTGTCCAACTGGACTGCGATATTGCCGAGGAAGAATTGATAGTCCTCGGTGATCCGACACAGCTGACGCGTGCGTTGCAGAACGTCATTGTGAATGCCATCCAGGCTGCGACTGAGAAGCATGGCAAGGTGGTTGTGAATTGCCAGGAAAAGGATCTTTACGCTGATATCCAGGTGCGAGACACCGGATACGGAATTGCTGAAGACGAAATCGGGAAAATCTTCGAACCCTATTTCACGACCAAACAGGGAAAAAACGGCACCGGCCTCGGGCTCTACATTACAAAGAAAGTGATCGACGACCACAACGGATCGATCGAGGTAGCCAGCACCCTGGGAGTCGGAACCACTTTCACCTTGCGGCTGCCGCTGCACGATAGGTAAGCTGCAGTTTCACTTGTCAGGCCGCGGCAGTTTCGTTTTGCTGCGAGCGTGTCGTCTGCCTACCGGATCGCTTCGCCGTTTTTAATTCGGCTCGCCGGGGTTCCATTTGATGTTCTTGAGGAGCTTGCGACGCCAAACGTTTGCTCCGCCGCGCGCCATCTACTTGCGCGGGAAGACGAACTCCATCGGGTCAAAAATACAGCTCTGGAATTTGTCACCCGACGTGATAGCGGCCTTAGCTCCGAAGAGTTCGCAGCGTGGCGCACCGCCATTCGTCGCGATAAAATTCCCGAGCAGAAGATTCCGCAACAGCTCCAAGAATACACGCGGGTCGCGACGGCCGCCGAGCAAGCACGTTCGCAACTGGAGCATCAGCTTGAGGAGGAATTGACCCGAGCGCGCCGGGCCTTGCTGCAAGCCAGCCGGCGGATTCTTCCGCGCTATCTCGTCTTCGGCTCGGGCGAGGTTCATCACCTGATCGATCACTCCGGCAGCGAGCTCCCGCCGCGCAATAGTCGGAACCGCGAAAGAGAACGTCACCTTCTCCTTTATCTCCAGCGTATCGCCGCGAAGAACGATACCTTTGGTGAATTCGGCCCTTCCGCCTGGGGTTCGGCCACTCAAAATGGTTCCGTCCTGAATTTTGAAGCGCGTCCGGGCATCGCGCGTCGCGAAGTTTTTCTCGAACGCTGGACGGCGCATGCTCTGGCCGCAGCGATCAATTCCGACCCGCAAACCTTTTTGGAGCGCCGGCCACGCCTTAATCCGAATGGCATTCTGAACGACAATCGTCTCGTCTTCGCGGATTGCGGCGACGTAATCGCTCTTACGCCGTCGGAAATAGAACTTATCGCGCGATGCAACGGCATAACGTCAATCCACGCGCTTATCCAGTCCGCGAATGGAGACAGGTCCGCTGCGGCACCCGTTAACGAAAGGCTGGATGTCATTCGCGGTTTGATCGATAAAAAAGTCCTGATCGCTGCGTTGGAAGTTCCGGCGCTCGAACCCTTCGCCTTCCAGATTTTGCGCGACGATATCGCGGCCTGGCGCGAGGGATCGGCGCGGCAGCGCTGGTTGCCGCTCGCTGATTTACTGATTACGTCCACCGCGGACTTTTCAGGAATAACCGAGCCAAATCAGCGCCAACAAATTTTATCTGCGGCGCGCGCGCAGCTTTCGCAACTCGGCGCGGAACGCAAACCAGGTCAGCGCTCGCTTTATGCCGCAGTCAATCCAATCGCGGAAGAATGTTTTCGCGATTGTAAATTCGAAATCCCCATGCTTGACGAAGTCGTAACCGACGCCGAACCATGGATCGATTTTTGGCGCGATAATTATGCTTTTGTCGCGTCCCGCGTTGCCGCCGGTTTACGCATGGTGTTAGACAAGGTTGGAAAAAATGCGCTGCCGCTGCCCGCGTTCCTGCGCGCCTGTGAAACGGCCAAACTTCCCTTGACCGGTCCAGGTCTCGTTGGCCTGGCCGCGATGGCGTTTCAGGAAATTAAAGCTGCCTTTCGAGAACGACTGAAAACGCAAGCCCACCTCGCTGAGTACGAACTCACCGTCGCGGATTGCCATTTTGTGCGCGAAAATTTTTCCTACCAGAAATTCGACGAATTCACTTTCCCTTCCGCCGATTTGCAACTTGCCGCCAAATCACTGGACGCGATTTTTCGAGGTGAATATCGCTGGATTATGAGCGAGCTGCATCCGGCCGCCGCCACCTTGCATCATTGTATGTATTGGAGCTGCCCCGATCACGCCGCTCTTTCTCGTGCTCTTCAATTAAGCACCGGCGGCAAACCATTTTTTCATTTCGGTTTCTTCGCCGCCGATTTTACCGCGCATACTACGGTGCGGATTTTCGATGCCCTGCCACAGCAGGCCGTCTTCGCTTCGCCTCAGCGCGGTAATCCACGCTGGCACTCCGTTTCGCCAGCGCAGGCTGAGGTCTTCATCGCGCAAGATGGCGACGTCGCCCTTCGCGCGAGTGGTCAATATCTCGGTTCTTTTGCCCGTAATTGGATCATTCCGCTTGGGTTTCATCCGTTCCAATTCGGGTGGGCGCCGCAGACACCGCGGCTCTGTTGCGGGCGCATCATTGTCCAACGCCGCAGCTGGACTGTCTCCAGTGAGGAAATGGGCAGTGGTAATTTCTCCGGCCTTTCCCGAGAACTGGTCCTCGCCATTGAAAGATTGCGCGCCGCCAAAGATTGGCCCCGCTTTGTTTATATTCGCCCGACCGAACAGGCGTTGCGACGCAGCGGCGCGGAAGGCCGCGACAAAGATACCAAGCCGGTTTTCATCGATCTCGAAAGTTATCTTTTTCTGGAAATTTTTCATCGCTGGTTGAGTAAGGCCGGCGAATTGGAAATCACTGAAATGTTACCCGCGCCTGACGACCTTTGGTGGCAAGAAGCCGATGGCCGCCGCACTTTCGAGCTGCGCACGCTGGTCGTCCCGCGATGATACGATGAAAATCATTGCCATTGCGAATCAGAAGGGCGGCGTTGGCAAAACAACGACGACGGTAAATCTCGGCGCGGCGCTGGCGGAACGCGCCCAACGCATTCTGCTCATCGATCTCGACCCGCAGGGCAACGCCACCAGCTCCCTCGGAATGCAGGACTTCGAAGGGGAAAGCCTCTACGATCCTTTGCTAGGCGAGGCCGGAATTGCTGACAAAATTTTGCCGACGCGATTAGATCATCTTTTTCTCGTGCCGGCGGACCTCGATCTTGCCGGCGCGGAAGTCGAGATTGCACGCATGCCGGATCATTTGCTGCGGCTGGCGCGAACATTGCGACCATTGCGGGCGGACAGCGCCTTCGATTTTGTTTTGCTCGATTGCCCCCCTTCCCTGGGAATTCTCATGAGCAACGCCCTTGCAGCGGCCGATGAAATTCTGACCCCGATTCAATGCGAATACTTCGCGCTGGAAGGTCTGGTCAAAATTGTGCGCGTGGTCGAACAAGTGCGCGATTCCGGAGCAAATCCGAACATCCAAATCGGCGGGATTCTCATGACGATGTTCGACAGCCGGACAAATTTGAGCGCACAAGTGGTGGCGGAGGTGCGTCAACATTTTGCCGCAAAAGTTTACGACACCGTCATTCCGCGGACGGTGCGCTTAAGCGAGGCGCCCAGTTTCGGCAAAACCATTTTGGAATACGACAAGAGCGGGACGGGCGCGCGCGCCTACCGCGCCCTGGCGGAGGAATTCATTCGGCGCCACGCGCCAGTTGCAGCCACCGCTGCCGGGTAATCGCGAAAACAAATGTCGGGAAACCTCTAAAGGTCGTCTCCCTTTCCTGAATCATTCCATTCTTCTCCGCCACTCGGCGCGATGGGTGATTTTCGGGATGAATCAAAGAGATGACGTACTCGAGTTTTAAGTCGCAAAAACCATGATCGCGAACGCTGCGCGCTGCTTCAGTAGCGAGTCCGCGGCTCCAAAAAGCGCTGTCCAATCTGTAACCAATCTCGATTTCCATTTTGCCATCGACTTCATGGTGAAAGAAGCCGCAGTAGCCAGCGAGCGTTTCGCTCGATCGCACAATCATGGCGAATTGTGATGGCATACCATCTCGGTCCCAGCCGATCACTTTATCGAGGAAACTCTTCGTTTGCTCTTGCGTCATCGGCCCCACCGAGAAACGCATGAAATCCTTGTTCGCCATTAATTCCGCCATGCGACCGAGATCATCGGCGGCGAATGGACGCAAAATTAAGTGCGGAGTTTCGAGGATCATTTTGCCACGTTGTAGCCGCGGTCGTTGGCCGTGGCATTCGATCAATCACATGCAATTCGGAGTCGAGCTACGACTCATAGTTAAAGATGCGAGCGGACGGACAAGACAGTTGGCGACCGGCACCGGTGCCGGAGACGAATAGCCTCGCTAAAGTTGCGGCGGCCGCGAAAGAGTGCACCGCCTGTCCGCTCTACAAAAAAGCAACGCAAACGGTCTTCGGCGAAGGGCCGAAGCGCGCCACCATGCTTATGATTGGCGAGCAACCGGGCGATTATGAAGATGTCGCCGGGAAACCATTCGTCGGGCCAGCGGGAAAAATTCTTGATCGCGCGTTGGAGGAAGCTGGAATTAATCGGGACGAAGTTTATGTGACCAACGCGGTGAAACATTTCAAATGGGAACCGCGCGGGAAACGACGGATCCATCAGAAACCAAGTTCGCGCGACATCGCCGCCTGCCGGCCCTGGTTGGAAGCGGAGCTGCGTTTGGTCGAGCCCAAGCTTGTTGTTTGTCTCGGCTCAACCGCGGGGCAGACAATCTTTGGACCGAGTTTTCGCGTCACGAAAGAGCGCGGCAAAATCCTATCATCGCGTCTTGCGCCAAGAGTTGTGGCAACTGTTCATCCTTCCTCGCTCCTGCGTCAGCCGGATGAAGAATCGCGCGAGCGGGAATACGCCCGGTTTGTTGCTGACCTCCGCGTGGCTGTAAAAGCAGCGAACGAGAAGTGAACCTCCAAGCCGGTCGTTCAGGTGATCACACGAAATTCTGTGGTGTGCCGAGCGGTTCGGCGGGGTCCTCGCTGCGAAAGCGTCCGGGGGTTGGGGATGACGAAGATGCGACCGAAATTAGGTGCCCGGACTTACTGATGGAGACGCTGACGCTGTCGGCGAAATACTTGCTTTCTTTTCTTCCCGTTTCGCTCTTCGCGCTTCCTTCTCCGCTTTCTCCGCCTCGGTCAGGGGGCCAAGCTTCACCATTTTCGCCTCCAGCGAACCATCAGGCATTTTGTAATACGAACCCCTCACTTCCTCGTTCGAAACGACGTCTTTCATCGTGGCCGGCTGACCGCCTCTGGTAATGATAGTCTTGTCGGTGATCTTGAGCGAATGCGACGTTTCTTTTCCGGCAATGGTGAATGTCTTTGCCTTGTCATCCACTGCGGCAATGATGCCTTTGAATGGAGTAGCTCGTACCTTGGCGCCGGGCGCCGCCGCTGTTGGAGGGGACGCATCCGCATTTGTGGAACTGCTTCCGTCCCCTGAAGGAGAAGTTTTTTTCCCTGCGGCCTCGGCAGGAAACGGGAAGCAAATGACAACAGTCGCGAAAAACGCGGCTATAATTCCGAAATTGTTGTGTTTCATGTGTCGATGAAGTTGTCCACTTACAATGTTGATGCGGCGTGTCGGGTGCACCCTATGCAACGGAGTTTGAAAGGTGTGGCAAGGCGAAAATAAGGCGTCCGGTTTGAAAAACCAACTGACCCTGATAAGAGGATGACCGTAGCTTAGTTGGTAGAGCGTCTTGTTCGCAATCAGTCCATTGCGAATTTGATCACGTTATCTCGCGCGCTCACATCTGTTCATCAGAGGGTAAACAGCCGAGTCGCGCCTGTCTCACATTATCTCACGCGGTGCTCAAATCCGGCGCTAGTGGAGAGACCTTGTAAAGGCGCAGGGGCGGGCGCGATGCATCACAGTTATTGCTTGCTTCATCGTTACAGTGATCGCGTTGGTGCGGGAGAATCGTTGCTGATTCAGACGGGGAGATCCGCGTGCATCGTCTTCCATGAGAAGGCAGTCAAGTTTGGGATAAAATTCATTTCATTACCTTTGGTAGTGCGCTGCGCTTTGGGATCGG
>WNFT01005160.1_pt1 | contig 11404 bp, 7 predicted proteins | sample 5400191 | NCBI WGS metagenome assembly WNFT01 (sample SAMN13153359, study PRJNA577476) | soil metagenome | isolation source: 80 cm saprolite under Madrone tree | place: USA:California | collected 2016-06-14
TCCGCATCGTTGCTGTCCAACGTAGCCTGGTCCGACGGTGTGAACCAATCCACGACCTTAAGCCCTCCCACTGTCCCCAGCTTCACCGTGCTGTCCCCGTAATTCGAGCCGCCGGAGTCCGCGTCGAACGAACCATTCCCCGTCAAAAAATACAGGTTGCCGCTGCTGTCGGCCGCGAGTGCCCCGCCCGACATCCAGATTCCGCCCCGCGAGAACGCATATCCTGAAACGACATTCGGCGTCGTATTGAACACAGCGCCGGGTGCGAGCGCTAGTGTGCTTGCATCATATCCAATCACCCAACCGTGATACGGATCTTGGTCCCCATGCGATGCCCATGCGATGTAAACCACTCCATTCACTAGCGCCAACCCCGGTCTCTGGTTTTCTCTCAATGGATTGAACGGCACGGTCGGTGGGCTCCCGGAGGAGTCGTCGCCGGTGCCCGGAACCGTAATGGCCCCTGTAATGTCAACAGGCCCATTGAACTTCTCACTCCCATTGACCAGGCTAATCGCATGCAACCGCTGATGGCACGAGGTTGTCGGTGTGCAGGCTGTCCCAATGTCCTTCGACTTCGTGACCACGTAAAGCGTGCTCGTAGATGGGTCAATCACTGGCGTTCCGGTAATACCGATGTCAGGCACGATGTCGCCACTGCTCACATCGGTGTTATTCACCAACGTTTCGCCCGCCGGAAGCAACTGCTTCTGCCAGTACGTCATGCATGGGCTGGCATCAGCGTCAAAGGCGTACACGCTGTCATGCTGTGTAGCGACGAAAATCACATTGTGAGTCCCGCCACCGATCGCCAGGTTCGCCACCCACAACGGCTGCGCGTACACCGGTGCATCCACGGCGCAAGAGAAAAGCTTGCCGAAGGTCGCTGTCGCCACATTCGTCGGAGTGAGTGTGTATTCCTGTGTGTTCGCACCATCGCGAGACAAGTCGTTGTGATACGTAAAGACACCGGCAAGATCGGTCACACCGATGCTGGCCGATGCGCTCTTCGTGACGTCGGCGACGCTTGTCGCCGTCACGGTCACTACTCCGGCCGTCGTCGGTGCAACGAAGGTAGCGCTTGTCGTGCTTTGCGTGCTGAACGATCCGCTGGAAGCTGACCATGTTACGCCCGCATTACCCACGTCATTCGTGACCGTCGCTGTGAACGGCAGTGCCTGGGTTACCGTCAGCCCGCCGCGTTTCGGGCTAATCGCCACGCTGAGGTTTGGCACAATCACCGTGTAGTTCGTGGCGCTCGTCCCTGTCCCCGCCGTGTTCGTTACGCTGATCTTTCCCGTCGTGGCTCCCGTCGGCACCGTCGCACTCATCTGCGTGTCGGAGGTTACCGTAAACGTCGTGGCCCCCGTCCCGTTGAAGCTCACCCCGCTGGCCCCGGTAAAGCCCGTGCCCGTGAGCGTCACGCTCGTGCCTACCGGCCCACTCGTCGGCGTGAACGAGCTGATCACCGGTGCCGTGGTCACCGTGCCCGTGGCAGTGAGGCTCACAGACTGCGGGCTGCCGCCGCCGTCATCGCTGAATAGCAGCGATGCACTCCGGCTCCCAGTAGCAGCGGGCTTGAAGGTTATGCCGACAGTACAACTGGCGCCTCCTCCCAAGGTGCTGCCGCACGTGGTGGTCTCAGAAAAATCACTGGCATTTGCGCCCAGGATCGCAATCTCCCATATGTTCATAGCTGCGCTACCTTTATTCGTGAAGGCCACGACCTGCACAGCGCTGCTCGTGCCTACTGCCTGGGGGCCAAAGGTCAGGCTTGTCGGCGACGGGCCAGCTGCGGACCCCACACCGGTGAGGATAATCGGGGGGGAATTTCCGCTTGCACCCGAAGAACCGACGACGATGGAAGACTTCCGTGGCCCTGCAGTTGTGGGTGTGAAAGTTGCACTGATCGCGCAGTTTGCGCCCGCCGCCACCGAAGTGCCGCAGGTGTTGGTCTGGGCAAAATCGCTTGCATTCGCGCCCGTCACCGCGATGCCGGTGATGCTCAAACTCGTGTTCCCTGTATTCGTCAGGGTGACGGTCTGGGCCGCACTCGTCATAGCGACGGATTGACTGCCGAAGCTCAGACTCGGGGGCACCAGGCTGACTGTCCCAGCGGGGTTAACCGTCGTCACATCGCTAGCACTCGCAGATGGAGAATTGCCGCCAGACAGACTCACCCGATTCGTTACCGACGGCGGCGCACTTGTTAGTACATCGAAAGTCTGCTTGATCGCCGGATAACTCTGGCCTCCGATCAGGAGGTCCCCGCGCGTACAAGTGCCCCTTCCGACGTGGCAGGTCCACCCAGTGCCAGCCATAGAGACCAAGCTGAGACCCGACGGGACAGTTTCTATCATGGTAACTGTGCCACTGGTCTCGCCGGCGTTGGCCCCGTTCGACACCGTCACCGTGTAGGTCGCACCCTGCTCGCCCGCCGTGAGCTTGCCCGAATGACCCATGGTGATACTTAGCGATACGGCGGCAACCGTAAAGGATCCCGTGTTTTTTGTGGTCGTCAACGCGCCGCCGCCGGAAACACTTGCCGGAACGCTCACGTCTTGGCCGACATTCGCAGTTACGTTCCCCGTCACTGTAATCGCTGGGTAGCTCTGCCCGCCTGCCAACGGAGCGCTGTTTGTGCAAGTCAGAGTGGCCAGGACACACGTCCAGCTCGCCCCGGATACGCGGGTCACGGAAAAGCCCGTCGGACGGTCAGTCACAGTGACCGTGCCGCTCGTTGCGCCCGCACCGGACGCGTTGGACACTGTAATGGTGTACCTTGCGTTCTGCTGGCCCGGACTGAAGTTGCCAAGACTCGATACAGCGGCCGAGAGGTTGGGCGTCGACTGCCCCCTACTACTCGTGGGGGTTTGCTGGCTCCCGCTGCTTGCACAACCACCCGCGATAAAGCTGGATACAAGCGCACAAACTGCAAGCGTTCGTCGCGTCAGACGACGTGGGTCCGCAATCGCTGAGACCGTACCGAAGGGCATGGGCAGCCTCGGGGCACTGATCGTATAGGGGGCTCTCTTTGAGAGATAAAAGCCGCAAATTCCGATTTTAACGGGATCTGGACACGACTATAGGTCAGCCAATCCTCACGCGTCAAGTTAAGGCTATTAATGGGCTGTTAACTCAAGTAGATATTACGGCTGATGTTGGCAACCGACGGATTTGTGAACCAAAGCCGCCAATGACGGGTAACCAGCGTCGCGCTTCTGATGATTGGTTTGGCTGGAGTTGAGTCAGGGCGGCGTCAGTCTGCTTCCTCGCTTTCATCGAGAAGCGAGCCGCGCGCCTGTAGTTCAGATGGATAGAGCATTAGCCTCCGGAGCTAAGGGTCGGGGGTTCGCACCCCTCCAGGCGCGCCACTTCTTCGGTGTCCAACACGGAGACATGGGTTACAGAATGTACCGGCTACATAGGTGACGCGGAAGCCGGACCGGACGATCTTGCCTTTCGTGAAGGTGACGGATACGAGGGCCTGTAAACGTTAAAACGATTTGCGCAGAGAGAACTAAGCAACGACGCTGTTTGCCCCTCGCGGCGGCTTTGGAACAGCTTAGGTGTAGATGTTCACGGTGGTTTGAACATCTGCTGCCGGCGCTGTCACTTAATCAGGGCGCCATATCTCTGCAAAGCGGACCACTTGGCGGGACTACTATGGAATTTCACTCCAATGCTGTAGCGGTCGTCCGGGAGCCTCTGACAATGAACCACCTTCCCGCAGGCTGAATCACCGTTCAACGGAGTGACCCGTACCGCGTCGCCCACTTGCCAGGGATGTTTAGAGAATACACTAGCGCCGCGCGGACTGATGTTATCGGTGTACGTTCTCTCCTCTTCTCCATCGCTACCTGCAGGGTCGCAGTGCGCGAGGCACACCACGACGACGATCGGCAGCCGCCTTTCCGTTCTGCCACCAAGCCCATGGTCCAGAGGAATCTCGCTGAGACGTTGCACCCGTCAGCTCCCTCCCCTCCCGTTAGATAGCACTCGTTCTCGGCGGTAACAATCGAGTAAAGACCTTAGTACTGATGGGGAGTTTGCCGTAGCCCTGTGGAAATTTGGATCGTTGCCGAAGCAATTTCCTTGCGGAGCGAAATCTCCACGAGACTGCTGTGGCGGCGAAAACTGATCCGGCGATTGCCGGTCATTCTTTTCGCTCAGGACAATGGATCCACCACACCTCGGAGCAAAATGACCACGGGGTTTCCTTCGCGGCCGAGGAAGGAAAGCTCCAAATCGCCCGAGTTTTCGAGCTCCCCGCGAAACTCGCCAAACTGATTTGTCACCGTGTTGACAATACTTGCGCCACAGTTCGAGAGTGTGAGCTGCACGTCGCGGCCAATGACCTCCGGATGGCTGACGTCCAACAACTGGCCGGTGACGAGGAGGCTGTGGCGCTCCTGCTGCAATTCGATCTGGAGATCGATTTGATAAGGCTCAGCGCGGTAGAGCATTTGCCTGATTCTCGTGGCAGCCGAGCGCGTTCCTGCTAGGGCCGGCTGTGAAAAGCTGTCGAATAACACCTGGATCAGGCCACCGGTTTTCCGCGGGTTGGCCGCCAAGCGAGCCGTTACGAACGCTGCCTTGACCACCCGAACTGTTTCCTCGGCAGGTTGGTAACTGACCCCGACGGCCGCCGCATTGGCTACTTTCTGCCACAGCGCTAGCGTCTGAATGCCGCGTTCGCAAGCCGGGCCCCGGCGCTCCAGCATCGCCTTTTGCCGATGCTCAGAAGCCATGTGGTATACAAAATTATTCCGTTCCTCAGTCTTGAAGTGCTTCAATCTCCGTTCCCCCATTTTGACCTTTCTTTCTGTCGTTCTTCCCACTCCCCAGCGGATGGGTCAATTCAACGTCACCTGTGGAAGAAGGAGAGCGCAGGTGGGGAAAAATATAGATCAAGCAGAGTTGACCTTAGCGCCTTGTCAGGTGAATACCGTAATTCGGAACGGACAACTCTACTGCATCGCTCCCCAATAAATCGCGTTGAACAGCAGCTGGAAGGTGCCTTCGGTTTGGGCACGATGCTGGACGCGAAAGCCGAACATGACGATCTTGCCTTTGCCTTTGGTGAAGGTGACGGCGGCAGCCTTGCGGGCGAGCTTCTCGGGGCCTTGGGCGTAGCCGGAGACGAGAATGTCTTTGGCGTCGTCGGGATACCAGGCGAGCACGGAACGTTGCACATCCGGCGCGGGTGAGGAGGTTTGAAATGCTATGGGCGCATCCACAAAAGCGGATATTTCCGCAGGCAAGCCATAGCCGACGGGATGGTTGGGATCGACATAAACGCGCAAGAGGGAGCCCGGGATATTGAAGTCGGAAGCGGAGGTCCCTCTTCTTCCTTCGGCGGCGGCAGCGGAATTGCGCACGGGGAGATTAAACTCTTCACCAGTGAGCAGCTCGGTTGCGTGTGCGAGAGCGATCAGCGTTCCGCCTTTTTCAACGAAGTCTTTCAAGGAATTCACGCCCTCCTTGCCAATGCCGCCGGTGTATTCTGGAGGAAACTCCTCAAAGTAGCCTTCCTTGCTGGGCCTACCTTCGAGAATGATTTGCCTGGTGGTGTCGGGAAGGATGATTACGTCGTGCTTCGCATTCAGATTGCCCGCCTTTACTTCCTTGTTCTCAACGTTTTTCACCGCAAAGCCATACTGCTCGAGGACAAAGCGCGTCCAGCCTTCGTCAATCGAGGAAAAATAGGGCTTGTAGATTGCAACTCGTACGGGCTTCAGTTGCGCGGCTCCCTTCGGCAGTGCGGAGATGGCATCAAGGCGCAGATGAAGCTTTGCGGCGTTGTCCGCAAGTTGCGGGTTGGCGGCAAAAATGGCCAGCGGCGTCTGGTTCGGCAACTTGGAAACGTAAACGGCTCCGCCCGCTTTGTGTATGGCACTGATCAGGGTCGAAACATTGTTCTGCGCGTCGGGCACGGAGTAGTAGGTGCCATTGCCGGACAGTCCGCCGCTGGGCCAGGTTACAGTCTTGATGGTTGCCGCCGACTGCTGCTCCTGCGCGGGGAGTCTTACCTTTTCCACGCGCACGCCCATCATCAGTGGCAAGGACCATGCGGCGACGTCGTAAGGTTCGAGGATGCCGCTGTTGGCGGCCGGCAGCACTTCCGGATAGCGCTGGATACCGAGCATCTCTTCTACAAAACGGCCATAAGGCTGGGCGGTTGGGATGAGAAACGACTTGTTGTCACTTGCGGTGCGCACCTCGACACCATGTTCGAGCATCAGCGCGGCCAACCGAGTGGCGGTCACCGGGTCGCGTTGATCGGTTAATGGAATGCGCCAGAATTCGGCGGCATCCGCGGAGTGAACGGCCTCGCCGGCCATGCTGGCCACGCCGCGCAAGAGTTCCGGGCGGTACTTCGACATGGTCTCGAGGGCCGCATCGGAGACGATTAGTTCGTAGTCCATGATGTCGCGCAGCCGCCAGGTCCCGCCGTGCCAGGGATTGGGAAAGTTGATCTGCTGTTCGTATTGGACCAGGCCTTTCGAGCCGCCTTCCAGTTCCGTGGGAGAAATCTGCATGGGAGTGGCAATGCGCGCGGAGGCCACCTCGGTCAGAACACCGTACATGTTTTTCCACCAGCCGGTGTTGCGAGTGCCGCCGGGCCAGTAGGCATCGAACGAATAGTTATAAATGACGCCTGATTTCCCCGCTTCCTCGAGACGCCATCCCATGTCTGCGCCAACGAGGTTGTTGCCGCGATGCACCAATGGATTCACCAGTTTGGCGACCGGATCGGCATTCGGCGGAATGTAGATGCGCGGCCCGTAATGGCCCATCTGGTGCTCGTCGAGCCAGAATTGGGGAAACCAGTCGTGATAGACCATCTGATTGACGTTTTTCGTTTCGATTTGCGTGAGCATGTACCAGTCGCGATTGTTATCGTGGCCCACATAGTGGTGGTACAGATAGGGCATGGGCCCGCCTTCGTATTTGGTGCCGACATATTTGCGGTACCACTCGGTGATCATGATTTGGCCGTCCGGATTGAGGGACGGGACAAGCAGCACGATGACGTCATTCAGGCGCCGCTTGGTCTCCGGGTCCTGAGCGGTGACCAGTTTGTAGGCCCATTCCATGGCCATCTGGCTCGAACCGATTTCCGAGGCGTGAATATTGCAGGTGAGCAGGAAAATCGCCTTGCCCTCGCGAGCGAGCGCATCAATCTGCTCCGCCGAGAGTCCGCGCGGGTCCGCGAGTTTGCGCGCGATCTCCTTGTAGTGGGCTTTGTTGAGCAGGTTTTCCTCGCTGGAGATTACCGCCATGAACATCTCTTCGCCCAGCGTGGTTTTTCCGAGGGGCTCGACCTCGAGGCGGCCCGAAGTGGCGGCCAGGGCTTTGAAGTAAGAGGCGATTTGCCGGTAGTCCGCGAGCTGGCGGTCCGCGCCCACTCCAAACCCAAGAAACTCGGAAGGCGCGGGAATTTGTCCGGCGTTTTTCTGTGCCATCGAGCGGGAGAAGGGCAGGAGTGAGATAAAGACGAGGAGGAGGAGCAAGTAGAAACGCTTCTGTTTTTGCATGGGCATCCTTGAAGTGAGGATTGTAAGAGCGCCACAGCCGACCGGCAGCGAGATTGAACCATGAGGCTACGTTCAAGACAAGCTCGCGTCGCCGACTCGGATAAATGGATGTGATTCTGGACACGAACCGAATTCTCGGCAGCTCGATGCGGACAAGCACAACGTGAGCGTCTGGATGCCGTTGCAAGTTATAATCAGGAGCGGAGGAGTGAGTGAGCGGTTGAAACCGGCGCTCTTGAAAAATTAAATCGCCGATTCGCTATCTAGCAGAAAATTCAACTAACCCCTTTGCCAGCGGCAAGATAGCGCCGATTTCAGTTTTTAAAATTGCCCCAATTTGCGTCGTTTTACGCGGTCTACTGCTACAATTCTGCTAGTGGAGCTCTCCTCGAAGCAAGCCGCGCGTCGCATTGCTCCAGCACTGGAAAACGTGGGGACCACTCATCGATGAGACCCGCCAGAATCTCAAGATCGATCTGAACGAGTTCTTCGACGCAGGGCTTGCGCACTTTGAGCACCACCGCGCGACCGTCGAAAAGTCGCGCGGCATGCGGCCATTTCAATATTTCGGACCTCGTCACGTTGAAGGCGGTTTTCGAGGCGGCGCGGAACCTAGACGTACCGGTCGTCGTCGGAGCATCCGAAGGCGAACGGCAGTTCATGGGCGTTCGCCAAGTGTCTGCGATGGTGAAGAGTTTACGCGAAGACTACAATTTCCCCATTTTCTTGAATGCGGATCACACACATTCCCTGACCAGGTCAGTTGCGGAAGGATTCGCGAATGAACAACCCACCACCGCCGAGCAGCGGCATCGACAAAGGAGTATGTATGTCAGGCAAGAAAACAGCAATCGTCACGGGAGCACAGCAAGGTATTGGTGCGGGTTTGGTGGAGGAGTTCCTGAAGCAGGGCTATAACGTTGTGGCAACGTCTCTGCATGCCAGTCAATCGTTGACTGCCTCACCCAGCCTAGTGCTTGTCGATGGGGATATCGGTAAGCGGGAGACCGCAGCCAAAGCGGTCGAAGCAGCGATCAAAAACTTCGGAACAATAAATGTTCTGGTTAATAACGCAGGAATCTTCTACGTCAAGCCCTTCACGGAGTTTACTACCGATGACTTCAACGCCTTGGCCTCGACCAACTTGCTGGGATTCCTCTATATCACTCAGCTCACTGTGAAACAGATGCTGAAACAGAAGTCGGGGAACGTTGTGACCATCACCGGCTCGCTCGCCGATAACCCCATCGCTGGCATCAATGCCTCGGTTTCGATGATCACAAAGGGGGGTCTGAATACGGTGACGCGAAGCCTCGCAATCGCGTACGCCAAGGAAGGCGTCCGCTTCAACGCGGTGGCTCCCGGCGCCGTCGACACACCTCTGCACAAGGATGATCCCAAGGAGCATCTTCGGACCCTGCAGCCGATGGGCAAGATCGCCACCGTAAAAGACGTCGTCGACGCTGTTCTCTACCTGGCACACGCAGGCCAAGTAACCGGAGAGGTCCTCCACGTGGATGGCGGTGCTCACGCTGGCCGTTGGTAGCCACCACACAGTTCGAGCAGCGATAGGAGAGAGAAATGAATGCAAATTCGTTTCTGGATAGTTCGCGGATTGCCGACCATGCGCCGCCCAGAATGTGCATGGAGCGAGCGACATTTCTACGTCTGTTTCCGTCAGCCGTTCGTAGATGTGGTCTCCGTGGACGTAATCTCATACTTGAAGTTGTCCGGATCGAGACTGTCGAGTCGGCCTTCGGTCGTTTCCGCGTGCGGATACAGGAGGAAACCGATTGGCGCGCCGTTCGACCCGGGCAGAGCGACGTCGTGCGCGAAGTTGTACGCCATCCAGTTCATTTCCCAGGACCCGAATAGCCGCACGCGGGCCTTTTTGACCATGTCGTCCTCCAACGGTCGATTTCCGGGCGGTTCCTCGAGCACGACCTTCCGCACGTCTGCAGGATCTAAAGGTACCCAGCCGTAGTCACCAAGGTAAACCTCTGCGCGGCAGTGCTGCGCTTTCGTCACTTTCTCTGACGAAGCACCGAGGCTCTTGTATCCCATTTCGGACTTGGCAACGCGGATGCCATAAACGTCGCGCGCGGGGAGGCTCGCCGCACGCGCCAGCCCAACGTACAACGCGTTTAGATCTGCGCACTTGCCGCCCAAATCCCTGGACTCCAGCATGAAGCGAATGTCGCCAACACCACACCCGCGCGTTTTTGGATTCCGAAAGGTGTTTTCAACGATCCACTCGTAGATCGCACGCGCCTTCTCCACATCCGTCTTCGCGCCTTTGGTGATTTCGCTTGCTGTCGCTTTCACGATGCCGTCGCTCGGCAGGAGTTTGGTTGGCCGCAAGAAATGCTCCAATTCCGCGCGGCTCTCTTCCGGCGCCGCGCCCCGCGCGGTGAGGTCGACCACGCAATCCTTCGTGGCGATCCGGCTGGTCACTGTGAGGATCGGCTTCACCCCGGCCGGAAATTCCGCAGCGATGATTCCGAGCGCGTCGCTCTTGTTCTCGACCATCTTCGCGGTGCCGCCCTTGCAGTTGAAGGTATTCGTGAGCGTCTTTTGAAAGGGAGTTTCACTAATGAGAGCCGCGGGCACCCATATCCGCGTCTTCCCGGAAGTTTTCAGGACTTCGACGCGCGTTGTTACTTGAAAAGTGCGCCAACGATCAAGCGTGGTGACCTGTGAAAACAACCTCTCAGCCTTCGCGAATGCGAGGCTTGCAGACAAGATGCTCCCTGATTGCAGAAAATCGCGACGGTTCATAGTCAATACCTCTGCATGGGAATTGTTATGACTTCTCCATTCACGATACCGTACACCCGACCTTGTCCGTGTACAATACACGAATCGGGGATCGACTTCGCCTGAGCATTCCATGCAGATGGCTGCCAAAACTGACAGCGGGCGCTTCCAGAGCGGCGCGGACAAGTACGCCGCCTACCTCGAGACGCCCGAGGGCCGCCTGCGGTGCAACCTGGCTTTCGCCAACCTGCGGGATTTTCTGTCCCTGCCGCAGAACAAACTGTCACTGCGCGCTTTGGATCTCGGATGCGGCACGGGAGCCGCCGCCGTGCGCCTAGCGCGTCTTGGCATTCACACCACGCTGCTGGATTCTTCTCCAGCGATGCTAGATATCGCGAAACGCGCGGCACGGGAGGCAGGAGTTACAGACAAGGTTGTAGTACAACATGGGGAGGCTACGCGGTTGACGAACTTGTTTCACGCTGAAGCGTTCGATGTAATCCTGTGCCACAACGTACTGGAATATCTCGACGACCCGATTGCTGTGTTGCGCGGCGCGGCTCGTGCCTTCCGGGATTCGTCGGCGATACTCTCAGTCCTTGTGCGGAATCGGTCCGGCGAAGTCTTCAAGTCCACTATACAAGCAGGCGATTTGGCCGTTGCGGAAAGTACCCTCACGGCGGAGTGGGGACAAGAGCCTTTGTACGGAGGCCCGGTACGATTATTCACGTCAGATAGCGTGCAGGCCATGCTGAAAGCGGCGTCGTTGACAGTGATCGCCGAGCGTGGTGTAAAAGTATTGGCGGATTACTTGCCGACGCAAGTCTCCCGCCGCAGGGAGTACCAGCGGATTTTTGAACTGGAGCGCAAGCTGGGAACTAAACCGGAGTTTGCTGCAGTCGCGCGCTACATACAGATAATAGCTCGCCATTCCTGTGCGTCATCGGGTGAGGAGACGGGGCCATGACACAGTCCGAGGCCCAGTCCGCTTCACACTCTGCGTTGATCCGGCCTGCTGCGATTGGCGGATTTGCGCTCGGCCTCGGGCTAACCAACGAGTGCAACCTGGCTTGTTCCTTCTGCTACCGCGATCCGGCGAGGACGGA
>WNFT01005161.1_pt1 | contig 11403 bp, 7 predicted proteins | sample 5400191 | NCBI WGS metagenome assembly WNFT01 (sample SAMN13153359, study PRJNA577476) | soil metagenome | isolation source: 80 cm saprolite under Madrone tree | place: USA:California | collected 2016-06-14
GAAGAAGACGTTCACCGCGCCATGGCCCGCGTCTTTCGCGCCCTCGCCGCCAACCGCATCTCCACACGCCGCGCCGCCACCTTCGGCTACCTCGCCCAACTCCTCCTCACCTCCAGAGGCAGCAAGCAAGCCCGCCAGGATTCCAATAACCTCTCCCACGCTCTCCTCAAAACCCTCGACCTCGCCTACAACCCCAAATACGGCAAGCTAAACCCCGCGTTCAAGGAAGCTGCCTCCAGCTTTGCCCAAGACCAATCCCAGCCCCCCGCCCAGCCTCCCAACCACCGCTCTGGACATCCGACGAAGGATGTCCACCCTGAGCCCGCCGAAGGGTTCTCCTCCTGATCCCCCAATGTTTGTTCCGCCCTCCGCTTCCGCTGCCGACCCTTCTCACCGCTCTGGACATCCGACGAAGGATGTCCACCCTGAGCCTGCCGAAGGGCTCTCCTCCTGATCCCCATGCCGTTTCCCCTTCCACTCCGCTCCGCCCTCTGCGCCTTCAGCGTCTCTGCGGTGAGTCCATCTTTCCTCTTGCCCTTTTGTTCTTCGGCCGCTCCTACGTCTTATGTTTTCAGCTGTCAGGTAATAGCTGCAGACTGCCGTCTTCCCCTAACCCCAATCATTCCCGCACATACAAGACCCCCGGGGGGAGGGGCTATACCGGTCCACCGGTCAGACCAGACATTTCCTGGAGGAGGGGGAAAAAAGAAAGGGCGGCCCGCGGAAGGCAGGCCGCCCCTACATGGAGGCTAGTTCGTTGACAGCTTCGGCGAAGAGGCGCGTGTGCTGGTCAATATCGGCCGCCGTCGTGTCCGGACACATCAGCGCCATGTTGTGGAACGGCGTCAGCAGCACCCCGCGGTTAAGCGCGTACAAATGCAGAAACCGCTCCATCTCGAAATCCGCCGCGGCCGCCGATTCCCCACCATTCCGCGGAGCCCGTTGGCAAAACGTATACTCCGCCCGGCAGCCCAGCCGCTGCACGTTCCATGGCAAGCCATGCTTCTTGATCTCCGCGGCCACGCCATCGTTGAACCGCACCGCCAGCGGCATCATCTTCTCGAAATTCTTCGCGGTCAGGATATTTTCAAGCGTGGCGCGCATCGCCGCCAGCGACAGCGCGTTCCCCGCCAGCGTGCCGCCGATTCCGCCGACGTCGCAATCTTCCAGATGGATGTGCGCGGAAATGCGTTGCGCCACTTCCTCCGAGCAGCCATACGTGGCGCCGGGGATGCCGCTGCCGATCGCCTTGCCGAAGACGACCAGGTCCGGCTCCAGCTTCCACTCCGCCGTGCAGCCGCCCGGCCCCGCGCAGATCGTGTGCGTCTCATCGGCGATGAAGAGCGAGCCATACCGCTTCGCAAGCTGCTGCGCCTGCTTCCAATATTCCTGGTCCGGCAGAATGATGCCGACGTTGGTCATCGCCGGCTCGGCCAGGATGCAGGCGACGTCGTTGTGCTTCAGCGCGTCTTCAAGCGCGTTCAAATCGTTGAATTCCACCACGCGCGTCGTCTCCGCGGGATCGACCGGCGGCCCGATGTTGCCGCGCCGCGGCTCCACGACGCCGTTTTCCACTGTGGCAAACGTTTCATCCACCGTGCCGTGATAGCAATAGTGGAAGACGAGAATCTTCGGCCGCTGGGTGATTTCGCGGGCGATGCGGATGGAGAAGCGATTGGCGTCGGTCGCGGTCAGCGTGAACTGCCAGTAAGGCAAACCGAAGCGCCGTTTGAGATCTTCGCCGACGAAGGCGCCATCCTCCGTGGGCAGCATCAGCGTGATTCCCTGCTTCACGCGCTTCGCCACCGCTTCCGCAACGATTTCCGGCGAATGCCCCGTCATCGCTCCCGTGTCGCCGAGGCACAAATCCACGTACTCTTTTCCATCGGCGCAGGTGAAGTGCGCGCCTTTCGCTTTCGTAACAAAAACCGGAAATTCGCCGGCCCACTTCTTCATCCAGTTCATCGGAACCCCGCCAAGCAGCGATTGCTGCGCGCGCTTGTACAATTCCGCCGAACGCGGATGTTCCGCGACGAAGCGTTTGGCTTCGCGTTCCTGCAACTTCTTCAACTTCTCTCGATTGATGGTGATCATGTTCGCTTCGGCATTGGAAGAGTTCACAGGCTAAAGCCTATGCTACTTATCGGAGTTCGTGGATGATTTCCTTGGCGGCGTTTGCTCCCGAAGCGCCGGTTAAGCCGTTTCCCGGATGCGTTCCGTTGCCGCACAGGAAAAGCCCTTTCACCGGCGTTTGATAGCGCGCCCAATCGAGAAGCGGCCGCATGGTAAAGAGCTGGTCGAGCGCAAGTTCGCCGTGGAAAATGTGGCCGCCGGTAAAGCCGTAAGTCGTCTCCAGATCGAGCGGCGTAATCACGTGCGCCGCTTCAACCAGCCGCGAAAGATTTGGCGCGTAAGCGGAAAGCGCCTTGATGACGATGTTCGCCAGTTCACCGCGGCGTTCCTTCCAGGTTCCTTGCTTCAGCTTGTACGGCGCGAACTGGAAGTACGCGGAAAGCACGTGCTTCCCTTCCGGCGCGAGCGACGGATCGAGAATCGTTGGAATCGTGACATCGAGGACCGGCGCGGCGGAAATCTCGCCATACTTCGAGGCGTCGAAGGCCTTCTCCAGATAATCGATTTCGTGCCCGATGTGAATGCGGCCGGAAAGCGCTATGCGGAAGCCCTCCGGCGCGACCGTATCCGAAAGCGAAGTGAAGTGCGGCAAATCACCGAGCGCAAGATGCACTTTGGCGACGCTGCCGGAAATGCGGAAGTTCTTGATGCGCATGGCGAAAACGGGATCGAGATTCGCGGGGTCGAGAAGCTTGAAGAAGGTGCGCTTCGGATCGACACCGGAAACAACGGCTTCGCAGGCGATCTCTTCGCCGTCGGCGAGGACGACACCGGAAACGGCGCCATTCTTGGTGGTGATGTTTCCTACTTCGGCGTTGGTGCGAATCTCGACGCCGGCTTTTTGGGCGGCTTCGCCGAGGGCGCGAGAGAATTCGCCAAGCCCGCCGCGCGGGAATGCCGCCGAGCCAACAGGATGCGGATCTGCGGCCGCGCGGAGCAGCAAGAGCGCGGTGGAGCCTGCGGACCAAGGGCCGAGATTTGCCCCGAAGATTCCGCGGGCGGCAATCGCGGCGCGCAAGAGTTCGGTGTCGAAGAATTCGGCGACGAAATCGGCCACGGCCATCGGGCCCCAGCGCAAGAGATCGAAGATGCCAGTCTTCCCGAGGCCGCGAACGGCGCGGCCGGTGGTCAACAGATTCCAGAAATCTTCGGGCGACGGGTGATCGATGGCCGGCGGAGTAATGGAAGCGATGTGGCCGAAGACTTCGGACATTTCCTCGAGAGTTGCGGCAAATTCGGTGAAGCGCGAGCCCTCTTTCACCGGAAGATGCGAAAGAGCTGCGACGGTTTTCGCGGCGGAGTTGTAAAAGAGCAGGCCGCGGCCATCGGGCGACGGAGCAAAGACGCGAGGCTCCGGCTGGATGATGTGGAGATTGAATTTGTGGAGCTGAAGGTCGCGAGCAATGTCCGCGCGGAGAGGGCCGAGGGTGTGCGAGAGCGTGGAGGCTTTGAAGCCGGGATGAAATTCCTCGGTGATCGCGCCGCCCCCGAGGAATTCGCGCCGCTCGAGCACTGTGGGCTTGAAGCCGCCCTTGGCCAGATAAAATGCGGTGATCAGTGCGTTGTGACCGCCACCGATTAGAACCACCTTCTGTCCGATCGGCATGGTCAGTTGGCCGCCTTGTTCCAGTTTTTCAGAATTACCTGGCTGGCGATGCGACCGTTGGCGCCCATGATGCCGCCACCGGGATGCGTGGCCGAGCCGCACATATAGAGATTGTGGATGGGAGTGCGGTAGTAGGCCCAGCCGGGAACGGGGCGGAGGAAGAAGAGTTGTTCGAGAGAAAGTTCACCCTGGAAAATGTTGCCCTGCGTGAGACCGAATTCGCGCTCGAGATCGAGCGGGGTGAGGACTTGCTTGTCGAGGATGATGTCTTTGATGTTGGGGGCGTGCTCGGCGATGGTGTCGATGACGTTGTCGCCGAAGGGTTTGCGGTGATCGTCCCAGGTGCCTTCGGCGAGTTTGTAAGGCGCGTATTGCACGAAGCAGGAGAGGACGTGCTTGCCTGGAGGCGCGACGGAGGGATCGGTGAGGCTGGGGATGACCATGTCGATGTAGGGGCGCTGCGAGTAGCGGCCGTATTTGGCGTCGTCGTAGGCGCGTTCCATGTATTCCATTCCTGGTGAGATGGAAATTGCTCCGCGGAGGTGGGCGCCAACTCCCGGCAGAGCCTTGAAATCGGGGAGCGCGCTGAGAGCGATATTGACTTTGCCGGAAGAGCCGCGGAATTTGTAACGCTTGACGCTTTCGACGAAATCGGAGGGGAGGTCCTTGGCTTCCATAAAGGAAAGAAACGTGTGATGGGGATCGACGCTGGAGGAGATGACGTTGCAGCGGATTTCTTCGCCGGATTGGAGGACGATGCCGGTGGCGCGGCCGTTCTTGTTGAGAATTTTTGCGACGGGGGCGTTGGTGCGAATTTCGACGCCCAGTTCGCGTGCAGCGGCGGCGATCGCGTTGGAGATTGCGCCAGTGCCACCGCGGCTGAAGCCCCACGAGCGGAATGCGCCGTCGATTTCGCCCATGTAGTGATGGAGGAGAACGTAGGCGGTGCCGGGAGAACGAATGCCGAGAAACGTCCCGATGATGCCAGAGGCGGACATGGTGGCTTTCAGGACGTCGGTCTCGAACCACTGGTCCAGAAAGTCGGCGGCGCTCATGGTCATCAGCTGGATTAAGGTGTAGCGCTCATCAGAGCTGAGTTCGCGGAAACGCTGCAGCATGAAGTGGAGTTGCTTGAGATCCTTGGGATTCAATGTAGTGGGATCCGGCGGGATCATGGAGAGCATGGGCTTCACGAAGCGGCACATCGGCGTCATCATTTTGGAGAATTCGTCGTAGGCTTCGGCGTCGAGGCGGGAATGGCGGCGGATTTCGCGCTGGGTTTTGGCGTGATCGTTAACACGCCAGAGGTAATCACCGTTGAGCATGGGGGAAAAGGTGCCGTCGAGCGGGAGGATTTCGAGGCCGTAGCGGGGCAGATTTAGTTCGCGAATGATTTCGGGACGTAAAAGCGAAACGACATAGGAACATTCGGAGAAAAGGAAGCCTGGGAAGATTTCTTCGGTGACGGCGGCGCCGCCGAGAACGCCGCGGCGCTCCAGCACCAGAACTTTCTTGCCTGCTTTGGCCAGATAGGCTGCGTTCACGAGACCATTGTGACCGCCTCCGATGACCACAACATCGTAGGGCTGCGGCATTCGTTAGAACTCCAAAATGAAGAAGAGGATTGGGCTGAATCGTTGAACGAAACATTCTACTGAGAGTGCGGGTGACAAACAAGGTCACGGGAAACTGGGTTGCCAATCAGTTTTCGATTATGCGACTTAGCGGGAGGCCACGTCTCCGTTGGACATATCGGTAAAACTCCCTAGCCAGCTGGGGCAGTGCTTGAAAGGCCATCCAACCCAGCCGTGTTTCCCCCGCGCTTGAAATAAATCTTAAAACTTCTGCGTACTAACTGGCATGAAGCCTGGAGATGGATCCCGACGCGCGTTGTGGACCGCAGTTATTATTCTGGCGCTAATCGGCACCGCGGTGGCGGTGCGCAGGATGGTTCATGTGGTGCCTGTCGTGGTCGGAGGTTATCGACCACCGAGCGCAGCGCAGAATTCCGTGGCTGCGCAGTTCACCGGGCTGGACGATTTGTTTGCACGTCATCCGATCCTAACCCTTGTGCATATAGTGCCTGGGTTACTTTTCATGGTGTTGGGTCCGATACAATTCAGTTTGACGATTCGCGCACGTCATCTCCGATGGCATCGATTGAGTGGCCGCATTTTTGTTATTTGCAGCCTGGTGATCGGGATTTCGGAACTGGTGATGAGCTTTGGCATGCCTGCTATCGGCGGTCTAAATCAGGCAGCGGCCACAACGTTATTCGCCGCATTTTTCTTGTTCGCACTGTGCAAGGCGTTCTGGCACATCCGGCGGCGGGAGGTTTTACTGCACAGAGAGTGGATGATTCGAGCGTTTTCGGTTGGCTTGGCTGTCGCTACTATCCGGCCCATTATAGGGATCTTTTTTGCCGCGAGCCGCCTTTCCCACCTAACGCCGCACGAGTTTTTCGGAATCGCCTTCTGGATTGGCTTCGTACTGCACCTGATAGCGGCAGAAACATGGATTCACGCGACGATGCCGCCGGACAGAATACGACTGGACTCCAGCAGTGAATTGGGAATTCCTCGGGCCGGCGCGATGGACGCCTGATCAAGCGCGTATCCGAAGCGGACGGGCTCCAACTTATTTCAAGGAGTGGCGCTTGAGCTTATCGCGGCGGGCGCGGTCTTTCCGATGGCGTCGCCGTTGACTACGAGTTCGACGCGGCGATTGCGCTGGCGGCCTTCGGCGGTGTCGTTGGAGGCCACGGGCTGCGTCTTGCCGAATCCGCGCGCGGACATTGCGCTGGTCGCCACGCCTTCTTCCGCGAGAAAATCGCGCACGGAATCGGAGCGGCGCTCAGAGAGTTGCTGATTAAAATCGTCGCTGCCGACGCTGTCGGTGTGGCCTTCGATCTGTAGCGTGAGACCTTTGTGGGCAAGGAGAATCCCTGAGATTTTGGCGAGTTTTTCGCGGGCTCCGGGCTTGAGTGTGGAGCTTCCGGTATCGAAGAGGACGTCCGACATATTGACGATGAGGCCGCGGGCCGAGTCGCGAGTCTGCAAAATGGAATTGAGCTGCTCCAGGAGTTGCCCTCGCAACTGGGCTTTTTCGTTTTCGGCTTGCGCAGCGGCCTGCAGTGCCTTCTGCGTTTGGGCTTCGGCGGCGTGCTGCTGGTCCAGCGCGGTCTGGCGCGCCTGCTCAGCCTCGGCCTTTTGTTTGGAGGCTTCGAGCGCTGCCTGCTCCGCTTCGGCTTTTTGCTTGGCAGCTTCCTGCGCGGCTTGCTGCGCTTCGAGTTTCATGCGCTCGGCTTCGGCTTTGGCTTGTTCCGCCTGAACACGGGCTTGCTCGGCTTCCTGGCGGTGATGGGCCTCCGCTTCAGCATCGGCGCGAGCTTTGGCTTCACGGTCTTCGGCGGCTTTCTTCTCCGCCGCTAGTCGAGCTTGGGCTTCTTCTTCGGCCTTTTGCTTCACGGCCATCACGCGAACTTCTTCGGCGGTTTCGACGACATCGCGGGCGGTCGACTCCACTGTCTTTTTGTCGCGCTTGGAGTGATACGCGTCTTCCGCAGCGGTCAACTGCTGTTCAGCCTTGGCGAGAGTGGTAAGGGCGTACTTCCCGCCGCTGGCGTTGCGGGCAATGCGAACGGCATTGCGCGCTTCGAAAAGTTCGCGCGGGGTCTTGGGATCGATGCCGAAAATGGCGTTTTCGATTTTGGTGTTGGAGGAAGAATAGACGCCGCGGCCAAGAAGCTCGTAGGTGGCATCAATGTTTTCAACTTTGCCGCCGCCGGTGACGGGGACAGTGTTTTCGAGGACGACCATGTTTCCGGGTTGCGTGACAGCGAAATAGGGTTCAGCGGTGACGATCATGCCGAAGGTCTGCATGTCAGTAACGGCCTTGACGTGGGCAGCGCCATTTTTCGCGACGACTTCACCAAGATTTTCGGCGCGTCCCTGAGCAGAAACTGCCCAGAGAACGTAGGTGAGATATTCCAGGCCGAATTTTGTGGCGTCGTTCAGGCCTTCGAATTTCGCTTCGATCTCCATGCGGTTGCTCTTGCTCTCGACCTTCACTTCGGCGTTGGCGCCCTGCATGAGCTCGGTGCCCTGGAGGTCGACCTTTGTGAAACCATTGGCGCGGCGATAGTTCACGGCCTTTGTGGTGCGCGCGACGTGCCCCGCCGAGGTCTGGGCGGTGGTGCCGGAGTCGCTCTTATAGATTGCGGTGGTCTGGGGCGCGGACTGGCTAGCCCCGACTCCGAGGAAGAGGATGATTGCCAAACCGCGATGGATGAATGTGCGTTTCACGTTCAGCTCCCTAAACCCAGTCTGGGAAATTGAGTGTATGAGAGCGCCCGCCCTCCGACGGCGAGCGCCTGTGAACATGACTCTCAAGGTTAGATTCAGGCTAGCAAAATCCAGGCGAAGCGGACGCGGGCTGAATGGTCCTTCATCGATTTAATTACTGGCCTTCCGGACAGGTCAGTGGCGCCGGGGGTGAACGTGAACGCGGCTTGCGGCCACGCGGAAATCGAAACTATAATTCGAAGTTCCTTTGATGAACTGAGAGCAAAATTTAGTTCGAATCACGGAGGCTACGTGCCGGTTGGAACCGCATTTCACGAGAGAACCCTGGCGCTTTGCGAAAGCCTGAACTATCGCGAGTGGTCGGGCTATTACACGGTCGGCGTCTATGAGATGACGCACGAGCACGAATACAACGCCATCCGCAATTCGGCTGCGCTGATTGATATTTCGCCGCTGTTTAAGTACCGGGTTACCGGCGGGGACGCGACGAAGTTCGTGAACCGGGTGATTACGCGGGACATTAACAAGGTTGCCGTGGACCAGGTGATTTACTGTTGCTGGTGCGATCCCGAGGGAAAGGTGGTGGACGACGGGACGATTACGCGGCTGGGAGAAAACGAGTACCGGTGGACGGCGGCTGATCCGAGTTTGCGATGGTTCAGCCAGAATTCGCTGGGGCTGAACGTTGAAATCGAGGATATTTCGGAAACGGTGGCGGCGCTGGCGTTGCAAGGCCCCACGTCGGGGCGATTGCTGCACGCGGTGGCCGACGCAAATATTGCGGGGCTGAAATATTTTCGCGTGACGCATGGAAAGATCGCCGGCGTGCCGGTGGATATTTCGCGGACGGGTTACACGGGAGACCTGGGTTATGAGATCTGGGTTCCGTGCAAGGATGCGATCAAGGTTTTTGATGCGTTGATGGATAAAGGAAGGGCGTTCGATATTCATCCGGCGGGAATGGTGGCGCTGGATATCGCACGGATTGAGGCTGGATTAATTTTGATTGAGGTGGACTATATTTCGAGCAAGAAATCGTTGATTGCGGAGCAGCGCTATACGCCGGGTGAGATCGGGCTGGGGAAACTGGTGGACTTGAAGAAAGAGAGTTTTGTTGGACGCGAGGCGCTGCTGATGGAGGCGAAGAAGGGCGGATCGGCGCGGCGGCTGGTGGGGTTGGAAGTGAATTGGAACGAGGTGGAAGCGCTTTACGAAAGGATCGGGATGGCGCCGCAGGTGCCGTCGACGGCTTCGCGCGTGGCTGTGCCGGTGTATCGCGAGGGGCGGCAGGTGGGGAAGGCAACGTCGACGACGTGGTCGCCGACACTGAAGAGAATGATTGCGCTGGCGACGGTGGGCCGGGAGAGCGCGGCGCTGGGAACGAATTTGAGCATGGAATTAACGGTGGAGGCTTCGCGAAAGACGGTTTCGGCGAAGGTGGTGGCGCTGCCGTTTTTTAATCCGGGGAGGAAGACGGCGGCGATTGGGGTTTAGTGGTTGTTGTGATTGTCGAGATGTAAAAGAGTTTTTCTAGAGCTAAAGCCCACTCGTTTTAGATGATCTTTTCCGGGGATGAAACCCCGGCCTCCTATTGAAAAACCAAGAGCACAGGCAGGAATGCCTGTGCCACTAATATTTGGCGGCGAATTGGGCGGCTTTGTTCAGGAGTGTGTCGAGCGCATTTCGGTCGAGATACTTCCCTTTTAAAATTGCGGCGCGGATTTTTTGGGTGTTGTGGATGTCTTCGAGCGGATTCGCGTCGAGCAGGATCAGGTCTGCGCGCTGACCAGGTGCGATGGTGCCCTGTTCGCCGCTACGGTTGAGGAATTCGGCGGGTTTGGAGGTCGCGGCTTGGAGGGCTTGCATTGGCGTTAGGCCTGCTTGAACGAGGTCGGCGATGCTGTCGTGCAGGGCGAAGCCGGGGACTAGGTTCGGGGCGGTGGAATCGGTACCGGCCATTATGGGGATTCCTGCGGCGTGCATGTCTCCTACGGCTTTGAGGGAGGCTTCCACCAATTTTGCGCGTAACAGAAAATCGCCGGGGGTTTTGTTGGCGAGGCTTTCGGCGCGCCCTTGCTTCCAGATTTTCTTGAGATTTTGCGGGATGTATTTCAGGTTCGGATCACCGGCGCGGTCGGTAGCGGGTGTCAAGAAGGCGAGCTCGATGAGAAGAGGAAGCGTGGGAACCTGCCAGGTGTGATTGGCGAGGAGTTTGGCGTAGAGCTTCTGGGCTTTTTCGGGAGAGTACGAGTTGAGGACGGCTTGCTGCCAGGCCCGCTGGCGGAGGCTGGTCTGACGCGGAGTTTCTTTGTGGGGAGGCGGATTCAGTTGCTGCTGGCGCAGCTCTTCTTCCCTGGAGGAACAGGCCAGGAGAATTCCTGTGAGGTGCTCGATGCTGGCCTGGCCGGCGTCGGAAGCCTGGGCGGGAGAGATGGAATCGGGAACGTGGCCAACGAAGCGGATGTTTTCCTTGCGGGCGGCTTCGGCGATGGCGAAATAGGCGGCGGGTTTGAGGCCGGATTGGACTTTGATGAAGTCGACACCTTCGGATTTCAGCTTGCGGACGGCGGCATCGGCTTCGGCGGGAGATTGGACAATGATGGAAGGCTGGAAGTAGGGCGGGTTGCCGTCGAGGTAAGGGCCGGTGAAAAAGATTTGCGGGCCGGGTTGATCGCCTGAGTCGATTTCCTTTTTTAGTTTTTTTAGTTGGGCTACGTCGCCGCCCATGTCGCGGACGGTGGTGATTCCGTTGGCGATGAGAAGCGGGAGGATGAATTCGCGGCTGCCGGTTGGTTCGCCTGCGCCGGTGAGATGGATGTGCATGTCGGCCAAGCCGGGGATCAGGAATTTGCCTGTGGCGTCGATTACGCGGGTGCCGTTCGGGATTTGGATGGAAGAGTCTGGGCCTACTGCGAAGATTTTTTCGGCGTCGATCAGGATGGTGGAATTTGGCTTTGGTGGGGCGCCAGTGGCGTCGATTATGGTGGCGTGGATGATGGCGATGGTGGCGGGGTGGGGTTTGTGGCAGGCGGAGAGAAAAAGAAAAAGGAAAGCGAGTAGATACAGAGGGCGAACTGAAGTATGCACATTTGTATTGTAGCGGAGTAGTGATGGTAAAAGCGGGAGCTTTGCTCCCGCACTCAAAAGGGTGGCGGCCGTTATTGCAGACGGTTGTATTTTTTTAGGACGGCGCGGAGTTTTTCGTGGTCGAGGGCGGTAACGTGGTGGCTGTCAATGCCGGTCATGGAGTCGGCGGCGATTATCGCATTGACGATGGCTTCTTCGGTGGCTTGGACTACGGCGGCGAAAACTGGGTCAAGGGAACCATTTGGGAGCATTTTCAGGTCGGCGACATTTTTT
>WNFT01005162.1_pt1 | contig 11403 bp, 10 predicted proteins | sample 5400191 | NCBI WGS metagenome assembly WNFT01 (sample SAMN13153359, study PRJNA577476) | soil metagenome | isolation source: 80 cm saprolite under Madrone tree | place: USA:California | collected 2016-06-14
GAATTATTTTCTGAATGTTCCCACGCTGCTCAAGCGTGTCCGCCGCGGCGTCGAAGAAGCCATTGCAAAGCGGCCTGCGGTCATCCGTTCCTTATTCGCAAAGGCCCGCACCGCCTGGCAGAGGAAACACGTCGGGCGTGGCCGCGCGCTCGATGCGTTCTGGCTTGCCCTTGGCCGCGCGCTCATCTTTCGAAAGATTCGCGAGCGCTTCGGCCCGCACCTTCGCGCGCTGATCTGCGGTTCCGCGCCGCTCGCTCCGGAGACGCAGCAGTTCTTCCTGATGCTCGGAATCCCCGTGCTGCAGGCGTATGGGCTTACCGAAACCACTGGAATCTGCACTCTGGATGACCCGCGCGTGCCGGTCGAGCCGGGCTACGTTGGCACCGCGATTAGCGGAATCGAGATGAAACTCATCGAAAATGAAGAGATCGTCGTGCGTGGTCCGCACATTTTCCCGGGCTACTGGAACCGCCCGGAAGAAACCGCGCGCGTACTGCAAGATGGATGGTTTCACACCGGCGATCAGGGCGAAGTGAACATTCGGGGGAATTGGCGGATCAGCGGCCGCATCAAGAACCTGATCATCCTGAATTCCGGGCATAACATCGCCCCCGAACCCATCGAGGAAAAAATCGCGCGCCTCCTTCCCACGGCCCAGCAGGTGGTAGTAGTCGGCAATGCGCGCGGCTATCTCTGCGCGCTCGTGACCGGCGCGGTCGAATCCGCGGCGGTTCAAGCCGCGCTCGACGCTGTCAATCCTGAACTTCCGCACTACCGGCAGATTAGAAATTTCACGATCCTCCGTGAAGTTTTTACTCCGGAAAGTGGGTTGCTTACAGCCATGGGCAAGATTCGGCGCGATGCCATCAACGCGCGGTATGCTTCTGAAATCAACGCCATGTACGAATCGAAAGGCGCCCGCGAAGCGGCCAGCAGGCAGCACGCATGAAAAAATTCACCGGCAAAACGCTGCGTTGGGAATGGCGTGAAGGCGTGATCGAGCTGACCCTCGATCATGTGCCTGCCAATGAAATTGGCACCGCCATGCTTGCGGAGTTGGAGAAATTTGTCGCCGCATTCGATGCGCTGGTGCCGCAGACTTCCGTCTGCATTATTTCGAGCGCGCGAAAGTCTGTTTTTTCCGCTGGCGGAGATTTGCGCGAACTGTATGCGACCGCGGCGGCCGTTCCTGCGAAAGATCGCCCCGCGGGCGTGCGCGCTTTTCTGGAACGCATCCACGCTGTTCTGAATGCCATCGATGCCGCGCCCTTCGTTACCATCGCCGCCGTTCACGGGGCGTGCTTGGGTGGAGGACTTGAGCTTGCCTTAGCCTGCGACATGATCATTGCGGACAAAATGGCGCGTTTTGCGTTCCCCGAACTGCGTCTGGGTTTCATCCCCGGCTTCGGGGGGATCCCGCGGCTGAAGCGCGATCTTGGCAACGCCTTCGTGCGCGATTTGCTTTTCACCGGACGAACCGTCAACGCCACGCGCGCACACGCCGCGGGCCTTGTCGCGCAGCTTGCCGGCGAAGGCGAAGCCCTTCGCATCGCCCGCTCGACGGCCGCGCAAATCACCAAGCACGACGCCGCGACTCGTGCGGCCGCCAAGAAATTCATCAAGCCTATCCCGCACGAGGAGCTTCGCCGCGAGATCGACCTCTTTTGCGAACTCTTTACTCGTCCGGCCGTCATGGCCGCCCTCAAGAAATTTGTCGAAGACTCCGGTCCCATGCCGTATCTACCCTAGACGCGAACTAGACCGCCGCCCACCTAGCTGTTTTTCCAGGCTCCTACCTAGCCGATCGGCGGATGTATACGCCTCCGCTTCTGCTGCATCTTGTTCAAGGAGGTAGGGAAATGTCAGCAGAACTCATTGAACTTTCGAACGCGTTGGCCCAGGCCACCGATCATGCCGCGGCGTCGGTGGTCGCCGTTCACGCGGAGGCGCGCGGTTCGTCCAGCGGCGTGATTTGGCGCGAAGGGGTCATCGTCACGGCGGAACACGCGCTTCGCCACGATGAAGAAATCCAAGCCACGCTACCGAATGGCCGCATCGTGCCTGCAACATTAGCGGGCCGCGATCCTTCGACGGATCTTGCGATTTTGAAGTGTCCGGACACCGGCGGTTCTTCCGCTGACCGAGGCGATGCGGCGGCGATCAAACCGGGCAGCATCACCCTGGTCGTCGGGCGCACGCGAGCCAGCGGTCCCGTGGCCGCGCTGGGCGTTGTGAGCCTGGTTGTTCCTGAACGCCAGACTTGGAGCGGCTCCTCGCTGGCTCCATACATCCGGCTTGACGTCGGCCTGCAACCCACGGCCGTCGGCGGCGCCGTTGTTGACGCACACGGGAAAGTCCTGGGAATCGCATCGCCGCGCTTTGCACGATTCGGCGCCATTGCTATTCCCGCCGCCACCGTCGATCGCGTCGCCGAAACCTTGTTGAAAAAAGGCCGCATCCCGCGCGGGTATCTCGGCGTGGCTCTGCAGCCGGTCCGTCTCCCGGATCAGCTGCGACTGTCGTTGCAACACAAAGAGAAGACCGCGGCCATTATTCTGGAAGTCGAGGCCGATGGGCCGGCGCACAAAGCGGGAATCGTCATTGGCGACATCCTGGTGTCTTTGGCGGGGCAGCCGATTTCGCGTCCTGAAAATGTCCAGGCTCATCTTCAGGCAGAAAACATCGGCAAGTCTCTGAACGCGAAGATTCTTCGCGGAGGCGCTGTCCACGACGTTTCTATTTCTGTTGGTGACCGCGCGAGCGGAAGAGAGTGACATGGCCATCGCCGGATTTGGTGAGATCGCCGAACAACTTCGCCGTTCGACAGTCCTGATTCACGGCGGAGGCCACGGGAGCGGCTCAGGGGTGATCTGGTCGAGCGATGGGACGATTGTGACGAACGCCCATGTGGTGCGCGGTTCGAACACTCGCGTGCAGCTCTGGGATGGACGCGAATTCGATGCAACGGTGACTACGCGCGATCCGCGGCGAGACTTGGCGGCGCTTCGAATCGGCGCGAACTCGTTGCCAGCGGCAAGTCCCGCCGATTCGTCGCAGCTTCGTCCTGGTGAGCTTGCCATTGCCATCGGCAACCCAATGGGTTTTGTTGGCGCGCTCACCACCGGCGTGATTCACGCAATTGGTCCGTTGCGCGCTCTTGGTCCGCAAACCTGGGTGCAGGCTAGTGTGAGGCTCGCTCCCGGCAATTCCGGCGGCCCATTGGCTGACGCCCGTGGCCATGTGATCGGCATCAACACCATGGTTGCGGGGCGCCTCGCGCTCGCCATTCCCAGCAACGCTGTTCTCGATTTTCTTGCCGGCGGATCACGCAGCGCGTGGCTAGGTGTTACCGTCCATCCCGCGCGCTTGCCTCGTGCCAGTGGCCACGCGTTCGGACTGGTTTTGCTGGAAGTCGAGCCCGGCAGTCCAGCGGCGCAAGCTTCGCTGATGGCCGGAGACATCTTGCTGGGCACGGAGGAAAAGCCTTTTCAATCCATCGAGGATCTTGCGAGGGCGATGGATGGACAAGGCCTCCGCCTCTTGCGTTTCGAATTCCTTCGTGGCGACTACTCACGAGTCCGGCGTGTAACCGTGCAGCTGGGAGTCTCGGACAAAGGAAAGGACCGCATCGCCGCGTGATTCGCGTTTTTATTGTCGCGGCTTCGCCGCTGATTCGCGCGGGCCTGCAGAGCATGCTGGTGGACAGCCGCGTCGACATTGCCGGAAGCGCCGCGGATTTTGAAACCATCTCTGGCCACCTCGTCGACGTTGAGCCGGATGTTGTTTTGGTTGAAGTCGCTGCGGATGCTCAGGAAGAGTTGTTGAACGCGCTTGAGGACGCGGAAGTCGCTCAGGAATATGCAGTCATCGTGTTATCGGCGCAGCCAAGGGCGGCTTCGCTCTCCAAGGCGCTTCGCGCGGGAGTGCGCGCCGTCTTACCCCGTGATGCCACTCCAGAACAACTCCGCGCTGCTCTCGAAGCCGCTGCGGCAGGGCTGGTCGTGGTTCATCCCTCGGAACTGGACACCGTTCTTCCTGCCACTGTTGGTTCGCCTGTAGCGGTCGACGAGTTGCTTGAGCCCTTGACGCGCCGCGAGCGCGAAGTGCTTCAAATGCTGGCCGCCGGACTCGGCAATAAGGAAATCGCCGGCCGTTTGTCGATCTCCGAGCACACCGTGAAATTCCACGTAGCTTCCATCCTCGGAAAACTAGGGGCCTCCAGCCGCACGGAAGCAGTTTCCATAGGAATTCGTCACGGTCTCGTGCTGCTCTGAATCTGCATGGATGATTTTCCCCTGACGCGGCGGAATTACCGTCGCTCGAATTTTCTTTCCCGGCGCAAGGATGATAGATTTAGCTTTCTATGCGAACGCTGGAACAGACCACGCAGGAAGTGCTGGACCTGGCGGCAAAGCATTTTCAGCTGCGGTCCGGTTCACTCGCGCCCGAGGATGATTTTTTCAAGAAACTCGGCATCGACAGCCTGCAGACTTTGGAAATGCTTTCGCGCCTGGAAAATCATTTCGGCATCGAACTGCCTGATTACGAAGTTCAAGGTGTCAGCGACTTCAAGACCCTGGCTGAACGGATTCAGTCCCGCCTGTAATGCTGGACCTCTCTAAATATCAATCCATTGGCGAAGCGCTGCGGGATGCGCTAGATCGTTTTGCAAACGAAGTTTGCCTGATCGAAGCCGACCGCGAGCGTGAGAAAGAACGCCTGACCTATCGCGACTTCAAGGAATGCGCGCATCTGCTTTCGAGAGCTTTGCAGGACGGCGGATTCTCCGTCGGCTCTCGCGCTAGTATCATCATGACGAATCAGTCGAAGTGGCTGATCTCAGCGTACGCCATTTTTTTTGCTGGTGGCGTCCTAGTGCCGCTGGACTACAAACTTACACCGGAAGAGCAATGGCAACTGCTCAAGCACTCCGGCGCTAGTATTCTAATCACTGAATATCCAGTCTGGCGGCAACTTAGCGCCTCGGTCGGCCGCGCGGCAGCGATAAATGTGCGAACTGTGCTGGTCACCGAAGCGCCAGCGAACGCGGATCTCGCAGGCGCGCAACGCTGGGAAGAATTTCGCGGAGCGGGTGAGCCCGTGTTCATCGCGCGCAAGCGTGCGGATACGGCCTGCATTGTCTACTCTTCGGGAACCGGCGGACGTCCGAAGGGCTGCATGATGACGCACGAAAATTATTTGGAGCAGTGCGTTGCGCTCACGTCGATTTATCCGTTTTGGCCGGGCGTGCGCTACCTCAGCATTTTGCCGACCAACCACGCCATCGATTTCATGGTCGGTTTTTTCGGGCCGTTCACATGCGGCGCGACGGTCGTGCATTTGCGCACGTTGCGCCCCGAATATGTGCGCGAGGCTTTTCCGAAATACAAGATCACCTATGTGAGCCTCGTTCCTCTCGTTTTGAAAAACTTGCAGAAAGGTCTGCAGGCGCGCTTTGACGCGCTGCCGCCGGCCAAACGAAGGATTTTCAATGCACTCGTTCGACTCAACAAATTGCTCACCAAGAGTCAGCCGCGCCTCGGAATCAGCCGCCGCTTGCTGAGACAGGTCCATGAAGCGTTTGGAGGAGAGCTTCGCACTATTATTGTGGGTGGCGCTTTCACCGAGCCGCAGACACTGCAATTTTTTTACGACCTCGGCATTCCTGTCGCCAATGGCTACGGGCTCACGGAAGCGGGCACGGCCATTACCGTTAACGATCTAAAGCCGTTTCGCGCGGACACGGTTGGCAAGCCGCTGCCCGGGATGGAAGTGCGCATCGTGAATCCCGCCCCGGATGGCGTTGGTGAAGTTACTGTTCGCAGCAGGACCGTGATGGCTGGCTACCTGGATGATCCAGAACTTACCGCCGAAACCATCGTCGATGGATGGTTGCTGACCGGCGACCTCGGGCGATTTGACGGCGCGGGCCACTTGCAGCTAGCGGGCCGCAAGAAAAACATGATCGTCACCGAAGAAGGGAAAAATATTTATCCCGAGGATGTCGAGACCGTTTTCGAGAGCCTCCCCGTAAAAGAGTTTTGCGTTTTCGCCGCCAATTACATCTGGCCGAAACGGTCAATGGTTGCCGAAAGACTTGTGTTGGTTCTCCATCTCGAGCCGGGTCAGCAATACGACGAGCAACTCCAGCGAGAGATCAACGCGCGCAACAATCGCCTGCTAAACTACAAGCGTGTCCACAGGGTGGTTCTGCTGGACGAGGACTTTCCCCGGACGGCATCTCTCAAGATTAAGCGAAACGTTCTGGCAGAACGCCTCGCGAAGCTGGACAGCGCCACAGCGATTCTGCCGCTGTGAAGTACTTGTAGATAATGATTGCGTGGACCAGAAGTTAGAATTTCGCGTTGGTTGCACTCCCAATGGATCGTTTCTTCGCCATCGTCAACCCCGCCGCCGGTGGCGGCCGCTCCGCGAAACTCGCGGGGCCTGTATTGGCGCGTTTGCGCGAGAAAGGATTGAAGGTCGACGTCATCGCTTCGACAGCCCAGGGCCACGCGGTGCAACTGGCCCGCGAAGCGTACGATCAAGGCTACCGGCGCTTTCTTGCCGCCGGCGGTGACGGCACCGCTCACGAAATCCTGAACGGCGTTTTTGCGGGACGCAGCGCGGTGCAGCGCATCGCGCTGGGATTCCTGCCGCTGGGCACCGGCAATTCTTTCCTGCGCGATTTTGCGAAGGACGGGGAAGCGGCTTCGATGCAGGCGCTGCTCGAGGGCCGCACTCGCACCGTCGATCTTTTACGACTGACGCACGCCGCCGGCGAAATTTACTCCTTCAATCTTTTGAGTGTGGGGTTTACGGCTGATGTCGCTGCTTTGACCAACCGCATCTTTAAGCCGTTCGGGGATCTTGGATATTTGCTCGGTGTATTCGTGCGCGTGGTGCAGTTGCGCCGCCGCTCCATGGCGCTGCGCTGCGATGACGATCGGGTGTGGGACGAAGGGCGCTCTCTTTTCCTGACGTTCAACAACAGCAAGTACACGGGCGGGACGATGCTCATCGCGCCGCATGCCGATCCTACTGACGGGCTTATCGAATTTGTGCGCTGGGGCCCGATCGGCCGGCTTGGCTTGCTCCGCAATTTGCCGCGTCTTTATGACGGCTCTCATATCCAGCATCCGCTCGCTTCGCGTCGCGCGGTGCGCCATGTGGAATTTAAAGAAGGTGCACCCGTGGACGTCATGATCGACGGCGAAGTCGCCACGCTGGAATGCCGTTCGCTCGATGTTGTTCCCGCCGCGGTGGACGTCTTCATATGAAGAAAACCCGGCTGGCGATCCGCAGCTTCATTCTTTGGATCTTGAGCGGACTCCATTTTTTCATTGTTGCGCCGACGCTGGTGTTGCTGGGGATTTTTCTCGATGCGCGCAAACACGATTGGCTGCAGCGCACGTTTTGCCGGCGGATCGCTTTTCTGTCAGGGGCCCGCGTGGAAGTGATTCGTTCCGCGAGTTTCGACCCCAACCGGACGTGTTTTTTCATGAGCAACCACGTCAACCTTTTCGATCCATTCATGCTGTACTGCGCGATTCCGCAATTTGTACGGGGATGGGAGCTGGAATCGCACTTCAAGATTCCGGCGTACGGCTGGCTGATGAAGCGCTTCGGCAACGTCCCGGTTCCGGATGTGCGGCGGCCGTCGGATCTGAAACGCATGTGGCGGCTCACGCAGGACGCCGTCAACGGCGGCACTAGCCTGATTATTTTTCCGGAAGCCAGGCGGACGCGCGACGGGCGAGTGGATCAATTCCAGGACGGCGGGTTCCGTGTGGCGCAGCAACTGGGCATTCCGATTGTGCCGGTAAGTCTCGTGGGCTCCTTTCAGCATCACCGGACGGGGAATTGGATGCTGTGGCCGGCGAAGGTTACTGTTCATCTGCATGACACAATCGAGACCAAGGGACTGACAAAAGAGGACGTGCCGGCGCTGCGCGAACTCGTTCGCGAGATTATCGCGGCGCCCGTGGAAGGAGCCATGAAGGGAGGTCAAGGAGGATAGTGACGCCGGGGGGCAGGCGACAGGGGAAGGGAGAAATTCGAAAACGTATAGGTCTGGCTCGCGCTCTGTTTCTGTTTCGTGCCATGAGTCATTTCACCTCGACTTTCACGCGCATCCAGGGATGGATGCAGCACTGAAAAAGATGTTCACCCTTCGACAGACCCATGATCTGGACATGGCTGCCTTGAAGGATGCGGGTCCTGGCCACCGCGAGGTTCGAAAAGCCGTCGGCACATTCGGGAACCGTGGTCTCCCCAGGTGCATTAAGCACCGGTAGAAAGCCGCCACCGAACTGCTCCACCTCGGTGAACGTATGAGGCTCGCCGCCCTGGTCGACTACGTCAAGAATGGTTCCCTTCTTCATATGAACGGTGTCAGGCTCGAAGTCCCAGCCCGCATCAGGGGTTCCAGCCTCTGCCTTTGAAAATAGGTCGGTCAACTTCGTGGTTGCTCCAAGCGCAACGTTCTTGCAGAAATCAGGTCCAAGCGCGGCATTGAAAGTGCCCGGATCGCATTCGTCCAAGGCCACCACCTGTGCGAGACTTGGCGGATCTTCTTCGAGCGTTCCTCCAGCGAACATCAAACCGCCAGCGAACATCAATCCGCCAGCGAGTAAACCGAACTTCGTTACGGTAATTTTCATCGTGGTTCTCCTTCATTCTCGTCCAGGAATTCGCTCGGGAAAGCGCTGGTGCCTGGTGAATTGCATGGCCATTGATTCGTGAGTCTCGAGCGCAAAAACAGCGGCGACTTTGGCCGGGAAGGGCGAAAGTGTCAATCCTTGGCGCCCCTATCTGTTCTCAAAGTTTTCTCCATTCCTAACCTAATGAAAGGATGGGGCTTCGCAGCTCCTGCGGACATGAGTCTGCCGAGGATGAATTGTGATACGCTGTGCGCAGTCCCAGGAAGCTTGGATGTCGGCCTCCACCCCAGCAGCGCGCGTCCTACGGTTCGACACTTTTGAGCTCGACCTGCGTACGGGCGAACTCCACAAACGCGGCGTCAAACTGCGCCTGCAGGGTCAACCCTTACAGCTGCTTGCAATATTGTTGGAGTCTGCCGGAAATCTTGTGACTCGCGAGGAACTAAGGAGCCAGCTCTGGCCGGCCGATACCTTTGTGGACTTCGACCACAGCCTTCACAACGCAATCGGGCGCATTCGCGAAGTGCTGGGCGATTCGGCGGAAATGCCCCGATACATCGAAACGCTGCCGCGCCGCGGATACAGATTCATTGCGCCGGTAGAGGAAGTCCAGCCGCTCCGGATTCCGGAAGCAAATGGCAACAAAACACGTGAGGGGGTGGCAGTCGCGCCGCCAACCGCGCGGCAAAGCAAGACGCGTGCCGCCCTGGCGCTCACGCTGTTGATTCTTGCCGCTACCGGGTCAGCTTTCTGGCTGGCGCGGGCGGTCTCGCGTCCGACAAGTGCAGCTCCACACTTACACTCCATCGCGGTACTGCCGCTCCAGAACCTATCTGGCGATCCCTCACAGGAGTATTTCGCGGATGGCATGACGGAGCAGCTGATCACGGACCTGGCCAAGGTAAACGGCCTGCGGGTGATCTCCCGAACTTCGGTGATGCGTTACAAAGGCACAAAGAAGGCTCTGCCGGAGATTGCAAGAGAATTGAACGTGGACGGTATAGTCGAAGGATCGGTTATGCGGTCGGGTCAGCGGGTGCGAATCACGGCCCAACTGCTCCATGGACCTACGGATAAGCACCTCTGGGCCGAGTCGTATGAGCGTGATCTGGGCGATGTCCTCAGGCTACAGAGTCAGGTGGCGCAGGCGATAGCGGTGCAGGTCCGAGCACAGTTAACTCCCCAGCAGCAGGCCCGATTCCGCTCGGCCGGTTCAGTGAATCCAGACGCTTACGAAGCTTATCTCAGGGGCCGTTATTACCTATCAAATCAGTTCACGATGGGGCAGCCACTGAATACGGCGAAGAGCTACTTCGAAGAATCCATCCGAAAGGATGCTGGCTTTGCGCTGGCATACTCGGGGCTGGCGGATTCTTATGTCTACTTGGCGATCTTCCGTCAGTTATCGCCGGAAGGCGCCTATAGACCTGCGAAGGAAGCCTTACGCAAAGCTCTGGAACTGGACGACAGCATAGGAGAAGCCCACGATACCCTTGGCGTGCTGAGTTGGAGGTCCGAACTGAACTGGAACGCTGCCGAACGAGAGTTCAACCGCGCCATTGCTCTGGCCCCGAGTTACAGTTGTGCTCATGAGGATCGCGCACTCTATCTCAGTTTTATGGGCCGACGCGCTGAGGCTCTGGCTGAAATCGCCAAGAGCAGCGAGTTGGATCTTGGTCCCAGCTCGGCTATGACCGAATCAGGGGCCTACTATCAGCTGCGGGATTACCAAAGTTTGGTTGAAGCAAGCCGCAGGGGAGTGGTTTCTTCCCCGAATGAATGGACTGAACACTATAATCTCGGCGTCGGCTATGAAGGTACAGGAAAACTATTGGAGGCGATTTCCGAGTATCAGAAGGCCATTGAGATATCAAATGGCGATCACGATGCCACCGCTTCGCTCGCGCATGCGTTTGCAGCGATCGGCAGAAAAGCCGAAGCGGAGAAGATCCTTCATGACTTCGAGCGAAAATCGAAGAGTGGCTATGTTTCGCCGTATATGATCGCAACAATATACGCTGGACTTGGCGAGCGAGACAAAGCGTTTGAGTTCTTAGAAAGGGCTTACCAGGAGAGATCCTTGGATCTCTCCTGGCACCTCAAAGCTGACTTGCGGATCGACAATCTCCGCTCTGACCCGCGCTTTCAAGACCTGGTGCGCCGCGTCGGCTACCCTCAATGATTGCATTCGCAAGAGTAAATCCTCCCGTTAATTGTGTTTACGAAAGTCGCATTGAGTCGCGCCAGCTCTTCGCTTAAGTTGTCATCGCAGAGCTACTTATAGTCTATCCGGCATCTAACAAGCGGGCTCCTGCAACCAACGGATTTTCAAATGGTTCTGAATGCCAACTCTAGAATTTTCTTGCCGATGGAGGAGAAAAAACCATAACCTCATGGGACCCTGGGAGCAACGGCTATGAAAAGTGCGCAAGCGGCGAAGAAGCCCAAAATTCTCGTCATCGACGCCGGCGGCACGAACATCAAGCTGCTGGCTACCGGGCAAAAAGAGCCGCGCAAAATTCCCTCCGGTCCCGCCATGACGGCGGGCAAAATGGTCCGCGAAGTGAAAGCGTGTGTCAGGGATTGGAAGTTCGACCGGGTATCATTGGGATATCCCGGCCCGATCATTAACGGACACCCTCTTCGAGAGCCCCATAACCTGGGGGGCGACTGGATGAGATTCAATTTCAGCAAGGCTTTTGGCTGTCCCGTGAAGATACTCAACGACGCCGCCATGCAG
>WNFT01017554.1_pt1 | contig 11403 bp, 13 predicted proteins | sample 5400191 | NCBI WGS metagenome assembly WNFT01 (sample SAMN13153359, study PRJNA577476) | soil metagenome | isolation source: 80 cm saprolite under Madrone tree | place: USA:California | collected 2016-06-14
TAGTTGCCCGTTCGCAAGAGTGATCCCATTCCCAGCATCAGAATCCTGACGCCATGCTTCCCAAGTTATCACGCCATTCACATTGCTGCCGCGCGACACTTATTGCGACGCAAGACACAGGGGAACAGTTGGAACGCGCCAGATGTTGCTTCGAGAGCCATCAATCATGATCACTCGACGCCACGTTTCCCGACAAGGCAGTCTTATGCGAGAGTCGGTGAGAATGGAACACGCACACCTAACCAATCGATCGAGCCAACCGCGGACTGTCCTTATGCCAAGCTCTCCCTGTTTCATAAACGTCCATCGTAATTCGCGCGGTGGCTCATCTCCGTCTCGTTAGGTCTATGAGGGCGACACTTTTTCTCATCGCGATGACGATCTCTGCACGCGTTTACGGCCATGACATCGCTGGCGGGGTATTCAGCAACGACAGGACCTTGAAGAGATTCCTTGCGGCTACCAACGTCACAGCAGAACGGCTCTTTCTCAAGAGCGAATTAAACGGGTTGATGGGAGACGCATGGAAGCTCAGCGGTTACACGCGAGGCGAGAGCATGGTGATCCCTGAAGCGGAAGTTAAGCAGCTGAAAAGCCTATTCACGGCGGAGTCGTCTTTCTTGTGGCACTCCGAACCCAAGAATGGGCTGAGACAAGTAAAACCGTGTATGCCGAACTACGGCGTTTTGCTCACATTTCGGGGCAGTGATGGAGCGGTGAGTATCGCGCTGTGTTTTGAGTGTGATTTGTTTGGCGTGTTCTGGAGCGGCAGAGGTAAAGAGTTCCGCGTCAATGCGGAAGAAGATTTAGACGTTATTCGTCCGCAGCTTGTTGCGTTGGTAAAGCGTCTTTTTCCACGAGACGCGACAATCCAGAGTTTGAAACCAGTCAATCCAAACGATGGGACCTAACCAGGCGATCCAGCCAACCGCTGGCCGCTCTGATGCTGCGCTTTTACATTATGAAAACACGTCCATTGCAAGCCACGCTCGCTCCCGCCAGCGGTGGCTGATCTTCTTCTCGTTAGGCGGCGGGAATAGGATACGATGCCGAGGCAGAGATCACTCATGTGGTTGTTGGTGTTCGCGGTGCTCGGCTTCGTTGCGCCCGGGGGGTGTTTCCTCTATTGGGCCCTGCATGATTTCACTACGCTTAACGCCGCCCTGCACGACTGGCTCGCGCTCGCGTTCATCGCTGATGTGCTCATTACTACGGGCGCCCTTACGGTCTACTTCGCCAAACGCCCGCCTGGTCCGTACCGATGGCCCTGGTTCCTCGCGCTGTCGCTTCTCGGAACCCTCGCCTTCGGCCTCGCGATGTACTTGTGGCTGAACAGGCGACCGCCCCGTGGCGCGGGCGCCGCCTAACCGGGCGTTGCTGCTGACGGCGCGTCGATTTTGGAAGCGACGGCCTCTAACACGGTGCACTTTCGGGAGAGACAGCGTTAACTAATCAGAGAATATGACGAACGTGAATCAGCGGGTTTTGGTCATCGGCGCGACGCAAGGCACAGGATACCAGATAGTAAACCTGTTGCTGCGGGATGGGTATCAAGTCCGAACCTTGGCGCGGAATGAGGCGAAAGCGAAAGAGAAGTTGAGTTCGGCAGTGGAGATTGCGGTGGGCGATATCACAAAGCTGAACACCTTGCCAAGCGCGATGAAGGATGTGGACCACATCATCTTTACGGCCGGGGTGACCCAACGGCCCGCCAGTGAGCGACTAATCATAGCCACGGAATACGAGGGAGTGAGAAATGCGCTGGCTGCACCTAGAGACGCTGGATTCGCCGGTCGCTTCTTGTACATGACGTCCATCGGAGTGGCGAAATCTTCTCTTGGCGCAATGCTCCTCAACCTCGTTAAGGGAAACACATTGAAATGGCGAAAGCTGGCGGAAGAGGAAATCCGGAGGAGCGGGTTTGATTACACGATTATTCGAGCCGGTTTTCTGACGAATAGCCGCGACAGCGCCAAGAATGGGACGTCCTCTTCGGTCGATTGACGCCGGATGTGTGAGACGGCTTGAATACTACAGGCAGAGCAATGTAGAACTCGACTAACGGAGTGATTGCGGATTTTGTAGTTGTAGGCGGAGGAATTGGCGGCGCTATTCTAGCTGAGTTGCTTGGCCGGGGTGGGAAGAAGATTGTTGTACTGGAGAAGAGCACCGGCCCACCGAATTTTATCCGGCCTGAGGCTTTATGGCCTGCGACGATGGAGGTGTTGTTCTCGTTGATCCCGAGAGAAACGTGGGAACTGTTGCTTCACCTCAGCTCTTTTGAATTGCGTCGTGGAGTCGAGGTGATTGACGTAATAAAAGAGAAAAACCGTATCCTTGGTGTTCGGACGCGCGATGTCGCCACGGGTGAAGAGCTTGAGGTTTTGGCTGATTGCACGGTCGGCGACGACGGCGTCCATTCAGCGGTCAGAAAAGCCTGCGGCATTGAGATCAAAACACGAATGGTGCCCCTTGATCTTCTCTGTTTCGGATTTGATTGGCCATCGAGTCTTCCATTTGCGACGGCTCGCATATGGATGAATTTGAAGGGGCTTGGTTCAGGGATCTTGGGCTTGGTGGCGATCCCTGCGGGCGTTGGAAAAGGGGCTGGATTGGTACCGGTGCGGCCAAAAATCTTTAACGCCAACCCTAACGTGACGGAATCATGGACGCAGCTTTGTTCCATGGATGCCGTCATTCACGAGGTGATTCAAGATAGAAAATTCCCACAGGATTTCGTGCGCATCCGAAGACCATGGGGTCATGCACCGCGCTACGGGACGGAGGGTGCCGTCTTGATCGGAGACGCCGCGCATCCGGTCAGCCCGGCAGGTGGACAAGGCGCAAACATGTCAGTAGCCGATGCGTGTGTTCTGGCCGAACTCGCGCTGCGCAACGAACCGAATCTGCTCGCTGAGTACGAACGAAGAAGACGACCCGCTAATAAGCGTTCTATCGGTCCAACGCGAGTGGCGGTATCGGTTTGGTCGCTCCCGGAGTGGTGTTCGCCAGCTTCCTTTTTCCTTTCGATGGTGCGATGGGTGGGGCGCCATCCGTCGCTGATGCGTCGCGCGATCCGATCTTTCTCCACGAGGTTTCAAGAAAAGATAAATTGATGTCCGTGACGCCTAACCAATCTCCACGAGGTTTCAAGAAAAGATAAATTGATGTCCGTGACGCCTAACCAAGCGCTGCAGCCAACCGCTGATCGATTAGAAAATTACAAAGGTGAAATTAGAAAGTAGAAAGGCGATGAGAAAGCTCGCTCCCGCTAGCGGTAGCTGAGCTTGTTCTCGTTAGGCGCTTATGCCAGCCAAGCCCAAGACCGTCGATGAGTATCTCGCACGTGTGAACGATGTGCAGCGAGCCGCTCTTGAGAAGCTTCGGCGAGACATTAAGGCTGCAGCGCCAGCGGCCGAAGAGTGCATAAGCTATGGCATTCCTAGTTACCGCCTTGGTTCGAAGCTGCTCGTTTCCTTCGGTGCTGCGAAGAGGCACTGCGCCTTCTACGCCGGTGCTCACCCGATTCGAGCACACCGCCAGGAGCTGACTGGATATGATCTCGCGATCCCGGTCGCGGCACAGATGCTGAAGTCCGAGCGGCATTCGACGGTCACGCCTCGTATTTCGGCACCTACACGATTGATCAGATGGCGCAAACTGTGACACATCACGTTCGAGGCGCCTGGTACCCGAATTGGATCGGCAACGATCAGCTTCGTCATTTCAAGTTCGACGGCTCTCGCCTGGTGTTGTCTACGCCTCCGCTCGTATCCGATGGCCAATCATTGGAGTACGTTCTGATTTGGGAACGCATCTCGTAAGAGCAGAGGCTGGAGTGAAATCGGATGCCGCCTAACCAATCGATGAAGCCAACGGCCCCTTGGCGAAGCAACTTCAGGATGTTTGCCACCGCACCCGCCCGTGGCTTATCTCTTTCTCGTTAGGCCGCCCTATGGCGATCAATACTCTCACGTAATGCGACCCCTTCGATACTCCATCAACGTCACATTGGACGGGTGCTGCGATCATCGCGCAATGTCCACGGACGAAGAGTTGCATCGTCACGCGGTCGAGAACCTCAACCGGGCCGATGCCCTCCTTTTTGGCCGGGTGACTTATGAGATGATGGAGGCAGGGTTTCGGTCCCCGGCGCCGACGGGAGCGATGCCCGATTGGATGGAACCCTTCGCCCGGACGATCGACGCGGCAAAGAAGTACGTCGTGTCGAGCACCCTGGACCGGGTCGATTGGAACGCGGAGCTCGTGCGCGGGGATCTGGGGAAGGCCGTTCAGCAACTCAAGCGGGAGTCGGGTAAGGGACTGCTCGCGGGAGGCGTGAAGCTCCCGCTGGCGTTGGCGGAGCTGGGATTGATCGATGAGTACGAGTTCGTGGTGCAGCCCACGCTAGCGGGCCACGGGCCGACGTTGTTCGCGGGGCTATCGAAGCGTGTCGACTTGAAGCTCGTGAGCCGGCTGGAGTTCGGCTCGGGGGCGGTGGCGATGCGGTATGAGCCGAGAAGGTAGCCATCCGTCGAAAGTGATATTCCATCGCTTCAAAATAAGATTTCCGCTACCACAGTTGTGACTCTGACCGAAAAAGGCAGACACTATTTCGAACGGTGAAAGAGCCTAACCAATCGCTGGAGCCAACCGCTGGCCGGTTCGTAAATTTGCACCCGACGCCTTCAATATCGAAATTCGCAACACAACTCACCCCGCCAGCCGTCGCTGATCTTGTGTCTCGTTAGGCGCCGCGATTCCGGAATTGTCACGATGCAACCGAGCAAAATCTTTGAGACGGTCTTGTATGCGGAGGATTTAGCTGCTGCGGAGCGGTTTTATCACGAGGCGCTTGGATTGGAAGTAATAGGGCGTAGTAATTTGACTGTGGTTTTCCGATGTGGCGGTGGAGTTCTGCTAATCTTTGACCCTCGCAAGAGTGCCGCACCGGATCGAGATGTTTCTTCCCACGGGACTACAGGGGTCGGGCACATTGCTTTCGCTGCAAAGCCGGAGGACCTCGATGCGTGGAGGGAGCAATTGCGTCAGGCTGGAGTCCCCATTGAACGTGAGGTTGATTGGGATGAAGGCGGGCATTCGATCTATTTTCGTGACCCGGCAGGTAATGTTGTTGAGCTGGCCCCTCCAACCATATGGGGTGGCGATTGGGAGTTTTGACTTGGATGACGCCGCCTAACCATGCGCTGCAGCGAACCCGGCCATCGCGCTCCGGTTGCAATCCACGCGTCTCGCGGGCCGGGTCGCTGAGCTTGGGTCGTTAGGCGTCCATGACCAGCCTTACCAAACGGAGCGGGACAAGTTTCTTCTCCGAATGCCGCCGTCGCCCAGCACAGTGCAAAGACTGCGACCGTTATCCGCAACAAAGGGTTTTTGGGGGCAAGCGACATTGCTGCATTTATAACATGGCAACCGCAGCAAAGTGAAACGTTAAACCCAGACGGTGCAGGCTGACGGCTGGCCGAGGTTAGTGCGTCACGTCACAGCTTTCGATCCGCTTCGCTGAATGGAATCGTGCGCTCGACGTTGCCCGTTGAATCAAGAACGCGAATCTCGCCAGAGCGAAAGCTTGCACGATTGCTGGCATAGTTGATCGCCTGATCCTCGGCCTGGGAAAACAGGCTCAACGCCTGGGGCCTCAAAGACTTTCCAGCCATTTCGATAAGGTCTGATTTCGATAACTGTCATGCCCGCCTAAAACGGCCTAAACATGCAACAACGCAACAGCGCGAGCGTTCTACCTATGAAAAATGGTTCAAATAGACAAACGGGAATGGTGCAACACGCCTCGGACTTGTTGCATCTTGCCGCGGACCGGTTTCCCCTCTGAAAACGTTCCGTTTGTTGCGTCTTTTGAGCTGATTTGCTTCGCTCGGTGCGGGTTCGGGGAGGAATCTGCTTGCTTGACCATGCGCAACGCGGCTCGGACAGTCCTCGCCGTGGCCAACCGGAGCCGGTTGACCTTCATGATAGTTCTAATATGTAGATTGGAGTGTCTACGTGGCGACTTATTTGTGCACGGTAACCAGCCGATTTCCTGAAAATTATGAATTAGGCCTACGCTCAGGGACTTGGGGGGTCGAAGAGAAGTACCAGAATAAGATCGCGCCAGTGCGCCGCGGCGACAAACTTGTTTTCGTGATGGGGGGAATCGTGCGGTCAGTGCATACAATTGACAGCGATCCGTTCTTCGACGCGACTCCACTTTGGCCAGCAAAAGACGGCAGCATATTTCCTCACAGGATTCGCATTAGACCGGCTGAATGGGTGGGCGCCGTACCGCTTAAGACAATAGCCGATCGGATTAGTTTTATGCGGCGCAAGGTCTGGGGAGGAACCATTCAAGGACCGAACGGCGTGTTCAATCCGAACCTTACGAAAGAAGATTTGAATCTAATCGTCGGAGAGTTGAGTCGTCCCGTTCGATCGAAGGGTCCTCTGCCTCTGGCGCAAAATCTGGTCGTTGCTGAACGGCAGAAAGCACTTTTCAAATTTTATGAAAGGGACGTCGAAGATCGTCTGATCAATCTTTTACCTTCTTTGGGGCTGTCTCTTTACCACGATGAGGAAAGCGGACGCTCAGGTCGACAGTTTATGTGTGAGGTAGGTCGAATCGATCTGCTGTGTAATTCCGTAACCAGTGGCGATTTTGTAATTGTGGAGTTAAAGAAGGGCCAAGCTCCAAATGAAACTCTCCTTCAAATATTGCGTTACATGAGTTGGGTACGGCAGCACTTAAGCGGCAAGAATGATGTTAAAGGGATAATTCTAACTGAGTCTGCAGATTCGGAATTGGAGCAAATCTTGGGAGAGGTGCCGAATGTATCAATACGATATTATTCGATCTCGGTTACCCTTCTTCCAGAATCCAGCTAGTGCCCGCGGTTATTCAAAACGGTAGGACGCGCCAAACTCTGTGTCCGTGCAATTGAATTGCTCTTTGAAAAGTTTCCGAGCTTGCTCAAGAGCTTCAGCCCTGCTCCCATTCCAATTAGTCGGCATCGATACCCTCAATAGAGGGCTATCATAAAAGCCATGTTGAAGATCATCTGGAATTGCTTTGATATAAAAGGCGATAGTCATTTTCTCAGCTTAATTGCAATCGCCACTTTGAATTCGTAGAGACCCTTGCCCCCGCATTCATTTACGACGGCACTCCATTGGCTGGCCTCGCGTGATCAGAGCGGAATGATATTGCACGGGATTCGGTCGGCTCAAAATAATCAGCAAGTACGCCTCAGAGCTGGGGAATCTTGGTGAATTGATAAATCGCTCCGCTACTTCGAATAAGAATTTAATACTGTGTTCCCACCAAGATGTGTGATCGATGATTCCGATGATTCCACCTTCAGGGAGGCAAAGCATTTTTTCTCTGAGCGTCTCGGCAAGCGCTTTCTCGATGACGTTCCACTCATCTGACACATTGGTCCAAGGAGCATCAAGAACGCTGGTCATAGTTTGAAGCAGTTCTTCACGATTTTTCGGTGGATTTGAGAGAGCGGGAACTGCTGTAAAGCTGTCCGACAGCTCGCTGTGTTTAACGGCATCTGCCCAACCCAACGGACACGGTTGCAGTCGCGTGTGTTCCAATGCGACGGTGCGATTCGCAAAGACAAGATCGAAGTCGGGAGGATCGTCTCCATTTGAGCGATGTCGCCACGATTGTAACGCTCCGAATCTTTCCTCTATGCAGTCGCGCCAAATCTGAATCATATCCCACCCTTCGCAGACCTCGCGACTGCGCTTCGAGTCCAAGCCCAAGGCTTTTGCGTAGTGAAAAACCTTGTCGAGGTCGCTGCTGCAGCGATCAGGATCGAGGTTAACGATCATGTTGAAGAGAAATTATTTGAACGTTACCGAGAAGGAACAATCTGTCGATCCTTCGCCTGCCCCCGGGTGCTCTCAAGAACCAGAAAAGCACCGACGGCCCACCGTGCGGGAATAGCCTCCACATCGCAAACGACATTTTGAAAACATCTCGCTTTCGTTTGGAGCGGGGGCTGTCGCACAATGAGTGAAATCGCCACACTTTTGGCCGTGCAACCGGTTGCACGAGAACCAGGGGACGTGGCGCGGGCCGGAAACGGAACAAACTGACGTAAGAACTGCTCAAGGGCTCCGACTCATTCCACGCTACTCGCTTGCCATTCGGGGAACGCTCGGCCAAAGGAAGGTGCAGTTACCAGCTGCGCTATTAGCCCACCTCTAAATGCCCGAGTCCCAGCGCGAAATCTGCCGCGCTGCCGCGCAAGAAGCGACACCTTCTCGCAGATCAACCCCCCAAGTTGCGTCCCCGTAGCGCAACGTAAAACAAAGCTGAAACACGCGACGTTGATCTAACTAAGCAGTCGTAATTTCACAACCAGCCGTCACGCTTCAGCGCGTGGCGGCTTTTTGTTTTGCTGTCCAAGAGTTTCGATACGGTCGGATTTCGATCACGGTCACGGAGCCGTTTGCTTTGTCCCACAAAGGAGCGTAAGTGTTCATTTGAACACAATGCAAACCCGAAACTACCTGTCGTTCTCAGACGGGGATCGTCCTAAGAGTCAGGGCAATTACACCGGCGAACGCTTGAAGCTGCTGCGCCCGGAAACCTATCGCCGCGTCGTGGAGGTTATTAGCCGAGCCGCGCCAGCACGTTTCCTATCGGGAAATCTGTCGCCGTTGCCACGTGACCGATGACACGGTCAAAGCCGTTGAGCAGCGTGAGGCCGTTCCAATAGCCGCACGAAAACAAGAGCTGATGGTGCAGGCGGCGCGTATTGCCAAGCGAGCTGCCGACCGCGTCGAAGACGAAATCGACAACGCACCACTACCGTAGGCAGTCGTCACGTTTGGCGTTATGACGGATAAGGTTGTGGCACTGTCCAACGACCCGAGCAAGATCGATGTGCAAATCAGCCACACCGGACCGCCCGCCGCTACCTTGCACCAACAACTGATCGAGCTGGCTAGAATGCTAAACGCCAAGGCGGCCAAAGCCAAGGCGGCCAAAGCCAAGGCAGCCAACGCTATCACCCTTCCCTCTTCACCAGTAGAACCTGCACAACCCCAAGACAACGTAAACACCCTCGCATTCCAAGACACTGCCGGACAAGATAGTGTAGCAGGTGTCGCCGAAGGTACAGACGTAGGTTGATGGACTCTGCCTATAGGCACGCGACAAGCACACTGGTGTCCTGTCCCAGTCGAACCTCCCGGCGCTCAACGAGCATTGCCAGGCGGTGAGACGACTGGTGATGCTGGCGCTGAGAACGGTTTGTAGCGGAAAACAAAAGTCCGAAAAAGGCGGTCTTAGGGCTCGGTCTGTTGACGAATGGTTGACAAATAGAGTTCGCTTTTTGGTGCTTCGATGCGTTTCGGTGCGCAAACGGATTTTTACTGGGCTAACTCGATTTTACCTCGTAAAACAACGCTTTAGAGGGCTTGCCGGCGGAGGGACTTGAACCCACACGATCTTGCGATCACTGGATTTTGAGTCCAGCGCGTCTGCCATTCCGCCACGCCGGCGTGTTGGAAGGAGCGAAGAATACGAACTTCGCATCGAAGCTCAAATGCTTCCGACCAAATCGAGCGGCTGCTGGCCCAAAAATTTCGCGCAAAATAATCGCGTCCCGCAAACCGGATGTCGATCCTAGCAACGCAGCGATGTCGATTCTTGTTTCCGGCGACTTAGTGATTGGTTGGGTAGCAAACGCGTAAGCTTCTGCCGCCGTTTTAATCACTGGAAGCGGTTCGAGCGGCGGCTGGCCTTGCTGAACTTCGAAGGCGGACGCCTCGACAACTTTCGGCGGAAAAGTTTTCGCCTTTCGCGTGGGCGGAATCTGACCTGGTAATCGGATTTTGCGCTGCAACTCCGCAAACGGCGCAATCGGTGGTCGGACAGGAGCAACTGGCCGAGGTGGAATGTCGGTGCGTGGCCGAACTGGCGCCGGCGGTTTTGATGTGGTCGGTTGCCCCAGCGCTTCCAGGAATTTACGGATCCGTTCTTCATCTGTTTCGTCGGCATCGTCCGAAAGCGGGCGAGACATTTGCGATGGAGATGCCGATCTTCGCCCTGTAGCACCTCGGCGCCTGCGGCTTTTGGTCGCGGCCCTGGTCAGGATCTGAAAGAAAATTGCGAGCACGACGAACAAAAGGAAAAGCAAATTATCGAGATGCAGCGCCGCCATTTTTCCTACTTTCTAATTCCTACTTTCATCAGTTTGCTTCGGTTCGCGGTTTGTCCGTTCCCGCAATCGATTCGCGCATGGACGTATCGGCCTGCACGTTTTTCATCCGGTAGTAATCCATGATGCCGAGGTGACCGGCTCGAAACGCTTCCGCCATCGCCAGGGGTACTTGCGCTTCGGCTTCAACAACCTTCGCGCGCATCTCCTGCGTCTTGGCCTTCATTTCCTGCTCCACCGCGACGGCCGCTGCGCGACGCACTTCCGCTTTTGCTTGTGCGACTCGCTTGTCCGCATCGGCCTGCTCGCTCTGCAACTTTGCACCGATATTGTCACCCACATCGACGTCGGCGATGTCGATGGAAAGAATTTCAAACGCGGTGTTGCTGTCGAGTCCTTTCGCCAGCACCGCTTTTGAAATGCGGTCCGGATTTTCCAAAACGTCTTTGTAGGAATCAGCCGAGCCGATCGCGCTCACGATGCCTTCGCCTACGCGCGCAATAATCGTTTCTTCGGTGGCGCCTCCAACAAATCGATCGAGATGCGACCGCACAGTCACACGCGCTTTCACTTTTGCGCCGATCCCGTCTTTGGCGACGCCGTCGATGGTCACTCGTCCCATTGCCGGATTCGGCGCGTCGATCACTTTAGGATTGATGCTTGTGCGCACCGCTTCGAGCACCGTCTTGCCTGTGCCTTTCGTGGCCAAATCGATTGCGCAGGCGCGATTGAAATCGAGCGAGATGCCAGCCTTGTCCGCTGCGATCAACGCCAAAATGACCTGAGTCACATCGCCGCCCGCGAGGTAATGCGCTTCCAAAGGATCGCTCGGCACTTCGATGCCCGCCTTCACCGCGGTGATTCGATTATCGACAATTAATCCGACCGGCACGCGTCGCAGGCGCATCCCGATCATTTTGCCCATGCCGACCGGCGCATTGGCGATGCGCGCCCGGAGCCAGATCCCGAAAAAGTTAAAAAGAATGATCGCGAAGACGAAACCGAAAACAGCGAGCACCGCGATCCCGACAAGATAAAGAGCGTCCATAGGTAGAGAAAGCTAGACAGGATTAGCAAGATTCACACGATTTTTGTTCCTTAGAAATCCCATTTAATCCGGTTAATCCTGTCTTCTCGTCTGGTGCAGCTTTTCGTTGCAATCCGCGCGAGAAGGAATACGCATTGCGCGTTATGACGAGAACGAAGGTCGCAG
>WNFT01005164.1_pt1 | contig 11402 bp, 9 predicted proteins | sample 5400191 | NCBI WGS metagenome assembly WNFT01 (sample SAMN13153359, study PRJNA577476) | soil metagenome | isolation source: 80 cm saprolite under Madrone tree | place: USA:California | collected 2016-06-14
AGCGCGGATCGCGCCGCAGGCGGGCAAGGAGGCGGTCGCGGGCGGCGACGACCTGGGCGGAGCGCTCGGGAGCCTCGGCGGTCCGGTCGCGCAGCGCGACCTCGACGAAGCCGAAGCGCTCGAGCGCGGCCATTCGCTCTGCGGCCGTGGCCGGCGTCCAGCCGGGGATGGCGGCTGCGCGGACCGCATCGGGGCAAACCAGATCCTGGATGGCGACCGTGCCGCCGCGGCGCAGCACGCGGTGCGCCTCGCGGAGGGCCGCCGTGGGGTCGGGCAGGCGGGGCAGCGCCTCCAGGATCCAGACGTGTGTGAAGTGCGCGGCGCGGAAGGGGAGGGCGGCGGGGTCGGCCGGCACGAGGCGGACCTGCGGCGAGAGCCCGGCGCGGCGCGTGAGCGCTTCGCCGGCATCCGCCTCGGCGCGGCTCGCGGCCGTGCCGACGACTTCGCACCCCAGACGCGCCGCGAGCCAGCGCGAGGTGCCGCCGAGGCCCGCGCCCAGGTCGAGGACGAGCTCGTACTTGCGGAAGATGCCGCGCGCGGCGAGCGCGTCGAGGAGGTGGAAGCCGGTGCCGCTCGCGCGCTCGAGGCCGAGGTACTGAAGCCCGCGCGGCGCCGGCGTCGCGGCCTTGTGCGCGCGCACCAGGGTCTCGATCGCGGCTGCGAGCCGCGCCACGGGCGCCTCGGGCATGGCGGGCCGCCTAGCACAGATTTGGCCCCGACGCTGCGCTCGCGGTAAGCTTGCGTCGCACGTGCTCGCGGACCCGCCCATCCGTCCGCCCGGGCCACGGCCGGCGTGGTACCGGCGCCTTCCCGCGTCGCTCAAGCGAGTCGCGGCGGCGAGCGATCGCGTGCCCACGCTCCCGCTGCGCGCCGGCGCGGCACTCAAGGGCGCCGTCGCGGCGCTGCCGGCGGTGCTCGCGACCGGTCGGGAGCGCGACGTGCAGGCGCTCGCCCAGCGCATCAGCGACGACATCTGCGCTGCGCTTCGCGTCTCGGGCGTCCGCGTGCGCGTCGCCGCGCGCCGGCCGCCGCTGCGCGGCGGCGAGCTCCAGGGCCTGTACACGCCGGCCGCCGGCCGCGGCCGCGACCTGATCACCGTGTGGATGCTCACCGCCAAGCGCGGGCAGGTGGTGGCCTTCCGCACGTTTCTCCGCACCCTCCTCCACGAGCTCTGCCATCACCTCGACTACACGCTCCTTCACCTGCGCGACTCGCTGCACACGCAGGGCTTCTACCAGCGCGAGTCGAGCCTCTTTCACGCGCTGGAGGCAGGGAGCGTGGACGCGGAGCGTTGACAGACTCCCCTGTACCCTCTATAGAGCGGCGAAACTCGATCAGGCGTGTATCCCCGCGGGTCCGGACGGCTTTTCCGGGTCACGGGGATTTTCTTGAGCCGTCGCCTGACCGATCGGTCTAGAGTGGTCGGTCAGGCAACCGATGGTGCGCGAGCCGAGCCAAAGAGATAGAAGACAGCCGGCGGGAATGGCTGCCCCAGCGACGACCGCGCGCGCCAACGTGAACCTCGCGCTGGTGAAATACTGGGGGAAGCGCGATGGGGCACTCAACCTGCCGGCCACGGGGAGCATCTCGCTGACGCTCGACGGCCTCTCGGTCGAAGCGTCGGTCGCCTTCGGCGGCGGCGAGGCCGATCGGGTCGAGATCGACGGCGCCGAGGCCGCGGGGGACGAGGTGCTGCGGGTGGTGCGCTTCTTGGATCTCGTGCGCGCGGAGACCGGCCGGCGCGAGCGCGCGCTCGTCGCCACGCGCAGCACCGTGCCGCGCGGTGTCGGCCTCGCCTCCTCGGCCGCGGCCTTCGCCGCGCTGGCGCTCGCGGCCAGCCGCGCCGCCGGGGTCGCGCTCGATCCACCGGCGCTCTCGGCGCTCGCGCGCCGCGGCTCGGGCTCGGCCGCACGCTCGATCTTCGGCGGCTTCGTCGAGTGGCGGCGCGGCGAGCGGGCCGACGGGCGTGACTCGGTTGCCGAGCCGCTCGCGCCGCCGGAATTCTGGGACGTGCGCGTCGTGGTGGCGGTGACCTCGAGCGCGCCGAAGGCGGTCTCGTCGCGCGCCGGGATGGAGCGCGCCGCGACCTCGCCCTTCTACCCGGCGTGGGTCGCGGGCGCGGAAGCCGACCTGGCCGAGGCGCGGGCGGCGATCCGCGCGCGCGACCTGGAGGTCCTCGGCCTCCTCGCCGAGCACAGCGCGCTCAAGATGCACGCGGTCGGGATGGCGGCGCGCCCGCCGCTCCTCTACTGGCACGGTGCGACCGTCGATTGCCTCGACCGGGTGTGGAAGCTCCGCGCCGAGGGCACGTCCGCCTTCGCGAGCATCGACGCGGGCCCGCAGGTGAAGGTGCTGTGCACGCCGCACGATGCCCGCCGCGTCGCCGAGGCGCTGCGGGCAGTGCCCGGCGTCGAGCGCGTGCTCACCTGCGCGCCGGGCGGGGGCGCCGAGGTGATGGCGTGAGGCGGGTCACGGCGAGTGCGCCCGGGAAGCTCTTCCTCGCCGGGGAGTACGCCGTCCTCGCGGGCGCGCCCGCGCTGGTCGCGGCCGTCGATCGGCACGCGCATGTCCGCGCCGTGCTCGAGCCCGGCGCCGGCGCGCTGGACGTCGAGTCGCTCGCCGAGGGGACGCGGCGCGTGATCCACGACCCGGGGCGCGACGCGCTCGGCGGCGGAGACGCCGGCGCGGTCCTGGCCGCGCTGCGCATCGCGCGGACGGCGGCGCCGTCGCTGGCGGCCATGCGTGCCCGGGTGGTGGTCGACACGCGCGCGTTCCTCGCCGACGGCCAGAAGCTCGGGCTCGGGCGCAGCGCCGCCACCGTCGCGGCCGCGGTGGCGGCCTTGCTCGCCGGCGTCGGACGCCAGGACCGGGACGAGATCCTCCAGGCGGCGCTCGCCGCGCACGCGCTCTTCCAGGAGGGGCGGGGGAGCGGCGCCGACGTGGCCGCGGCGGTGCGCGGCGGCGTGCTCGAGTTCCGGCGCGACGGCGGAGAGGTCACCGTCGCAGCGCGGGCGCTGCCGCGCGGCCTCCACCTGCTCGTCGGCTGGACCGGCGAGGGCGGGGCGACCGACCCGATGCTCCGGCGCTTCGCCGACGGGGCGAGCCGCCCCCGCGCGCTGCGCGACCTCTCGGCGGCCGCCGAGCGGGCGGCCGCAGCGGTCGAGCGCGGCGACGGTGCCGCGCTGCTCGACGCGGTGGCGAGCACGGCCGACCTGCTCGCCCGGCTCGGCGACGAGACGGGCATCCCGATCGTGACGCCGGCGCTCGCGCGACTGGTGGCCGCCGCGCGGCGCGTGGGCGCGGCCGCCAAGCCCTCGGGCGCCGGCGGCGGGGACTGCGGGATCGCCCTCGTGACCTCGGCGGCGCAGGCGGACGCGGTGTGCGCCGCGTGGCGCGGGGAGGGCATCGTGCCGCTTCCCGTCGCGATCGTGGCCGAGGGCGTGTGCCACGAGGCGCACGAGGAGGTCGCGCACGAGGTGTCGGTTGGCTGAGACGATCAGCGACCGCAAGCGCTCGCACCTCGAGCTGTGCGAGGCCGGGGAGGTCGAGTTCGCCGGCAAGACGACGCTCCTCGAAGAGGTCGACCTGGTGCACGACGCGCTCCCCGAGCTCGCCGTGGACGAGGTCGACGTCTCGACGACGCTCCTCGGCAAGCGGCTGCGTGCCCCGCTCCTCATCACCGGCATGACCGGCGGGACGGACGAGGCCTCGGCGATCAACCACGGCCTGGCGCAGGTAGCCGAGGAGCACGGCATCGCCTTCGGCCTCGGCTCGATGCGCGCCATGCAGCGCAAGCCCGCGCTCGCCTACACCTTCGAGGTGCGCGCGCACGCGCCGACCACGCTCGTGCTCGCCAACCTCGGCGTGGTGCAGGCCGCGGCGCTCGCCTCGGCCGAGGTGGAGGCCCTGGTCGGCCGGGTGGGCGCCGACGCGCTCTGCCTCCATCTGAACCCGGCGCAGGAGCTGATCCAGCCGGGCGGTGATCGCGACTTCCGGGGCGGCCTCGCGACGATCGCGCGCCTCGTCCGCGAGCTGCCCGTGCCGGTGGTGGTGAAGGAGACCGGGTGCGGGATCTCGCGCCCCGTCGGCGAGCGGCTCGCGGGCGCCGGCGTGCGCACCGTCGACGTCTCCGGCGCCGGCGGCACGTCGTGGATCAAGGTCGAGGCGCTGCGCGCGGGGGCGCCGGAGCGCGAGCTGGGCGCCCTGTTCGCCGACTGGGGCATCCCGACCGCGGCGGCGCTCATCGGGCTCCGCGGCCTCGGGCTCGAGCTGGTCGCGAGCGGCGGGGTGCGGACGGGCCTCGACGTGGCGAAGGCGATCGCGCTCGGCGCGCGGGTGGCAGGGGTGGCGCTGCCGGTCTTCCGGGCCTACCAGGAGGGCGGGCGGCGCGCGGCGGGGGAGTTCATCGACCGGCTCACGGCCGGCCTCCGGACGGCGATGGTGCTGACCGGCGCGCGGGATCTCGCTGCGCTCGGCCGGGTGCCCGTCGTCCTCGGGCAGCGGCTCGGTGAGTGGGTCACAGCGGGAGGAGGAGCATGAGCAGCTCACGGATCGCGGCGTTCTATCGGCTGACGGTGGAGGAGCGGCGGCGGAAGCTCGCCGAGGCCCTCGACCTGTCGCCCGCGGAGATCCAGGCCTTGGAAGCGGCCGATGCGTTGCCGCTCGATGTCGCCGACATCATGGTCGAGAACGCCGTCGCCACCTTCGCGCTGCCCTTCGGCGTGGCGCTCAACTTCCAGGTGAACGGCCGCGACCACGTGATCCCGATGGTGGTCGAGGAGCCGTCGGTGATCGCGGCGGCGTCCAACGCCGCGCTGGTGGCGCGCGCGGGCGGCGGGTTTGCGGCCGAGGCCGACCCGGGCGCGATGATCGGGCAGATCCAGCTGGTCGACGTGCCCGACCCGGGCGCGGCGGTCGAGCGCCTGGGCGCGGCGCGCGCGCGCATCCTGGCCGCGGCCGAGGAGCTGACGCCGGGCCTCTGCCGGCGCGGCGCCGGCCCGCGCGACGTCGAGGTGCGGCTGGTGCGCAGCGCGCGCGGCGAGACCATGGTCGTCGTGCATCTCCTCCTCGACACCGGCGACGCGATGGGCGCCAACGCCGTCAACTCGCTGGTCGAGGCGCTCGCGCCGATGGTCGAGGAGATCGCGGGCGGCACGACGTGCCTCCGCATCCTCTCCAACCTGGCCGACCGGCGCCTGGCGCGCGCGGCGGTGCGCATCCCGTTCGCGGCCCTCGCGCGCGACGGCATGGACGGCGCGCAGGTGGCCGAGCGGATGCTCTGGGCCTACGAGTTCGCGGCCGCCGATCCGTACCGCGCGGCCACCCACAACAAGGGGATCATGAACGGCATCGACGCCCTCGCGGTCGCCACCGGCAACGACTGGCGCGCGATCGAGGCGGGGGCGCACGCCTACGCCACCCGCGCCGGCAGCTACGGCTCGCTCACCACCTGGGGGATCGAGGACGGGCACCTGCTGGGCTCGATCGAGCTGCCGATGGCGGTCTCCACGGTCGGCCCGCTCGTGCAGTCCCATCCGCGCGTGCGCCTGGCGCTCCGGCTGGTAGGGGTGGCGAGCGCGCGCGAGCTGGCGGCCGTCATGGCGGCGGTCGGGCTCGCCTCCAACCTGGGGGCGATGCGCGCCCTGGCCACCGAGGGCATCCAGAAGGGGCACATGGCGTTGCATGCCCGTGCCGTGTCGCATGCGGCGGGCGCGCGCGGCGAGGAGGCGGAGGAGCTCCGCCGCCGGCTCGTCGCCGCGGGCGAGGTGAAGATCGACCGCGCCCGCGAGCTGCTGCGCGCCCTGGAGTCGCGCTCGTGAATCTCCCGGCCCGCGGCCGCGCCGCGGGGAAGGTGATCCTGCTGGGCGAGCATGCCGTGGTCTACGGGCGGCCGGCGCTGGCGGCGGGCCTCGGCCTCGGGCTCGAGGTCGAGGTGACGGCGAGCGGCGGCGTGCTCCGCGTCGAGAGCGACCTGGCGTCGCTGGCGGACGATCCGCGGCCAGCGGCGCTCGCCGCCGAGGCGGCGCGCGCGCTCGGCCTCGAGCCCGGCGGCCTGACCCTCCGCATCCGCTCCGGGCTGCCGGCGGGCGCCGGCCTCGGCAGCTCGGCCGCGCTCGCGATCGCCGTGCTGCGCGCGCTCGCGGCGGCGGCGGGACGGCGGCTCGGGCGCGACGAGGAGCTGGCGCTCGGCCGGCGCCTCGAGGCGATCTTCCACGGCCATCCCTCGGGCATCGATCCGGCCGCGGCGGCCGAGACGGGCAGCGGCTGCATCCGCTTCGTCCGCGGCGAGCCGCCGACCGTCACCGCGCTCCCGACCGCGCGTCCGCTGCCGCTCGTCATCGCGCTCGGTCCGCCGCGCAGCACGGGCGCCGCGGTGGGCGGGCTCCGCGCGCGCTGGGAGGCAGACCGCGCGCGCCACGAGCGGCTCTTCGATCAGGTGGCGGCCGTGGTCGAGGCCGGTGCGCGCGCGGCAGAGGCCGGCGACCTCCCCGCCCTCGGGCGTGCCTTCGACGAGAACCAGGCGTTGCTCGAGGCGCTCGGCGTGTCGGCGCCGGAGGTGGAGGCGCTGGCAGCCGCGGCGCGCGGCGCCGGGGCGCTCGGCGCCAAGCTGACGGGCGGCGGCGCCGGTGGCGCGGTCATCGCGCTCGCGGCGGAGCCGGAGCGCGTGGCCGCGACGCTCCGGACCCGGCAGGTCGAGACCATCGTGGTGCGCGTGGGCACGGAGGGCAAGGCAGCATGAGCAGCGAAGGACGGCTCGTCCTGGTCGGCGGCACGGAGGCCGCGGACGGCGGGCTCCGGGCGCGCGCGGGGCAGGCGATCGCGCGCGCCACGCAGCACCTGGCGGCGGCGCAGCACCCCCACGGCTACTGGCACGCGCCGCTCGAGGCGAACGTGACCATGGAGGCCGAGTACGTCTTCTTCAACCGCATGCTCGGGCGCGAGCGGGCGGACGTCGACCGGCGCATGGCCGAGCGCCTGCTCGCCCTCCAGCAAGCGGACGGGAGCTGGCCGCAGTACCCGGGCGGCCCGGGCAACCTCTCGACCACGATCGAGGCGTACTTCGCCGCGAAGCTGGCCGGGCACAAGCCGGACGAGCCGGCGCTCGCGCGGGCGCGCGACTTCATCCTGGGCCACGGCGGCCTCGCGCGCGCCGGCGTCTTCACGCGCTTCTGGCTCGCCTACTTCGGACAGTTCCCCTGGGCCGGACTGCCCGCGCTGCCGGTCGAGCTGGTGCTGCTCCCGCCCTGGTTCCCGATCAACATCTACGCCATGTCGAGCTGGGCGCGCGGCACCGTGGTGCCGCTCTCCCTGCTCGCCGCGCACCGGCCGTCCGTCCGGACGCCGCCCGAGGCGGCGTTGAGCGAGCTCTGGCTCGCGACCCCCACGCGCGCCGACCTCGGCTTCCCGCGCTCGCGCGAGCTGATCACCACGCAGAACTTCTTCCTCGCGCTCGACCGGGCGCTCAAGCTCGTCGGGCAGAGCCCGTGGAAGCCCTTCCGCCGCCGCGCCATCGCGCGCGCGATCGAGTGGCTGGTGCGCCACCAGGACAAGAACGGGCAGTGGGGCGGCATCCAGCCAGCCATGCTGAACTCCGTGCTCGCGCTGCACGCCGTCGGCTTCGCGCCCGATCACCCGGCGATGGTGAGCGGCGTCCAGGGGGTCGACGACTTCCTGGTCGAGTGCGAGGGGACGCTCATGTACCAGCCGTGCGTCTCGCCCACCTGGGACACGGCGCTCGCCATGAAGGCGCTGCTCGAGTCGGGCATGGACCCGGCGCACCCGATGCTGGCGCGTGCCGGCGAGTGGCTGGTCGCGAACCAGATCTTCCGCCCCGGCGACTGGTCGATCCTGAACCCCGAGCTCGAGCCCGGCGGCTGGGCCTTCGAGTTCGCCAACGACTGGTTCCCGGACGTGGACGACTCGGCGGTCATCCTGATGGTGCTGGCCCAGCTCCCGATCGCCGCCACACCCGCCGGCAAGCGCGCCATCGCCTACGGCCTCAACTGGACGCTCGGCATGCAGAGCCGCGGCGGCGGCTGGGGCGCCTTCGACACCGACAACACCGCCGAGTTCCTGAACCGCATCCCCTTCGCCGACATGGAGGCGATGATCGACCCGCCGACCGAGGATCTCGCGGGCCGACTCCTCAACCTGATGGGCGTCTCTGGCTACGGCCCCGACTTCGGCCGCGCCCGGCGCGCGCTCGAGTTCGTGCGCCGCACCCAGCGCGCCGACGGCTCGTGGTGGGGCCGCTGGGGCGTCAACTTCATCTACGGCACCTGGTCCGTGCTCGACGGCCTCGCCGCGATCGGCGAGGACCTGCGCGCGCCCTACGTGCGCCGCGCCGTCGAGTGGCTCCGGGCGCGCCAGAACGCCGACGGCGGCTGGGGGGAGACGGTCGCCTCGTACGATGACGAGTCGCTCGCCGGGAAGGGGGAGAGCACGGCCTCGCAGACGGCGTGGGCGGTCCTCGGGCTCATGGCCGCGGACGGGGCGGCGAGCCCGGCCGTGCAGCGCGGCATCGACTACCTCGTCCGCACGCAGGGCGAGGAGGGCACGTGGAGCGAGCGCCTCTTCACCGGCACGGGCTTCCCGCGCCACTTCTACCTCCGCTACCACCTCTACCGGCACTACTTCCCGCTCATGGCGCTCGGACGGTACGCGCGACTGACAGGAGGGGAGGAGAGGCGATGAGCGTCGGCATCGAGCGTCTTCAGGTCTACGTGCCGCAGTACGCGCTCCGGCTGACGGACCTGGCCGCGGCGCGGGACATCCCGCCCGAGAAGCTGACCGCGGGTCTCGGCGTGCAGGAGATGGCGATCGCGCCGCCGTGCGAGGACGTGGTCACGCTGGCGGCGACGGCGGGTGCGCGGCTGCTCCGCGCCGCGGACGTCGATCCCGAGGAGATCGGCATGCTGCTGGTCGCCACCGAGACCGGCGTCGATCACTCGAAGCCGGTCAGCATCTTCGTGCACGACCTCCTCGGCATCGGGCGGCGCTGCCGGGTCTACGAGCTGAAGCACGCCTGCTACGCGGGCACCGCCGCGCTCATGACCGCCGCCGACTGGGTGCGCGCGGACGGCGGCCGCGTGCGGCGCGCGCTCGTCATCGCGGCCGACATCGCGCGCTACGAGATCGGCTCGCCGGGCGAGCCGACGCAGGGCGCGGGTGCGGTCGCCATGCTGGTCGGGCGCGCGCCGCAGGCGCTCGTCCTCTCCGAGCAGAGCGGCACCTACGCCGGCAACGTGCACGACTTCTGGCGCCCGCTCGATCGCCGCGAGGCGATCGTCGACGGCAAGTACTCGGTCGAGTGCTACCTCGACGCGCTCGCGGGCGCGTTCCTGGCCTACCGCGGCCTCGAGCGGCCGCCGCTCGCCGCCGGCGCGGCGCTCACCGACCGCCTGGTACGGCTCCTCTACCACACGCCCTTCCCCAAGATGGCGATGAAGGCGCATCGTCGCCTGCTCGAGATCGACGGGCGGGCAGTCGACGACGACGCGGCCGCGGCCTCGTACCGCACGCAGGCGGCGCCCGGGCTCGCCGCCGTCGCGCGCGTCGGCAACACCTACACCGCCTCGCTCTACCTCTGCCTCGCCTCGCTGCTCGAGGCCGAGGGCCGCGCGCTCGCGGGCGAGCGCCTCGGGCTCTTCTCCTACGGGAGCGGGTGCTGCGCGGAGTTCTTCACCGGCAGCGTACCGGAGGGCGTGGAGGCGGTGGCCGACGCGGGCGTCGCGGCGCTGCTCGCGGGACGTACCTTCATCGACGTGCCGGCCTACGAGCGGCTCGTGCGCGGCGGCGAGGCGGGCGGCGAGCCGCCCGCGGACTTCGCGGGCGAGTTCGTCTTCGCCGGCGTCAGGAACCAGCGGCGCGAGTACGCGCGCCCGGGAGCGCTGGCGGCGTGAGCCTCGGCCTCGCCGCGCCCGTCCCCGAGGGCGTCGATCCCGCCCGGCTGGCAGCGGCCTACGCCCACTGCGCGCGCATCGCGCGCGGGCACTACGAGAACTTCACCATCGGCTCGTGGCTGCTCCCGCGGCGGCTCCGTCACGACCTGGCGGCGGTCTACGCCTTCGCGCGCGGCGCCGACGACCTGGCCGACGAGGGTTCCGACGCCGGGCGCCTCGAGCGACTCCAGGCGTGGGAGGCGAAGCTCCTCGCCTGTGCGGACGATCCCGCGGGCGCCGACGATCCCGTCTTCCTCGCGCTCGGCCACACCGTCGCGCGCCACGACCTGCCGCTCGAGCCGCTGCGCGACCTCCTGCAAGCCTTCCGGCGGGACGCCGCGGGTGACACGGCCGCCTTCGCGACCTTCGCCGACGTGCGCGAGTACTGCCGCTGCTCGGCCGACCCGGTCGGGCGCATCGTGCTCGCGCTCTTCGGCTACCGCGACCCGGAGCGCCGGGCGCGCGCGGACGACATCTGCACCGCGCTCCAGCTCACCAACTTCTGGCAGGACGTGGCGGGCGACCTGGCGCGCGGCCGCGTCTACATCCCGCAGGAGGATCTCGATCGCTTCCCCGCGAGCCGCGCCGCGCTGGCGGCTGGCGCCACGAACGACGACTTCCGCCGCCTCCTCGCCTTCGAGGTCGCCCGCACGCGCGACCTCTTCGCGCGCGGGCTCGCTCTGGCCGGCATGGTGCGCGGCCGGCTGGCACGCGAGGTGCGCCTCTTCGCGCGCGGCGGGCTCGCCATCCTGGGGCGCATCGCGGCCGCCGACTACGACGTCTTCGCCCGCCGCCCGACGCTCACGCGCGGCGACCTCGCGCGCCTCGTGCTGCGAGGGCTCCTCGGATGAGCCTCGCGGCGCTCGATCTCCGGAGCCCGCTCGCCGCCGCCTACGATCACTGCGAGGCGATCACGCGCCGCGCCTCGTCCAACTTCTACTGGGGCTTCCGCCTGCTCCCCCACGAGCGGCGCCGGGCCCTCTGCGCCGTCTACGCCTTCTGTCGCTCGGCCGACGACATCGCCGACGAGCCCGGCCCCGCCCGCGACCCAGCGCGCGTGCTCGCGCGCTGGCGCGCCGAGCTGGAGGCAGTCTACGCCGGCCGCCCGCGGCATCCGATCGGCGTCGCGCTCGCCGACACGGCCGAGCGCTTCGTCATCCCGCGTGAGCACTTCGAGGCCGTGATCGCCGGCGTCGAGATGGACCTCCGGCGCGACCGCTACGAGACCTGGGAGGACGACCTCGCGGGGTACTGCTACCGCGTGGCGGGCGCGGTCGGCCTCGTCTGCATCCAGGTCTTCGGCTACCGGAACCCGTCGGCCCGGCAGTACGCGGTCGAGCTCGGCCTCGCCTTCCAGCTGACCAACATCCTGCGCGACGTGGCCGAGGACGCGCAGCGCGGCCGCATCTACCTCCCGCGCGCCGACCTGCGCCGCTTCGGCTGCCGCGAGGAGGACGTGCT
>WNFT01005171.1_pt1 | contig 11397 bp, 5 predicted proteins | sample 5400191 | NCBI WGS metagenome assembly WNFT01 (sample SAMN13153359, study PRJNA577476) | soil metagenome | isolation source: 80 cm saprolite under Madrone tree | place: USA:California | collected 2016-06-14
CCGAAGCCATTGCAAAACTGCTCGACCAAATCCCCGGCACCGTCATGGCCGTCGGCGACCTGGCGTATCCGGACGGCTCGAAGGAGAATTTCGCTTGCTACGATACAACCTGGGGCCGCGCGAAATCCCGAACACGGCCCGCGCCAGGCAACCATGAATTTCACTCCTCCGGCGCCTCGCCGTACTTCGATTATTTTGGCGCCGCTGCGGGCGACCCCAAAACGGGCTACTACAGCTACGAACTCGGAACCTGGCACATCATTGTGCTGAATAGCGAATGTAAAGACGTCGGCGGCTGTGAGCTCGGTTCGCCCCAGGAAAAATGGCTGCGCTCTGACCTCGCCGCGCATCCCGCTGCATGCACTCTCGCCTACTGGCACAAGCCGCTCTTCAGTTCGGGCAGTGCCCATGGCAACGACCTCACCGTGAAGCCACTCTTCCAGGCGCTCTACGATGCCAACGCCGACCTGGTTGTCGGCGGCCACGATCATGATTACGAACGCTTCGCTCCGCAAGCCCCAGACGGCACCGCCGATGCGAAGCGCGGCATTCGCGAATTTGTCGTCGGCACCGGCGGCAAGAACCATCGCCCCTTTGGCCCGCCAATTCGCAACAGCGAAGTTCGCGACGCCACGGCTTTCGGCGTTTTGAAGCTAACGCTCAAGCCTAACAGCTATGATTGGCAATTCATCCCCGAAGCAGGGAAGAGCTTCACCGATTCCGGCACCGGCGCCTGCCACTAACTTCACATTTTCTAGAAACGAAAGATCAAAACTCGCAAACGAAAAACTCTTTCCTACGGCATTTTCTTTTTGGCGGGCGCGGGCTTGCTCTCTGGAATCGCAATGGACATGGGCGTCGAGGCGCCCGCAAGCTCTTTTTTCACCGGCTCTGTAATCTTGTCCGCGTTTTTTACCAGCACGGCCACCTGCCAGATCTGCGTTTCCGTCAATTGCCCCTTGAAACTCGGCATCCCCGACATCCGTATCCCGTTTTCCACTTTCCAGTACGACTCCCATGCATCGTCGTCCGTCACGCCCGTGCCATGAAACAGTTGCGGCGGCGCCGGATACATGCCTTGCGCGACCGCGGTCTTGGGCTCGTTCGGCAGGCCATGGCACACCGCGCAGTGCTCCTTGTAAACCTTTGCTCCGGCTATCAAGTTGCCTTCATCCGCCGCCACTTGCGGTGCTGGGTGCGGCAGCTTATCCAGGTAGGCATGCAATCCCACGCGCGTGAGAGTCGTCTCAAACGGAATCGGTGAAGCCGAAGTCGCCACCGGGGCATGTCCCGAAGCAAAATAGAAATAAGTACCTCCCGCAATCAGCACTATTGCCAGCAAAATTCCCAGGATCAAGCCTTTGAACATGTGGTTTGTCTCTCCTAACTCTCCAGATTCCCAGCTTCATTTTCCGGGGCCAGCATTAGTCCGCCACAGTCTACTTTCTCCCAGCCATTTCTGCACCCCTCAATTTGCGGGAAACTCAGGGCTCCCCGTCACGACTCAACTGCCCGAAAGCCCCAGCCAGTACCTGTAATGACTGCCTCGCCCTCGTAACCATTCGCCTCTAAAAACCGTCTTATTTAAGGCGTAGGCAAAGTTTCCCGGTAGGCTGCCGGACCAGACGCCGCAGCCCGAGCGTCCAGTTGCGATTGCCATGCTTTCGGCAGAGTCTCTCTCGCATAACCGCCATTCACGTTAGGAGCGAACGGATGGGCCAGATCAAGTCCATAGACCTTCCCGAACCCGGCACACGCGCTGCGTCGGTCGCGGCGCCTTCCAAGAGCCGCTGGTGGCTCTGGGTTGTCGTTTTTGCCGCAATCGCCCTTGGTGGCTGGTATTACCGCAACTCACGCAGCGCCGGCTCTTCAGCCGACGCTGCCGCACCCGGAGCACCCGGGAAGGGTAAGGGAAATTTCAGCGCAGGCAATATGGTTGTGCCCGTCGTCGTGGCCACTGCGCAGCGTGGCGACTTGCCTGTTTATTTCAATGGCCTGGGCACGGTGACGGCCTTCAACACTGTTACGGTTCGCAGCCGCGTGGATGGTCAACTCATCAGTATTGCATTCAAGGAAGGGCAATTCGTTCACGAAGGGGACGTTCTCGCGCAGATCGATCCGCGCCCCTTCCAAGTCCAGCTAGCCCAGGCCATGGGACAGCTTGCGAAAGATCAAGCCCAGCGCCGGGACGCCGAAGTCAATCTCGAACGATTCAAACTTCTTTTTAAGGAAGGCGTCATCCCGCAGCAGCAGCTCGACACGCAGGCAGCCTTGGTTGGCCAGTTTGATGGCGCTATAACTTCGGATCAGAGCCAGATCGACAACGCCAAGCTGCAGCTCACGTATTCCCGCATCACCGCGCCGATCAGCGGCCGCATCGGCCTCCGCCTCGTCGACGTCGGCAACATCGTGCACGCCTCAGACACCAACGGACTCCTGGTCATCACGCAGTTGCAACCCATCTCGATCATTTTCAGCTTGCCGCAGGATCAACTTCCCGAAGTGAACGCCAAGCTGCGTTCCGGCGTTCAGCTCGTCGTCGATGCTTACGACCGCGACGATACCGCCAAAATCGCCAGCGGAAAATTACAGACCATCGACAATCAAATTGATCCGACCACGGGGACCTACAAGCTGAAATCCATCTTTGCCAACACCGACAACGCTCTTTTCCCCAATCAATTTGTCAACGTTCACCTCCTCGTGGACACCAAGCACAATCTCACGATCGTTCCTACAGCCGCCATTCAGCGCGGCCCGCAAGGAACTTACGTATACGCCGCCGGTCACGACAACACGGCGAAGATTCAAGTCGTCACCATCGCGCAGATCACAGGCAACAACGTTGGCTTGAGCGCTGGTGTGAATCCCGGCGACATGGTGGTCATCGATGGCCAGGATAAGCTGCAGGACGGCACCAAGATCAATCCGAGTCCCGCCGGCGGTTCGAATGGCGCGAGTCGCGGTTCAGCATCTCCGTCGCCTGCTCAAGGCGCACCGCAAACCGGGAACCCGGCTAAAGGCCGCGCCGGAGGATCTTCTCAATGAGTCCGTCACGGCCGTTCATTCTGCGGCCGGTCGCCACCACCCTCTTGATGGTCGGTGTCCTACTCGTGGGTTGGGTCGCTTTTCGGGAATTGCCCATCTCAGCATTGCCTCAAGTTGATTACCCCACGATCCAGGTTCAAACGTTTTATCCCGGCGCCAGTCCCGAAGTGATGGCTTCTTCGGTCACCGCTCCTCTTGAGCGCCAATTCGGACAAACTCCGGGCTTGAATCAGATGACCTCCACCAGTTCCTTCGGGAGCTCGATGATCACGCTGCAATTCAATTTGGACCTGAATATCGACGTCGCCGAGCAACAAGTCCAGGCGGCCATCAATAGCGCTTCGAATCTTCTCCCGCAAGGCCTCCCGAATCCGCCGATCTACAGCAAGATCAATCCAGCCGATGCGCCCGTCCTCACGCTCGCGCTGTCATCGAAGTCTCTTCCGCTGCCCAAAGTCGAGGATTTGGCGGACACCACGCTTGCTCAAAAAATTTCTCAGCTCAGCGGCGTTGGTCTGGTCAGCATCAGCGGAGGCCAGCGCCCTGCGGTGCGCATTCAAGCGAATCCCACCGCGTTAGCTTCCTACGGCCTCAGTCTCGAAGACTTGCGCACCGCGCTCGGCCAGGCCAACGTCGACATGGCCAAGGGCACGTTTGACGGCTTGCACCAGGCTTACACAATCGGCGCGAACGATCAGCTCGTTTCCAGCGACAGCTACCGCCCGCTGATTGTTGCTTACCGCAACGGTGCGCCCGTGCGGCTGACCGATATCGCCTCGGTTGTCGACGGCGTGGAAAATGCCAAGCAGGCCGCCTGGGCCAATCGCGATCCCGCCGTTATTCTCAATATTCAGCGGCAGCCCGGTGCGAACATCATTGCCGTCGTCGATCGTGTGAAAAAGCTTCTCCCGCAGCTTCAAGCCGCGCTGCCTGCCGCTGTCCAAGTGGATATTCTCACCGACCGCACCACCACGATTCGCGCGTCCGTTGAGGATGTGCAATTCACGCTGGTGCTGACCGTCGCGCTTGTGGTAATGGTGATTTTTCTTTTTCTCCGCAGTATCCGGGCCACCATCATTCCCAGCATCGCCGTTCCGCTTTCCTTAATTGGCACTTTCGGCGTGATGTATCTTCTCGGCTACAGCCTCAACAACCTTTCGCTCATGGCGCTCACCATTTCGACCGGCTTCGTCGTTGACGATGCCATCGTCATGATCGAAAACATCAGCCGTTACATCGAGGAAGGGGATTCGCCGCTCCAGGCTGCGCTTAAGGGCTCCGAGCAAATCGGTTTCACGATTGTTTCGCTCACCGTTTCGCTTATCGCCGTGCTCATTCCTCTTCTCTTCATGGGTGATATCGTTGGCCGTCTTTTCCGCGAATTTGCCGTAACGCTGGCCGTCACCATTCTGGTCTCCGCATTTGTTTCGCTGACGCTCACTCCGATGATGTGCGCCAAGCTGCTGCGCCACCAGAAAAAAGAAGAAGAAGGCTGGTTTTATCGCAAGTCAGAAGACGCCTTTAATTCCGTCATCGCATTTTATGGCCGTACGTTGCAGTTCGTGCTCCGGTTTCGCGCCACTACGCTCGTTGTCACCGTTGCCACTCTAGCCGGCACAATTTTTCTCTACATTTACGTTCCCAAAGGATTTTTTCCTGTCCAGGATACCGGCGTGATTCTGGGCGTCTCCGAAGGCCCGCAAAACGTTTCTTTCGCGGCCATGGTCCAGCGGCAGCAGGCTCTCGCCGATGTCATTCTGAAAGACGAAGCGGTGGAAAGCCTTTCCTCATTCATCGGCGTCGACGGCACGAACACCACGTTGAACAGCGGCCGCATCCAAATCAATCTCAAACCGCTGGCTCAGCGCAAAATCAGCGCCTCTGATGTCATTCGCCGCCTTCAGCCGGCGCTCGCGAAGGTCGATGGCGTCTCGCTCTTCCTGCAGCCGATCCAGGACCTGACTGTGGAAGACCGTGTGAGCCGCACGCAATTCCAATACAGCCTCGAAGATGTCGATGCCAAAGAACTTGCTTACTGGACTCCGCGCTTCATCGACAAATTGAAATCGCTCCCGGAACTTCGCGACGTCGCCAGCGACCAGTTGAACCAGGGTCTCATCGCTTCAATCACTATCGACCGCGACACGGCTGCGCGCCTTGGGATTCTTCCAGCAGACATTGACAACACGCTTTACGATGCCTTTGGCCAGCGCCAAGTCTCCACGATTTTTACCCAGCTCAATCAGTATCACGTGGTCATGGAAGTCGATCCGCAATTCCAGCAGAATCCCGATTCGCTGAAGGATATTTATGTAAAATCCTCCAACGGCACGCAGGTTCCGCTCAGCGCCTTCACGCGTTTCGATCCCGGTGATTCCGCCCTCGCGCTCAATCATCAAGGCCAGTTTCCGGTCGTCACGCTCTCGTTCAATCTGGCTCCCAACGGGGCGCTCGGCGACGCCGTTAACGCCATCAACCGTGCCAAGCAGGAATTGAACATGCCTCCCAGCGTCCAAGCCACCTTCCAAGGCACGGCAGCGGCCTTTCTCAAGTCCCTGGCCAACGAACCCATCCTCATTCTGGCCGCTCTGGTTACTGTCTACATTGTTCTCGGCATTTTGTACGAGAGCTACATTCACCCGATCACCATTCTCTCAACGCTTCCGTCGGCCGGCGTCGGCGCGATTCTCGCGTTGCTGCTCTGCCGCACGGAATTCAGCGTCATCGCGCTAATAGGAATCATCCTGCTCATCGGTATCGTCAAGAAAAATGCCATTATGATGATCGACTTCGCGCTCGAAGCCGAGCGCAAGGAAGGGAAGTCGCCGCTCGACGCGATCTACGAAGCCTGCCTGCTTCGTTTCCGGCCCATCATGATGACCACGATGGCTGCGCTGCTCGGTGGTTTGCCGCTCGCACTCGGCGCAGGAGTAGGCTCTGAGTTGCGCCGGCCACTGGGCATCACCATCGTCGGCGGCCTGATTCTCAGCCAATTGCTGACGCTTTACACCACCCCGGTCGTTTATCTCGCCTTCGATTGGCTCGGGCGACGCTTCGCATTTCACATCGGCAATCCCATCGAAGAGCCGGCCACCGGAGATTAGCAAGTGAACTTTTCCTCGAACTTTTCCGCGCCCTTCATTCGACGGCCTGTCGCCACGTCGCTCATTACCATTGCGATTTTTCTATCCGGCGCGGTTGCGTTTCGATTTTTGCCCGTCGCTCCGCTTCCGCAAGTTGATTTCCCGACCATTGGCGTGGGAGCCGGTTTGCCTGGTGCCAGTCCCGAAACGATGGCGTCCGCCGTTGCCACTCCGCTCGAGCGCCAGTTCAGCCGTATTGCCGGCGTCACCCAGATGACTTCTTCGAGCGGCTTGGGCAACACGGGCATAACGCTCCAGTTCGACCTGAGTCGTGATATCAACGCTGCCGCACGCGACGTTCAAGCGGCCATCAACGCCGCTCGCAGCCAGCTTCCCGCCGATCTTCCCGGCCAGCCCACGTATCGAAAAGCTAATCCTGCTGACGCGCCGATCCTGATGTTCTCGCTGACCTCGGACAACATCCCACCGGCGCAGATCTACGATGCGGCCGATTCGGTCCTGGCCCAGAAGATTGCTCAAGTGGAAGGCGTGGGCCAGGTTTTCACCTGGGGCAGCGCTCGTCCCGCTGTGCGCGTCGAGGCGAATCCGTACCAGCTGAATAGCTACGGAATCAGCTTGGAAACCGTTCGCAGGTCGCTGCAAGCCGCCAACGCCAACCTTGCCAAGGGCGCGCTCTCCGACTCCAAACAAACTTGGGCGGTTGCCGACACCGACCAGCTCTTCAAAGCGTACGAATACCAGCCCCTTATCGTCGCCGGCCACCAAGGCGCTCCCGTTCGTTTGCGCGACATCTCTGAAGTGGTCGATTCCGTGGAAGACACGCGCAATCTTGGATTGTTCAACGCAAAACCCGGCGTCATTATCGCCATCTTTCGCCAACCCGGCGCAAACATGATCGAGACCGTCGACCGCATCCTGGCTATCGTTCCTTTTCTTCGTGCCTCCATTTCTCCTTCGCTTCATTTGAATGTTGCCGTCGACCGCACCACGACCATTCGCGCTTCTGTCCATGAGGTGGAAGTCGCGCTCATAATTTCCATCGTCCTGGTGATTTTCGTGGTCTTCGCTTTTCTCCGGAACGTCTGGGCCACGATCATCCCCAGCGTCGCGGTTCCGCTCTCGCTCATCGGCACCTTCGGTGTCATGTATCTCGCGCACTACAGCCTGGACAATCTCTCACTGATGGCCCTCACAATCTGTACCGGCTTCGTCGTGGATGATGCCATCGTGGTCATCGAGAACATCACCCGGCACATCGAAAGCGGCATGAAGCCTTATGAAGCCGCGATGAAAGGCGCGAGTGAAATCGGATTCACCGTTCTCTCCATGAGCGCTTCACTGGTTGCCGTCTTCATTCCTATTCTTCTCATGGGCGGAATCGTGGGGCGCCTTTTCCGCGAATTCGCCGTGGTTCTGAGTGTGGCCATTGGCGTCTCGCTGCTTATTTCTCTCACCACTACACCGATGATGTGCGCGCGATTTCTCCGGCACGAAACCGGCCGGCACAATCGTCTGTATCGATTTTCCGAAAACGCCTTTAATCGTCTGCTAAGGACTTACGATGTTTCTCTTCGCTGGGTGCTTCGCCACCAGTTCCTTATCCTGCTGGTGACCTTCGGCACGGTTTGCTTGAACATCTACCTGTTTGTCCAGACGCCCAAAGGCTTCTTTCCGCAACAGGATACCGGCCGCTTCAGTGGACTCATCCAGGGCGACCAGGACCTTTCCTTCGCGGCCATGTCCCAGAAGATGCGTGAATTTACCGACATCGTCTTGCAGGACCCAGCGGTCGATACTGTCCTGTCCTTCACAGGTGGCGGGAGTGGTGGCAGCACTGCGCGCATGTTCGGCCAGCTCAAGCCACTCGACGAGCGCAAGCTGTCCGTTGATCAGGTCATCGGGCGCATTCGCTCGAAGACTGCCAGAATTCCCGGCGCTGCCCTGTACTTGCAAGCGGTACAGGATCTCAGTGTTGGAGGCAGGTTCGGCGGCGCGCAATACCAGTACACGCTTCAAGCGGACAATCTCAGCGACCTCACTCATTGGGCGCCCATTATCATGCAGCGCCTGCAAAAAGTTCCTGAACTCCGCGACGTCAACTCCGACCAGCAGATGCATGGCCTGCAGAGTTCCATTGTCATCGACCGCGACACCGCCAGCCGTCTCGGCGTCGCCGTTCAGGACATTGATAACACTCTCGGCGATGCCTTCGGCCAGCGCCAAGTATCCAATATTTACAAAGGCTTGAATCAGTATCACGTGGTGCTGGAAGTCGCTCCCGAATTTCAGCAGAGCCCAGAAGCACTCAAGTCCATCTACGTGCCTTCGAAGTCCGGCAAGCTCGTTCCACTCAGCGCCTTCGCGCACTACGAGCCGTCCAACACCGCGCTCTCCGTCAACCATCAGGGCATCTTTCCGGCCATCACTCTTTCTTTCAATCTCGCTCCGGGTGCTTCACTCGGCCCCGCCGTCGAGCACATCGAGGCAGCTCGCCGTGAAATCCGCGTGCCCAACACCGTTCACGCCACGTTTCAAGGCACCGCGCAAGCCTTTCAGGATTCGCTCTCCAATCAGCCGGTCTTGATTCTTACTGCCCTCGCCGCCGTTTACATCGTTCTTGGAATTCTTTACGAGAGCTTCATCCATCCCATCACCATTCTCTCGACGATTCCTTCCGCCGGAATCGGCGCGCTCCTCGCGATTCAGCTCATCAAGTCCGATCTCAACATCATTGCGCTTATTGGCATCATCCTCTTGATTGGCATCGTCAAGAAAAACGCCATTCTCATGATTGATTTTGCGGTGCAAGTGGAAAGGGAAGAAGGGTCGTCGCCCGTGGAAGCGATCTACAAAGCGTGTCTGCTGCGCTTCCGGCCGATTTTAATGACCACCATGGCCGCGCTTCTTGGCGCCATGCCGCTAGCGCTCGGCGCGGGTGTCGGCTCGGAACTCCGCCGCCCGCTGGGCATCACCATCGTTGGCGGCCTCATCCTCAGCCAGATGCTCACGCTGTTCACCACGCCGGTTGTTTACATCTACATGGACCGCCTGCAATCGTGGCTCCGCCGCGCGTTTGGCCACGCCCCCGAGCCAGCCCCCGCTGCAGCCCAATCCGACTAGCGTCGCGTCTAGTTTCGAATTTCCAATTTCCGCTACGCGCTGCCGATCAACCATCCCGTCAGGAATACCAAAACGCCGCCCACAATCACCTGAAACGCCGCTTGCAAGAACGGCGTATCCATGTAGCGGTGGCGGATGAAGCTGATCGTCGCCAACTCCACCGCCACGACGATGATGGCCACCAGCATGGCGACCCGAAAATTGCTGATCAAGAAAGGCAAAGTGTGTCCGATTCCGCCGGCGGTAGTCATTAACCCGGTTACCGCGCCGCGCAGCCAGGGGGAGCCACGTCCCGTCAGCGATCCGTCATCGGAAAGCCCTTCTGAAAATGCCATCGAAATGCCGGCGCCGATGGAGGCTGCAAGGCCTACCAGAAACGCTTCCCAGCTTTTGTGCGAGGCGAATGCCGCGGCAAAAATTGGCGCCAGCGTCGAAACCGAGCCATCCATCAATCCAGCCAAACCCGGTTGCACCACCTGCAGCAAAAACAACTTGCGATGGGATTCATCTTCCTTGGCTTTCGCGCTTGTTGTTAAATGTTTTTCTTCCAATTCGCCAGCCGTCCGCTCGTGTTTTCTCTCTTCATCCGCGAGCTTGTTCAACAATTCCCGCGTTGACACGTCCGTCGTCCTGCTCGCCGCCCGTGCATAGAACCGGCTCGCCTCCAGCTCCATCAATTCCGCTTGCTTCCTGGCAACCTTCACGCCCAGCGGCCGGACCAGCCACACCGGTTTCCGTGTCAGGAATCCCTTCACGTTTTCCCGCCGGATCAGCGGAATGTGGTCTCCGAATCGTTGCCGGAACATCGCAAACAAACGGTCGCGATGTCCCACTTCTTCTGCGCGCATCTCTTCGAACATCTCCGCCGTCGAGGGATACTCTTCCCGCAGCGCGTCCGCAAACTCTCCGTAAATCCGCCCGTCTTCTTCTTCTGCGGAAATCGCGATGGCCAAAATCTCCTTTTCCGTCAAGTCCTTAAATTTTTTCAGCATCGTTCTTTGCCCTCAGATTCAAGTGAACAAAAAGAATCGCACAAACCGGGCGGCTAAGTCATCATCCGCCGCGACTCCCTAGGCGTGCACGTCCTTCGTCAAGACAGGGAACGATGACTGGCGATAAAAGCCGCAGCCAAACAGTGATGAGGCATTAACCCTGTTTGCTGGCTTCGGTGGTGGTCCTAGCCTGCTTGCGCCAATGGTAGAAGAAGGGCATGCCTCCTAGAATGACCGCCAAACCGAACGAGGAGCGCACTGGCCTGACCATCCACAAATTCACCGTAAGGGCTACTGCGGCGATCAAGAAGATGAGCGTCGTCCAGGGATGGCCCCAAGCGCGATACGGCCGGGATAGGTTGGGCTCCATTCTGCGCAAACGAAAAAGGGCAATCGCATTTAACGCGAAGAAAATCCATACGCCAAAGACAAACAGCGAATAGAGCTCTTCGTAAGTCCCACTCAGTGCGAGCAGCGCGGCGACGGAGCCGAGGAAGACCAACGCACCGCTGGGCGTGCGAAAAGAAGGGTGGATCCGCTTGGCAAATTGGAAGAAGACGCCATCACGAGCCATGGCGTAAGGAATCCGGGCGCCGGTCAAGACCACGACGTGCAGCGCTCCAAGAGCGGAGATGGCCATGGCTACCGTCAGCCAAGTCGCTCCTCGAGAGCCGGCGAACGATTGCACTACATCAGAGGCGACGTGTTGCGATTGCATCAGCGTTGCGAATGGCAAGGTACGGAGGTAAACAACATTCGCAAGCAGGTACAGGCCGCCCACTGTGAGCAGTCCCAGCACGATAGCTCGCGGAATGTTTTTCTGCGGCTCCATAATTTCTTCACCAACGTCGCCGAGATCATTGAAGCCGTTGTAAGCCCACATAGCAGGAACCAGGGCGGTCAGAAAGCCACTAATTGTGCCTAGACCTAGGTGGGTGATTCGAGGTGCGGCTTCCAGGCCATGTTGCTTTCCGAATAGCACCCCCGCGATAACGATCACCGCGATCGCGCCCATCTTCAGGGACGTCAGCACTATTTGGATAGCGCCGCCCATCCGCACACTCAAACAATTGATGGCGGTGACCGCCACCACCACCAGCGCCGCGAGCGGCTGGGCCGTCGTGAAGGTGAAG
>WNFT01010288.1_pt1 | contig 11393 bp, 9 predicted proteins | sample 5400191 | NCBI WGS metagenome assembly WNFT01 (sample SAMN13153359, study PRJNA577476) | soil metagenome | isolation source: 80 cm saprolite under Madrone tree | place: USA:California | collected 2016-06-14
GCCTCGTCGATGAAGCGGAGAAGATCGGGAACACCGAACGGCACCGGCGTATCGACGGTTATCGATGCGGCGGCCAGGCCCTTGCTCGCGTAGTGCCGTCGTGCTCGGGTGATCGCTTCTTTCAAAATGATCGACTGGGCTTCCTGCTCCTGAACGGTTCCGCCACGGATCAGTACTCCGGTCGCCTCCTCGAAATCGAGCAGCCACAGCGGCAGCTGGAGATTATCGACATTGACGATTTCGGCGAGATTGCCGAAGGCCATCGCGTACTCGTTATGCGGATCGAGCACGATGATGTGAGCTTGTGGATGACCGGCGAGGACCGCGGACAAGATCAGCGCAACGCCGCAAGATTTTCCCGAACCGGTCGAGCCGAGGACCGCGAAATTCTTTGTCAGCAACTCGTCGACCAATACGAACGCTTGGCGCGTCGGATCATGAAAAAGGGTGCCGATACCGACATTTGTGACCGAGGGCCGAGTGTAGATCGTCCTGAGATCGGCATCGCTCGCGTCTTGAACGGGGGCACCCGAGATCGGGTAATGGGAAACTCCGCGTCGGAATTCGCTTTGACCCTCGGTCGAGGCTACGATTTCGCCAAGCAAGTCGACGACAAAAACGCTGCGCGGCGGAGAGCCGCCATCGACCTGAACAGCGCTGATGGTTCCCACCACCTCGTGTTCGACGCTCCGCGTCTTCATCATCGCGCCAATGCGGACCGAGGCCGCGAGCGGCTGATCGGCCTCCACCGTAATCTGCGCGCCCGATACGGCGGTCACACGCCCGAGACTATACATGCACGCCTTCTCTATTCGTCTGGTGTCACGTCCTACTCGCCGTCGAACACCTCGACTTCCTCGTCAAGCTCGGCCGCCTCGCCTCGAGAACCGAGGCTGCGGCGGTCGATCGCGACGGTCTTGATCACCGCGAAGACCTCGCACCCTGGTGCGAGCCCAAGTGCCGCCCCGGAGCGGCGCGTCACCCGGGCCAGCAACCGCTCCACGCCAAGCCGAAGCTGGACCTCGAGTGCCGCCTCCTCGATCGGGACGAGCGCCTCGACGCGACCTGCCAGGACGTTCAAGGCGCTAATTCCGCTCGGCGGTGCCGCCGCAAGGATCACGTCGCGGGCGCGAATTCGCACGCGCAAGGCGGTGCCGACCGCTAAATCCAGCCGCGCCACCGTCAGCTTGCCAAAGGCGCCGGCGAGTTCGGTGAGCCCCCAGCCTGCATCGTGCGCGGCAATCCGTGCGGAGAGGACAGCACCTGCTTCGAAACGGCCCGTCATCGGATATAGCTCGGCGCGCCCCATCACCTCCCGCACCGAACCGGCCGCCCGAACACGACCGTCCGAGATCAACACGATCGTGGTGGCGAGGCGGGTCACCTCGGCCACCGCGTGGCTGACATAGACTATCGGCACACCCCCGTGGTCGCGCAGCCGCTCGATAAAGGGGAGGATCTCGTCCTTGCGGCGGGCATCGAGCGATGCCAGCGGCTCGTCCATCAGCAGCAGACGCGGACTGGCCAACAGCGCGCGGCCGATCGCGACCCTTTGCTTTTCCCCACCCGACAACCGGCTCGGCCGGCGGTCGAGCAGGGTGCCGATCCCGAGCAGGTCGACCACGTCGTCGAGCCGGCCGGGCGGTGCCGCGGCGGGCGCGAACCAGCGTCCGAACAGCAGGTTCTGCCGGACCGTCAGGTGCGGAAACAGGCGGCCTTCCTGGAAGACATAACCGACCCGGCGCCGGTGGGTCGGGAGACGAATCCCAAGCTCGGTGTCGGTCAGCACCGACCCGTCGACGACGATCCGCCCCTTATGCGGCGTGATCAGACCCGCGATCGTGTTGACGACCGAGGTCTTGCCGCCTCCGGAGCGACCGAACAGCGCTGTCAGACCGCGTCCGCTGCGGAAATGGACATCGAGCGCGAAGGTTCCGAGCCGATGCTCGATATCGACTTCGAGCATCGGCTCAGTCGCTGGAAGGACGCCGGCTGATGCCTTCGCACACGAGCGCCGCACCTAAAACAACACGATCATGAATGGACATATAATCCGGAACCCGGCATGCGGGTAGGCGCAGCGGATTTTGCGATCGCGAGCGACAATGGCGATAGGCGCCGGGAGGTGATAAGATGAGGTCGTTCCCTTCGCCTCGGAGGTGGCGGCTATGAAGGTCAGAATCGAATATTGCGTGCCTTGAAACTATGAACCAAGGGCCCTCCGTGCGAGGGCGCGGCTCATCGAACGCGGTGCGGAGGAGGTGGAGCTCGTCAAAGGAGTCGCGGGGGTTTTCGAAATCACCATCGACGGAGAGCTCAAATTCTCCAAAAAGCAGCTCGGCAGGTTTCCTGAAGACGCCGAGATCGACGCCCTGATTGGCGGATAAAAGGTTCGCGCCGCCTTCATAAGGCGGCTTGGTTGCAGCGCGCGCGATGCTCTCATCGGTTCCATCGTAGCGAGCCGACGAGGCCGGCAGCCGACCCTGTCGACGGCTGGATCACCGCTGGCCGGGAGTGGGCTGGTGCTGGCGTCTCCGACCCGTCCCACCGCGCCTTGTCCTCGGCTAGCCGTTATCAGCCACTCACATTAATCGGGTGGCAGGGTGCCGCGCGCGTGGATGACGGCGATGTTGTCGGCGTAGACGCGGTGCCATCCGGGAAGGGCATCGAGGCGACTGGTGGCAGTCTGGTGCGGTGCCAGCAGGGTCCAGGTAATGCCATAGGCGTTGAGCACCGCAGTGAGGGCAGGCTCACCGCCTCTCTCGGCCGCGAGAAAGCGATCGAGGAAAGCATTTCCGTAGAGCTCGGCGCGGCCATCGATGAAGGGCGCGACCCCTCTGAAGATCAGATAGCCGCCGAACCCCTCGCTATTGAGGACCGGACCGTCGAGCCCCATCCGCGCCGCGGCGGCGAGCGCACTCGCTGGGGTCACCCGATCATCGGCGCGGGCGATCGGCCGTAGCAGCAACGGCAGGCTCGCGGCGAGGGCGATCACCAGGGTCAGCATTACCGCCGGAGCGACGGCCGGCGCCGCCAGACGGGCGGCCCCTTTGCCGAGCGCCGAGAGCGGCATCGACCGGATCCGGGAAGTAATAGGCGGGCCGATCGAGGCGGCGACCACGAGCGGCCCGACGAGACCGAGCAGCTCGGCGTGGCGAACATGACCGAGCGCCATGTGGCACAGCGCCAGCAGCAGGAGCAGGCGTGGCAGCGGCAATTTGGCCCCGGTCGCAAAGCCGAGTGCGATGATCCCGAGAAGCCATATCTCCAGCGGTTGAAATTCCTGGAAACTCGGGCTCTGCCACTCGCCGAAGGAGGCCTGCAGCGCCGGCATCGCGATCAGCTGGAATGGCTCGAGGAAGCCCGCGATGCCGTTCGGCGTAATGAGTGCTGCAGCGGCCGCGAGCAAGGCGAACATCCCCCAGCGCCGCGCCTCGACGCGACGGCGTCCGGGTGCCAGCACGGCCTCGGCGCCGAGAAAGAACGCCAGACCCAACCCAAACATAAAGCTGCCGTGCAGGTTGGCCCATAATGCCATCACCGGAAGCAGACGGAAGGGTGGAGCCGCCTCTGCGTCGCGCGCGGCGAAGAGCGCACCCGCCCACGCCACGAGGAGCGGCAGGGCAAGCAGGTGAGGGCGCGCCAGCAGGTGACCCAATACCATCGCACCTCCCAGCATGACCGCGATCAAGGCCGAGAAAGGTTCGACGTAGCGCAGCAGGAAACGGGTGAGGATCGCGAGGCTGAGGGCGAAGGCGGCCGCGGTCACCAGCACCAGTCCACCCCACCCGGCCGCGTCATAGACGGTGGCCAGGACGAGCTCGGCGAGCCATTCATGCGGCACCCAGACGGCGCCGGCGAGCGAATGCGAGAACGGGTCGTGCACCGGCAGAGCTGCGTGGGCAAGCATCCACCGGCCGGCAGCGATATGAAGATAGGTGTCGGGATCGTTGAGCAGTGCGGTCGGCTGGGCGAGCGCTCGGATGAAGACGGCGAGCCCAACGATCAGCGGCCAGGACGGGACGAGCCGGCGCCCTATACCCGTGCGGTCCGCGGTCCTGCTCACAGCCAGTTGTTCCGCGGACTCCTCGTCGGCCGATCCAGGTGCCCGCGTGTTACCCAGGCCCCCGCCAATCGATCGCAACGACACGGACATAAATCAGCGCGGCAAGGGTGATGCATTCGTCCACGTCGATCTGGCCCTTGCCGCTATCCCGAGCAGCGATCAGTGTCGCCGCGGCCTGCACGCATGCGGCCTTCATGGCGCTTTTCTCTTCGGTGGTCATCAGACGGCGGTTCCCGTTCAGCGTCCCCGCAGCACGATATGGCAGGACAGCGTTGCTCAATCGTTGACGGGCGATGACTTTTGGATTTGTTCTGAGCTAGTGGGACCGTTGCGCGCGTGAAGACAATCCCACCTACCATCCGTAGCATCTGTTGTCAGGGACATAGGCAAAATACTAGATATACGGGCAAGTACCGGAGGAACGATCCCTTCCCCGAAGCTGTTTACAACAGGATGATCTTGCGAGGGGGCTGGCATGAGCGTGCTGGGATCGACCGAAGACTTCAGCATCTTTTCTGCCGGAGGAACGGGCGTCGGGGATCTCGTAGCTGAGCGAGCGCCCGATCCGGTAAACCGGTCTCACTCCCCAGCGGACAAGGTAGAACAGACATCAGTCGGTGCCAGGATCACCGAAGTGCTAAACGGTCAGCAAACCACCCTCGACGGAGAATATCACTTTGAGCAGCTGCCTGCACCTAATGATCAAATCGTAATTCTAAATCGACGACGATCATATGACATTATGAGAGTATCGCATTCAGCACTCGAGCCGGAGACCACCGTTTATGTCCGTTGGGTCGCCCGTAGATGAGGGACAACATCTCGCAAATCGCGGGGTTCAAACCTCGGCTCTCCCCCGCAAGCGGGACGAACCCTCGCGCAGCACGGGCGGCTAGGCCCGCATCGGGAGGCTTCAAAATGGCGATGGAACCAGAAGGATGGTATATGGATGCGGGTCCACCATGGTGGGATGCCGAGGCCAAGACTTTTTCCTTTTTCTTGCGCAAGTCGGGTCGTGCGCCCGTGATGTGCATCCTGGCCAGGGATGCGCTGGAAAATGCCGCTCAATCGAGCGACCTCTCCGGGCCGGCACTGACCCGGATATTTGACGCGCACCGTCTGATGATAGAACTCAGAGCTGCCCAGAAGCTGAACGCTGGACTGCTCGACACCGATGGCCGCGTGCTGCTTGGCGCTGACGATCTCGGGCGGCGGACCGATGGAGCACAGCCCTGCTCGGAAACGCGGGACGGGCAAACGCATAGTATAGCACCCCGTGCATCCCCGGCCACCCAAAACACAGGAGCAATTTTCGCGGAAGATTTCTACCGAAGCTCAAACGGCGATCGCTGGCAGCTTATCCGCGACACCGTCTCGGGGCGCGCCTTTGTGAGGCATGAGCCGAATCTCGCATCCGGCGGGCGCATCACGGATACGGACGTTGACGAGTTTCTGAACCGGACTGGTTCCAGCCCCGAGAACCTCGCGTTGCGGGCGCTCTTGGATAAACACGCGCGCACCGATGGGAGCTAGTCCGACACGCCAACCGAAGCCCCACGCGCTTCACCGAGCGCATGCCTCCGATCGCTGTACGCCTTCGCGAACTCGGCGCCGAGTAAGAGGATCTGGGCCGAGTAATAGACCCATACCAAGACGATGATCAGCGCGCCCGCAGCGCCGTAGGTCGACGCCATGTTGCTGCTGCCGATATAAAGGCTGATCAGATACTTGCCGAGCGTGAACATCAGGGCTGCGATAACTGCGCCGAGCCAAACTTCCTCCCATTCCACCGGAATGTCCGGGAGTATTTTGAATATCATAGCAAAGAGCACGGTGGTGAAAGCAAACGAGAGTATTAGATGTACGATGCGCAGGATGGCCGCGAGCCCGGGGAGCAGCCAATCAAGGTAATCACTGAATGCTGCCAGCGCCGTGCTGATGACGAGCGACACCAGCAGTAAGAAGCCGATAACGAGGATGACCGCGAGGCTCAGAAGACGCGTTTTCAGGAAATGCCATAGGCCGAGGCCGCCGCTCGCCGGAGCCTTCCAGATGACATTGAGAGCCGACTGCAGTTCGCCCAACACGGCGGTGGCGGCGATGATCAATGTGCCGATCCCGACCGCGGTCGCAAAGATTCCGGACCCGGTGTCACTCGCACTCCTCAGCATGGCTTGCACGGCTACCGCGCTCTCCGGACCGATGAGGTCGGCAAGTTCGCCGAACAGCGCACCTTCGGCCGCTTTCTGGCCGAAGGCGAGCCCGGCGATCGCGATAACCATGACCAGCATCGGCGCGAGCGAGAATACCGTGTAATACGCGATCGCCGCACCCATCGTCGGGGCACGGTCCTCCAACCACTTGTGAATGGCTTTTTCGCACAGGATTAGCCACCCTTGAAGCCAGGGCGGACAGATCCGCATAGGGCTTCCATCGGGGACTAGCAATTCAGCCATCGCAATCTATAAACGGCCGATTGAACTTGCGGTTCCGTTCGAAGCAAGTTAGTCGCGATAATATATATTGTTGATTAACTTATTAGCATTAGCAACCCTCTGCTGATGTCAGATCGTCGAGCAGGCGGGTGATGCGGTCGATGTAAGTGTCCCTGTCGTAGAGTCCGTAGAGGGTGCCGGCGAGCCGCACCGGGTCACCCGAATAATAGCGCTCGTAGAGCTGCTGGCGGCCGGAGAAAGACGAGACCGCGGCGTCGAAGGCGAGCCGGAACAATTTGATGCGCGCCTTGGCGTCGGCGTTGGCTGCCTGGAAATAGGTCGTCACATCGGCGGCGACGGGCCCCTCGAGCTCGGCGTAAGAGGGGACCGCGACGAGCCCACCCGCACCCAGGAGCTGGATGATCTCGCACATCCGGACGAACATCTTGGGGTACATCATGCGCACCGTCCACAGCGGCATCGCCGCCGGGCTCACGACACCCGAGGGCCCGGGCATGGCGTCGGCCTCGCTCGCCCTGATACAGGCGCGGCAGAACTCGGTGCATTGAATGAGCTCGGCCAGCATGCCCTGCACGTGCAGGTGCTGGTCGATATTGGTCGACTTCGCGATGGCAAAGGCCAGCCCCATCATGAACTCGGATTTCGCCCAATTCTTGGTCGAGAACTGGTGCATGATCTGCGGCATGATGCCGGTGCGGTTATAGAGCCCGTTGCACAGCTCGGCATCGCGGTGAATAAAGACGCGCTCCCACGGCACCAGCACGTCGTCGAAGATCGCCATCGCATCGGTCTCGTCGAAGCGCGCCGAGAGCGGGTGATCGAGCGGCGAGGCGGCGTTCTGGTGGATCACCGAAGGGCGGCAGATGAAGCGCAGACCCGGCGCGTCGACCCTGATGCTGAACCCGAAGGCGTAAGGCTCGGCCTCCTTGCTGGTGGCGATGTAGGTTGACGGCAGGACGACGAGGTCGTGGGAATAGGCCGCCAGGGTCGACACCATGCGGGCGCCGCGGATGACGATCCCGGCATCGGTTTCCTTGACGATCTTGGCGGCGAGATCCTTGTCCTGCTGCTCGACCGGCTTTGAGCGATCGACCTGAGGATTGATCAAGGTATGGGTCATGCAGACGTCGTTCTCGCGGATCAAGCGGTGGTAGGCGCGGATGTTCTCGGCGAAGCTCTTGTCCTTGTGGCCGAATTGATCGGCCGCAGAGGCCATGCCGGTAACGAATATGTTCATGTAATCGGGGCTGCGGCCGAACATGCCGCAGGTCGCCTCGGCCCAGATCTTGCCCATCTCGCGCCGGCGGATCAGATCGTCGACCGAGCGCGGCTCGATGAACGAGAGCCCGACGCGGTCGCCGCTCGTCGGCGAGCGAAAGGTCATCCACTCGACGAGTGCGGGGTCGTGCTGCATGTCGTAGAGCCGGGCAAGGCTGCGCGCCGCCCCGGCAAAGCGCGGATCGGTCGTCACATCGCCGACCCGCTCGCCGTCGATGAACAGCAGGCGGTCGTCGCGCAGCGATTGCAGCAATTCCTCGCCGGTGCGAATGGCCATCTCTCGCTTCCTCTTTCTCGGCGCCATACCGCGCCCTGCTCCATAGTGCGGCCGAGTGTGAAGTAGCTCACACGATGTCGGCCATGACGACGGTATTTTCATAGCGATGACTTCGACCACAGCGGTGCCGCCAGTGACCCGGCGCCCGCCGCCGCTCGTCCTTTTGGCGCTGGTCACGGCGATCGCCCCAGTGGCATTGCACATGCTGGTGCCGGTTCTGCCGGTGCTGGCTGCGGTGTTCGCAGCACCACCGGGTGCGGTTCAGCTGGTGCTACCGCTTCGGGCGGCGTCCGGTGCTGCTCGCCGGGCTGGCGCTGTTCCTCGCCGGCACGGTGCTGTGCGGGTTCGCCCGGTCGCTGCCGATGCTGATAACAGGCCGCACCTTCGAGGCGCTCGGCGGCTGCGCCGGAATGGTGCTGGGCCGAGCCATCGTGCGTGACATCTATGACCGAGAGCGCTCGGCGAGCGCGCTCGCGACGATCATGATGGTGATGAGCCTTGCACCCTCGCTGGCCCCCGCGATCGGCGCCTATCTCGCCCAATGGGGTGGGTGGCGCGCCGATTTTGTCCTGCTCGGCATGATCGGGGCGGCGGTGTTGATCCTGACGGGGTCGAGGCTCGCGGAGACCCACGCTCCGACGCCGGTCAACTTCGTCGGTATGATCGGGTCCTTCCTTGTGCTGTTGCGGACACCGGCCTTTCTGAGCTTTGGGTTTGCCACGGCCTTCACCAGCGCCTCATGGTTCACCTTCCTCGCAGCCGCACCCTACCTGCTCTCCGAGCTCCTCCACGAGCCGCCGAGCACCTACGGGCTGATGATCCTGCTGCCGATGGCCGGGTATATCCTCGGCAATGCCGGGGTCGTGCGGCTGTCGGTTCTGCTCGGCAGCGCGCGCCTGTTCATCTCGGGCCTCGCCCTCTCGCTCGCCTCGGGGGTCATGCTCGCAGTGTGGTGCCTCGGCGACCTGACACCGTGGGCGCTCTTTGTGCCGATGGCGATCAGCTCGATCGGCAATGGGATGAGCCAGCCGCCCGGCATCGCCGCCGGGCTCAGCGTCTACCCGCGGATCGCCGGTGCGGCCTCGGGGCTGCTGGGTTTCATGCAGATGGCGCTCGCCGCGCTCGGCACCTTGCTCCTCGGCCTCTTGCCGCGCGACAGCGTCGTCGCGATGGTGGCGGTCGTCGGCGCCTCGTTGGCGCTCGCGCTTGTCTGCGGCCTCTTCACCCTGCGTGCCCCCGCAGAAGGGCTGCGTCCCGCCGCGGCGTCGGGTTCGAGCCGCAAGATCGTGAAGGGCTCCTGACGGTCGGGCCTATTCGGCCGCAACCGGCTGCGGCTGCGCCGCTGGCGGGCCATCGGCCCGGATTTCGGCGTCCCACGGGCCTGGGAAGCGGCCGCGGCCGACCTTGTCGCGCGAGAAGATGTGGTAGTCGGCCGGCCATTCGGCGCGCGGCATCTCGTAAAACACCTCGACGCCGTTGCCGTCGGGGTCACGCGTATAGATGCCGAGCGAGATGCCGTGATCGGAGATGTGCTCGATCGGCCAGCCCTTGGCCTTGATGCGGTGGTAGAAGTCCTTCAGATCGTCGAGCGACTCGAGCCGCCAAGCCATGTGGTTGAGCCCGACCTGGCCCTTCTGCTGCAGCGGCGCATCCTCGCCCAGCTGCATCAGCGCGACCTCGTGCGACTGGTCGGTGTCGGCCGACATGAAGGCGGCCCAGCCCGGCCGATACTCGTAGGTGTGCAACCCGAGCAAATCCTCGTACCACTCCTTCGAACGCTCGGCGTTGCGGACATAGATGTTGACGTGCTGCAGATACATCGGTCGCTTGCTCATCGCGCCTTCTCCTCAACAGGAATTACGCTAGGGAAATTCTACCACTTCGCGGCGCTCTTACCCAAAGCCAATGCGGTGGCTCAGGCTTCGAGCTGTGCCGCGATTTTTTGTGCGATCTCGGCCCGCCATTCCTCCATTGGCTTGAAGCCCGGGAGCTCGCGGCAATGGGCCTCGGTCTCGCGGTACAGCTCGTCCTCCGGCTTGTCGAGGTCGATCTCGAAGCCGCAGGGCTGTGAGACGTACCACGGCGTGTCGCAGAACATCTCGATGCGGTTGCCTTCGGGATCGTGGAAATAAACCGACCAGGCATTGCCGTGGCTGACCGGACGGATGGCCTGGCAACCGGCCGCGCGCACCTTGCGGAAAGCGCGCTGCACACCGGCAAGCGTGCCGACGTTGAACGAGACCTGCTGCACCATCGGGGTCTCGAGATCGGTCTTGCGGCCCGGCACCAGGACCACCTGGTGGTGATCGCTGGGGTTGCGGCTCAAAAATGTGATGCGGCCGTCGGGTGCGGCATCGCTGACGACGAAGCCGAGGACGCGGGTGTAGAAATCCTTCATCTTTCCCAAATCGTTGACATAGAGCCCGACATGGCTCAGGCGCGGCGCTGCTTCTTGCGACATGATGGGCCCTCCGTGACCTGGGTTTGCTCTCGAGCGAGGTTAGAGTTCCGGCCGAACAATTGTCAAACGCGCCTTGCCTCGGCTCAACCCTTCAGCTGCTTGTCGAAGAACGCGACGGCGTCCGACCACAACTCGAGCGCCGGCTGCTCGCGATAGCTCGGCCGGTAATCGGCGAGGAAGGCGTGCCCGGCATTTTTGTAGACTTTGATCGTAACATCCTTGCCGGCGCGCTGCCCCCGCGTCCGCAGCTCCTCGGATTGCGCGACGGTCGGGTTTTGATCCTCCTCCCCGAAGACCGCGAAGAGCGGGCAGGATAGCCGATCGACGAGATTGAGGATCGGGGTCGGGCGGGCCGGTGTGGTCTCGGCGTCCGGTGTGGCGCGATGAATGAACCCGCCCCAGCAATCGACCGCAGCATCGACCTTGTTGCTGCTGCACGCGAACAGCAGTGTCTGGCGGCCGCCCGAGCAAAAGCCCATGGCGCCGACCTTTGCCGTAGCGCCGGGAAGGTCGCGCAAATGCGCCGCCGCCGCTTCGAGATCGCGGACCGCCTCGGCGTCCGGCTTGGCGAACATGACCGGCATGACCGTGGCGATGTCGTCCGGATTGGACGGCCCGCCGGCGCGGCTATAGAGGTCGGGCGCCAGCGCGTTGTAGCCGATATTGGCAAAGCGCCGGGCAATGTCGCGGATGTGTTCGACGAGCCCGAAGGCTTCGTGGATGACGACGATGCCGGGGTTATCCCCTGGCTGGCTCGGCCGGGCGAGATAACCCTTGATCGTGTCGCCGCCGCTCTTGACTTCGATCGCCTCGCCACGGACACGGCTGGGATCGGTCACAGCACCCGGTAGATCG
>WNFT01005177.1_pt1 | contig 11392 bp, 10 predicted proteins | sample 5400191 | NCBI WGS metagenome assembly WNFT01 (sample SAMN13153359, study PRJNA577476) | soil metagenome | isolation source: 80 cm saprolite under Madrone tree | place: USA:California | collected 2016-06-14
CCGCACGACATCCTCAAGGTGCTGGGCGAGAAGGAGCTGGCCCGCTACATGGTGGACGAGGTGCAGGAGGTCTACCGGCTCCAGGGCGTGAAGATCAACGACAAGCACATCGAGACCATCGTCCGGCAGATGCTCCGCCGCGTGCGCGTCCAGGAAGTGGGCGACACCAACTTCCTCGTCGACGAACAGGTGGAGAAGCAGGTGTTCGACGAGGAGAACGCCCGGGTGACGGCGGCGGGAGGCAAGCCCGCGGTGGGCGAGCCGCTGCTGCTCGGCATCACCAAGGCCTCGCTGTCGACGGAGTCGTTCATCTCCGCCTCCTCGTTCCAGGAGACCACCAAGGTGCTGACCGAGGCGGCGATCTCCGGGCGCGTCGACTACCTGCGCGGTCTCAAGGAGAACGTCATCATGGGCCGCCTGATCCCCGCGGGCACCGGGCTCACCGCGTACAAGCACCTCGACATCGAGGTGGAGACGCCGGTGGACGAGGTGGAGGCAGCGGAAGAGGCGCTGGCGATCGCGTCGGGCGCTGAGACCGCGCCCCAGGTCATGGCAGCCGCGGAAGAGTAGCCCCGGCCACCGGGAGGTGGCTCAGGGGCCATGCTTGAGCGAGTCGCCGGCAGAACGAAGCTGGGCGGCAGCGGGGCGCAGGACCCGCTGCCGCTGCCGTTTCCGGGTTCAGTTTCCTCGGGAAAGGGCCTGCTGGATCCACCGCTTTCCGCGGGCGCCCGGCTCGCCTTCCGAGGGTATCCGGGCATAGATCGTGTTCACGACTCGGTTGCGAAGCCGCCGGGTAGCGACCGCCGCCCGCAGCGCGCGGTCGCTCAGGATCGCCTGGCGGTAGATCTCGGCGAACAGCAGACCGTAGGGCTCGAACGCGCTCAGCTTCATCGTCGTCTCCGCGGCAAACCTGTTCGTGGGGGAGTGCAATGCTAGTGCCTGGGGCCGGGCCGCGCAGCATCGATCTGCAGAAGAGACTTAACTGTGGAGCACGGTGGGGGATTCGGGCCCACCGGCCGAACGCCCGGGCGCCCGCAGTCAGCTACCAAATTGTCACCGAACGCGCGCGCGGCGACATCCTGGTCGCCCGCCCGAGGAGAGCGAGTTGCACTTCTGCAGCCTTGCGAGAACCACGGCCTGACGTAGGCCCTTCGGGAGGCTTGCAGGGAGCGGATGGGCCCAGGTAAGACGCGAGCCCCGGTGCGCGACGAAGGGTACAACGGAGAGGCCGTCCCGGCGCCGAGCGAACGAGGAACGGCAGACGATCCGGTCCGGGTCGCGTTCGATGCCGCCGAGATCGGCGCCTGGACCTGGCACATCGGTTCCGGGCGCGTCGAATGGACGCCCAGGACGTACCAGCTCTTCGGATTCGAGCCCGGTGCGGTCGTGCCCTCGTACGGCCTTTTCCTGGGGCGCGTCCATCCCTCCGATCGGCCGAGGGTGATGGAGTGGCTCAACCACGCGATCCAGCAGGGCGGACGCACGGCGCTCGAATTCCGGATCGAGCGGCCGGACGGCAGCGTCCGCCGGCTCCGGTCCGCCGGCCGCGCGATGCTGGGCGCCGACAGGGAGGTCGCGCGCATGGCGGGCATCGTCGAGGATGTGACCGACCAGCAGCAACGCCGCCCCCTCATTCCCGCCGGGGCCGTGTCCGCTCCCGTCAGCGCGTCGTTCTCCGCCCGCCAGGTGGCGCACATCCTCGGGATCGCGGAGGCCAGCGTGAAGCGCCTCGCCGAGGCAGGCCAGCTCAAGCTGCTGCGCTCGACGCGCAAGAACAGCCGGCGATTCGCGCCCGGAGAGGTCATCGAATGCCTCCGGAGGGACTCGTCCGAGGCGGCCAACTTCGAAGCCGCCGCCGCCGCGCAGGACATGAGCGGCTGCCTCATGTACCTCATGCAGCAACTCCTGGAGGGAACGAGCGTCGAGACCCTGCTCGACGAGCAGGTGAGGCCGGCGGCTGGCGCCGGCCCCGGGCCGTTCTTGACCGATTTGCTATCGCGCTTGCCGTTCATCGTCCCGGGCGCGCACCGGACTGCGTTCCCCGCCCTGTTCGCCCAGGTCGGCGCTTCGAAGGGCGTGGAAGCGGAGCTCATCGTGTCGCTCCTCCAGGCACACGGGCACGAGATCCTGCGGCCGGCCGGCGCGGTCGACCCCGGACAGCTCGCGGAGCTTGCCGAGCGGGTCCGTGCCCGGCTGCTCGTGCTTGCCATCGGCAGCGCCCCCCCGGAAGTCCAGGCCGGCGGGATGTCGACCGCCGCCACCATCGCCGCGGGCCGGCATGGGAGCACCACGGTGTGCGTGTGGTGCGATGACCGGCTCCGTGTCCCTGACGGTGTCCTCCGGTTCCGCTCGATGCAGGAGCTGGGGTCCGCGCTGCGCGCCTTCTGACCCCGAATCAGTCTTCGCGGTCTCCTTCGCCGTCGTCGTCCCCATCGCCGCCCTGGCTCCGCGAGTAGTCGAGCCAGAAAGCCTTGACCGGGCGCTGCTTCACGCCGCGCTTCGACCAGTCACAGACGCCGCTCGGGAAGATCGCCTGGAGCCGCGCCTTCTGCGCCGCGCTGAAGCTCACCGCGTAATCGCCGGAATCGATCCGCTTCAGCCTGCACTTGAGCACGTCACCGGCGAGCGTTCCGCCTGCCTCGATCCGCACCGTCGAGTAGATTGGAAACAGCGAGTTGCACACGCTGGGTCCGGTGCGCGTGAAGGTCTCGTCGTGCCTGGTGCCATTCGTCTCCCAGCACGCGTCCTTCACCCAGGCCGGCTTGTTGCGGATCACCTTGGCGGCGTACGAGTCGCGAGTGGCGTCGGCGCTGATGTTCTCCAGCCATTCGTTGTGGGCGCGCAACGCCAGCTGGGCGATGTTGACTCCCGTCGCGCCGAGGCGCGGGGTGAGCCAGTTCACTTCGTTGGCGGTGGTCCCGTTCGCCGTCTTCAGCCGCTCGAGCTTGGCGAAGGTCCGGATCCGGGTGTGGATGTCGATCACCTCGTCGGTGTAGTTGCGCGTGTCGATGATCGGAAGCGTCAGGTTCTGCCCCGACGTCAACACTCCGTTGCCGTAGGCGATCTCGAGACCCCGGAGGTTCGCCGCCGTGCGATCGGGGACGCTGTTGCCGTCGACGTCGATCCCGCCGATCTTCTCGTTGAGGTCCAGGAACTCGTCCGGCGTGATCTGGCCCCTGTTCAGCGCATGGAGCCCGTACTGCACTCCCACGTTGTCAAAAACGGTCCTGGCGAAACCCGTGTGGGAGTCGAAGCCGAAGACGTTGATCATCCCGTCGGTGAAGCTGCCGCGGGCACCGCCAGGATTGCTGGTCGGATCGTACCGGGCCGCCAGCGGCACGACGGCATCGAAGCCGTTGAATGGGCTCACCCAGATGTGCGCGAAGGCGTTCCAGCTGGGCTTGCAGGTGGTTCCGGCGACTCCGCCCACGGTGGTGGCTGCTGGGTAGCCGTCGACCTTCGATCTGCGCGCCGGCGGCCAGTCCGCCGGATTGGCGATGTTGTCGAAGTAGTTGTTCAGCAGGCCGCAGTCGGTCACATCTGGCAGGATGGAAACGAGGTCCGAATAGGAGATGCCGGGCGTGATGGCGTCGAGGAGCCCCGGATAGTTCTGGGCGATGAAATGCTGCTGCATGGAGCCGCCCGAGCCGCCGGAGCCGATCGTGAACCTGGGGACGCCGTACTGCTCGGTGAAGTGCTCCTTGATCATCATCATCGTCTCGGCCGACACCACGAAGTTGCAGCCGTTGCCCAGCGTGTTGCGGGTCCCGAAAGCAACGGCAAAACCGAGGCTCAGCGGGTCGTTCGCGAGCGCGGAGCTGACGAGGTTGCGGCCCGAGCGGAAGGCAGGACCGCAGCCGCCGCCGAACGGGAAGCTGAGCTTTCCGTTCCACCCCGCGCCCGGCTTCTTGCCGCCCGCGGACCAGGGGTTCCGGATCGGATCCGTCGAGTCGTCGATGATGGCGATCCGGTAGATGGACTCATTGATCGTGCCCGATTCGACGCGCACGACGTAGTTGACGGTGCGGCCGTCGATGGTGGTCGTCTGCGCGAGGTCCGAAGGGAGCGGGGTGCTCGGCGAGGGAAGAGGTTTGAAGGTGTTGTCCGTCGCCCGGTAGAACCACTCCTGGATGGTCTGCACGACGCAGGGTCCAGACGCCGGCGGGGGCCCGAGGCCCGACGCGGCCGTCTCACAGATCCAGGGGCTCTGGTGCGGGCCGCCAAAGACTGGCCCCGAGCTGGGCGAATTCCGGATCGCCAGCCGCGCGTGCCGCGACGGTCGCGAGCGGATCGTGGCCGCGGTGAGGACGTTGTCCCCGTCGTTGAGCCCGCTCACCAACCCGACGAGCGCATCGCCGGTGGAGTCCGGCAGGAACGCGCCGGTGACGATGGCGCCGTTCACCCGCACCTCCAGGTCGGAGAGCGCGACGCTCCGGGGAACGTCGATTCGGACGAGGACGTCCCCTCCGCTGACGAGGTCGGCCCTGGTCGAGACTGTGGCGATGGAGAGATCGTCGGCGGATCGCCGATCCGCAACGGCGGCAGTCCCGAGGAGCAAGAGACCGGCTGCAAGGCTCGCCGACAGCAACCGGTCCTCATGACGTGAGCGCAGACAGAGCATGTTCGCTTCTCCTGCGTCCCTCTCGGGGCGCGGCTTGGGCAAGCAGGGGCCTACCAAGTGGTTGGAAAGAAAGACACGCCGCGCCGCGCCACGGATCGGGAGACCTACGGCGCGATGTCGACCACCTGGCCTGCGGATCGGCGCTGGAGCACCCTGAACTGCACGCGCCGGTTCTTTTCCCGTCCCTGCCGCGTCGCGTTGCTCGCGACAGGAAGCCCGGGCCCGAAGCCACGCGCCACCAGCTGCTCCGCGAGAACGCCGCGCTTGATCAGGGCGCCGGTCACTGCCTCCGCGCGCGCCTGGGAGAGCGCCAGGTTCAGCGACGCTCCGCCGCGATCATCCGTGTGTCCCTCGACCTGCACCCGCACCAGCTCCGGGTGGGACTTGAGGACGCTCGCGACCTGGTCCAGGAGCCGCTTGGATCGGGCTTCGAGCCGGGCCTTGCCCGGCGAGAAGTAGACCTTGTCGAGCAGGTCGATCCGGTCCTCGCGCAGGACCACGATCTGCCTGCGCGCGCGCGGGCACCCGTGGTTGTCCGCCGGCCCTTTCTCCCGCGGGCAGTTGTCCAACCTGTCCGGCACGCCGTCCCCGTCCGAGTCGCGCGCGTCCTCTTCGGCGAGCGCCCTGGCGCGACCCAGCGCGTCGGCTTCGGAGGCCGCGAGGAGATCGCCGGCCTCCACCCGCAGCACGGCCTCGCTCGCGGCCAGCTCCGATTCGGCGAGCAGCCCGGGCAGGCGCAGCGCAAGCTCGGCGGTCTCGCGCGCGGCACGCTCCCTGGCGATCTGCGCGACCAGCTCCTCCAGGCCGGGCTCGGGCCCCTGCCGCTTCGGGGGCTTGCAGAGCAGGGGCGCGTAGCGGACGGCGAGGGCGCCGCGGAGCGAGGGCGCCCCGAGGCCGTCGTCGAGGCGGGTGCCGCCGGCCACGTCGAGCGCCAGCGCGGAGGTCATGCAGAGCGTGGCGCCAGCCCGCCACTCGATTGGGAATGACTGCTGGGAGAGCTGGCGCAGCGACGACTGCAGCTCCAGCTCCAAGTACGTGCGCGAGCGCGCGGAGAGCCAGTACGCCGCGCCACCGCGCAGGCCGATCTGGTTGCCCAAGAGGACCGGGCCGACCTCCCTGGGTGGCCGCAGGCGCAGGAGTGCGTTGCCGATCAGCTCCCATGCGCCGCGGCGCTGAGCGACAGCCAGCAGCGCCTCGGCCACCAGCCGGCCGTCGCCGGTGAAGGAGTCCGCGGGAGCCGTCGCGGCCTCGAGGGAGATCTGCCCGGCGACGTCCACCGGTCCGCGGAGAAAGCCGTGACGGAGACCGATGCGGATGTCGCCCACCGAGAACCCGAAGGCGGGCTGGGTGGCGCCGAACGCGGACAGGTTGCCGGCCTGGTGCAGCGCCAGCGGGAGCTGCGCGAACAGCGACAGATCGTCGTTGAGGCGTGCCGCGAGCTGCGCCCACCCGCCGATCCTGGCGTCGACCCTGGCCCCGGGTCCCAGGCGCACCGGCTTGTAGCCCAGGTCGAACCCGATCTGGAGCTGCAGAGGCTCCTCGGGATCGATCGGAGGACGCGCCCCTTCCACCCCGAGAAGCCCATCGCTGCCGCTGGCCGGACGCAGCAGCGACAGGTTCGCCTCCGGCGCGGCGGCCACCAGCAAGGCGAAGAGGAGCAGGCCCAACTACTCGGCCCCCAGCGCCGCGCGCCGGCCGAAAACGCGCCAGGCGGCGTGGAGCACCAGCCCCACCGCGAGCGTCGCTAGCGAGAAGATCGCGTCGTCGAATTCGATCCCGTTGAGGAACAGGATGCATCCGAGCGTGGCGAGCACCGGGATGGTCGGCCCGAGCGGCAGGGTCAGCGAGCTCGGCCCTCGCTTTCGCCGCAGGACCAGCACCGCCAGGCAGGTGGGCACGTACTGCGCGAACACGGCCGCGTTGTTCAGATTGGAGAGCCGGTCGAAGTCGGCGAAGGCCGCCAAGCCGGCGCAGGCCAGCGCAGTGACGGCGATCGCCAGCGACGGCGTTCCGAACCGCGCGCTGGTGCGGGCGAAGATCGCCGGTAGCTCGCCGTTCTCGCCCAGGGCGGAGAGATACCGAGGCGTGACCAGCGCGACCGCGGTGAGGTACCCGAACGAAGAGACCACCGATCCAACCGCGACGAACCGCCCTGCCCACGGACCGGCAAACGCCCCCGCGGCCTCCGCCAGCGGCTTGTCGGCGCCCGCCGGGTCGGGATGGGTCCCCATGAACACGATCTGGACGAGCACGTAGAGCAGCACCGAGCCCAGCAGCGCGAAGAAGAGCGCCAGCGGCACGTTGCGGCGCGGATTGTCCGTCTCGCCCGCGGTGACCGGAACGTACTCGAACCCCGTGCAGGCAAACAGGGCGGCGAAGCCTCCGAGCTTGATCGCCTCGAGCCTCGCCGCTCCGGGAGGTGGAGAGAAGGAAACGCGCTGCCAGTCCACGAAGTAGAGGCCCACCCCGACGAAGAGCAGGATGGGGATCAGCTTCGCTCCGCTGAAGAAGTCGCTGGTCAGGGCGCCGGGCCGGATTCCGCGGTAGTTCAGGGCGGCGAGAGCGCCGATCACGGCGACGGCAAGCGCGATCTGCGGGCCCGCGCGGTTCAGCGCGGGCACCAGGAATGAGAGATTGCGTCCGAACCCCCGCGCAACCGCCCCGTAGGCGAACAGGTTGGCCGCCAGCGCCATCCAACCCACTCCGACTCCCACCCAGCGGCCGAACGCATCCCGGGCGTAGAGATAGGGTCCACCGTTGCGGTCAGCGCGGCCCGCGGCCTCGCAAAAGCAGAGGCCGACGAGCAGGCAGACGGCACCGATCGCGAGCCACGCGGCCCAGGAGAGTCCGCCCGCGTCGCGAAAGACCCTGGTGGGGAGGAGGAAGATGCCGGTGCCGATGATCCCGTTGATGCCGAGCCCGACGCAGTCGAGCAGCGTCATTCGGTTGGTCGATCGCACCGGCATCAGCATGCCCGACGGCGGGCGGACAGCCAAGCGAAGGAAGCCGCGCCACTGTCGCTTGACAGCGAGAGCTTCCTCAGTATGATGCGCGCCTCTTTTCGGGAAAAGACCCTGTTTTTCTGCCGCCGCCGGCATCTCGAGGCGGCGGTCTTGTTGAAAGGTATTGATGCCGACGATTAGCCAGCTCATCCGCAAGGGACGCGAGAAGGTCGTCTACAAGGGCAAGGCGCCCGCGATGACCCGCTGCCCGCAGAAGCGGGGCGTGTGCACCCGCGTCTACACCACGACGCCCAAGAAGCCGAACTCCGCCCTCCGCAAGGTCGCCCGCGTCCGCCTGACCAACGGCATGGAAGTCACCAGCTACATCCCCGGCGTCGGCCACAACCTCCAGGAGCACTCGGTAGTGATGATCCGCGGAGGCCGGGTCAAGGACCTGCCCGGCGTGCGCTACCACATCATTCGCGGCACGCTCGACTCCGTCGGCGTCGCTGGCCGCAAGCAGGGCCGCAGCAAGTACGGCGCCAAGCGGCCGTCCTGAGTCGCAAGGAGAGCTCCAGAACATGCCTCGTCGTCGCGAAGTCGCCAAGCGCAGAATCCTCCCCGATCCGAAGTTCCAGGACCGCCTGCTCGCCAAGTTCATCAACGACATGATGCGCAAGGGGGAGAAGGCCGTCGCCGAGCGCGTCGCCTACCGCGCCCTCGATCTGGTCCAGCAGCGCACCAACGACGACCCGATCAAGACGTTCAAGAAGGCCCTCGACAACGTCAAGCCGGTCCTCGAGGTGAAGAGCCGCCGCGTCGGCGGCGCCACCTACCAGGTCCCGGTGGAAGTGCGGCAGGAGCGCCGGGTGGCGCTCGCCATGCGCTGGCTGATCGAGTACGCCAAGGAGCGCGGCGAGAAGACCATGGACCAGAAGCTCGCCGCCGAGCTGATGGACGCGGCGAACAACCGCGGTAACGCGGTGAAGAAGCGCGAGGATACGCACAAGATGGCGGAGGCGAACAAGGCCTTCGCGCACTACCGCTGGTAGACTTCTACTTCAGGCATCGACATCACGCGGGGCTGCTCCGGAAGAGGCGGCCGCTCGCACGAGCCATGTTCGAGGGGAACTGAACGGCGCGCCTGCGCCGGGCCGGTGGTCCCGCCATCCTGTCGAGGAGCAGGGATCAACTCCTTCCGGCGCGACGTCCTCGCGCAGGTGGTGCCGGAAGTTCTCCAGCACGTACCGGATCGCGTTCGCCACCTCGCGCAGGGTCTTCAAGACGTGCGAGTGAAAGCGATCCGAGAAGACCTTCCCGATCCGTCCGGCCAGCCGGTTGAGGCTCCGTGCCAGCCGGATCGCGAGTCCCTGCATCGCGCGGGACAGCGCGGATGGCTGGTCGGCTTCGACGATCAGATGCAGGTGATTGCCCTGAATGGAGTAGTGCACGACCCGCACTCCGAAGCGCTCCTTCGCTGCACGGAACGCGTCTTCGATGGCGCGCTTGCGGCTGAAGCCTCGCAGGTATCCGACGCCGGACAGCATACGCATCGTCACATGAACCGGATGCCGCGCTGCAAACTGCGGCCTTCGGAGATGCGGCACGCCAGCGTTCTCGTCCTTGGGCTTGCGGCCGGCTCCCTTCCGCTTGCCGCCCCGACTTGGAAGCTTCATGGACAGCTGCTTCATGGAAATGATTAGGCACCAATTCCAAGAAGCGCGCGTCGGTCGACTGACCGATCCCAGCGTGATTTTTCACTCGAGCAACGTCTCCACGCACAAGCACCCAACTCCAGGCCGCCGCCTCCCCGAAAAGCCGGCCGCCTCCACGAAAGCCTGCCATCGGCCGGCAATGCCGAGTAGCCGCGAGCGGGAGCCGGAGATGGAACGTCGCCCCTTCCCCGGAGGCGCTGGACGACCGAGATGGTCCCGCCGTGCGAGCCCCAGGCCTCCGAAGTTCTCGCGCACTACCGACAGCTCGATGTCGCGTCCGGCGCCGTACTTGGCGGCGTTCAGCAGCACGTTCTCGACCGCCCGCTCGATCCGGAGGGCGTCTGCGTGGACCACGATGCCGGGCTCCGCCTGGAGGCGGATCGACGTCTGCGCCGCCGTCAGCACGGCGGAGAACCGCTCGACGCTGCCCCGGACCCGGCGCGCCAGACGGTCGATCAGCCGCGTCCAGCGCCGCATCTCCTCTGCGTCGCGGGTCGCCACGGCTGCCCTGGCCTCCGCCGCCAGCCGTCCAGCCGGTCCATGACGCGCGCATTGATGAAGATGAGCAGGGCGACCAGGAGCAGGAAGCCCAGCAGGATGGGCAGGGTGAGGATGGGGGGCAGGACGCGCCGCGCGAGCAGGCCTCCTGCCGTGCGCCGCACGAGCACGTCCAGCGCCGTGTACTGGGAGAGCCGGAGCGCGCGGGCGACCTGGTACAGCGACCTGGTCCCGTGGAGGTAGCCGAGCAGCGCCAACACCGCCTCGAACAGCACCAGCAGCGCGAGCAAGCTCGCCGCCCTCCGCCGCCACCCGGACCCGAGGAACAGGATCAGCGCCCCGCCCAGGACGGCGAGCCCGAAGGCCGCGTTCGGCGCCATGCGGCCGGCGTAGGGCCCCTCGGCCCGGGCCGCCGATCGATTGTTGGCCCCGGGGGGTCGCGCTACCGGTCGCCTGTCAGGTTGCGGGCCCCGACGGCCTGCCTGGGCGATGATCTTGACGCGGAGCACCGCGCCATGTACAAGCCCGCGTCCCGCCGAGAAAGCCCGCTCTTTCCCAGGCATTTCATTCATCCGGTCCCCAGGCGCGCAAGCGCCCGTACTCATGAGGTATTCGCCGTGGCCCGCACTGTCCCCCTCGAGCGCTGCCGGAACATCGGCATCATGGCGCACATCGATGCGGGCAAGACCACGACGACCGAGCGGATCCTCTTCTACACCGGCATCAGCTACAAGATCGGCGAGGTCCACGAGGGTACCGCCGTCATGGACTGGATGGAGCAGGAGCAGGAGCGCGGCATCACCATCACCGCGGCCGCGACCACTGCTTTCTGGCGGGATTACCAGATCAACATCATCGACACCCCGGGCCACGTCGACTTCACCATCGAGGTGGAGCGCAGCCTGCGCGTGCTGGACGGGGCCTGCGCCGTCTTCGACGCCGTGAACGGAGTGGAGCCGCAGAGCGAGACCGTCTGGCGGCAAGCGGACAAGTACAAGGTCCCCCGCATCTGTTTCATCAACAAGATGGACCGGGTAGGTGCCGACTTCTTCATGTCGGTGCGGACCATCGTCGACCGGCTGATGGCGAAGCCGGTCCCCATCCAGGTCCCCATGGGGGCCGAGGAGAAGTTCGAAGGCGTCGTCGACCTGGTGGAGATGCAGGCGGTCCGATTCGAGGGCGAGAAGGGCGAGAAGGTCGTCACCGGGCCCATCCCCGCCGAGCACCAGCAGCTCGCCGCCGAATATCGGGCCAGGCTCCTCGAGGAAGTCTCCGAGTACGACGACGAGGCCCTGCATGCGTACCTGGACAAGAACGACGTGCCCGTGAACCTCCTCAAGAGGGCCATCCGCAAGGGCACCCTGGGGATGAAGATCTTCCCGGTCATCTGCGGCAGCGCCTTCAAGAACAAGGGCGTGCAGCGGCTATTGGACGCGGAGGTCGACTACCTGCCCAGCCCGCTCGACATCCCTCCGGTGACGGGCAAGACGCCGGACGGCAAGGAGGAGACCCGCCCGCCGCGCGACGACGCGCCCTTCGCCGGGCTCGCGTTCAAGATCATGGCCGACCCGTTCGTCGGTCAGCTCACCTTCGTCCGCAACTACAGCGGGACGCTG
>WNFT01005179.1_pt1 | contig 11391 bp, 7 predicted proteins | sample 5400191 | NCBI WGS metagenome assembly WNFT01 (sample SAMN13153359, study PRJNA577476) | soil metagenome | isolation source: 80 cm saprolite under Madrone tree | place: USA:California | collected 2016-06-14
CTTATTCGCGGTCGGGCGGTGGCGAAGGCCAATGGCCCGACATCATCCAGCCTTTCGACCTGCCTATTACGAAAGGGCTCCAGGAGAGTATTCACATTTTTAACGAGATCGACGAGAAGTCGATCCGTCTCCCCGAAGAGCTCCTGCCCGCCGCGCTCGCCCGGCACGCCAAGCGCGTCCCCGATCGGACCGCCATCCAGTTCTACGGGCGCGCGGTCAGCTTCGCCGAGCTGGATTCGGCGGTGGGCCGCTTCGCCGGCTTCTTGCAGAGCCGCGGCATCTCGCCGGGCGACCGCGTCGCCATCTTCCTGGAGAACTCGCCCCAGTTCTCGATCGCGTACCATGGCACCCTGCGCGCGGGCGGCATCGCGGTCTGCCTGAACCCGATGCACAAGGCCTTCGAGCTTTCGCATGAGCTCGACGACTCCGGCGCGCGCGCTCTCGTCACCACGCATCCCGGCTGGGACGTGGTGGAGCCCATCCGCGCCCAGACGAAGCTGGAGACCGTGGTGCTGACGGCGTACCGCGACTTCCTGCCCGACAACCCGGCGCTGCCGCCCCCACCGTCATTCCTGGAAAGCAGGGACGGCGAGCGGCCGGCGGGCACCGACGCGCTGCTCGACGTGCTGCGCACCGCTCCCGAGCTGAAGGCGCAGGTCCCGCGCGCGCTGAGCGACACCGCTTTGTTGCAGTACACCTCCGGGACCACGGGCACCGCCAAGGCGGCCGAGATCACCCACGGGAACCTGATCGCGAACTGCGAGCTGCAGCACGTCTACATCGGCTCGAGCGACAACGACGTGGTGCTGGGGGTCCTGCCTTGGTTCCACATCACGGGCATGGAATGCCAGATGAACATGATGGCCTACGTGGGCGCGAGCCTCGTCGCCATCGGCCGCTTCGACCTGGTCACCGTGCTGCGGGCCATCGAGCTGTACCGGTGCACGCTGACCACGTTCATCACCACCGTGAACGTGGCCATCGTCAATTTCCCCAGGACGAAGGAATTCGATCTCTCTTCGCTGCGGCGCTGCTTCTCCGGAGGCGCCCCCGTGCCGCCTGCTGTCGCGCGCCGCTGGGAGGAGATCACCGGCCACAAGCTGATCGAGGGCTACGGGCTGAGCGAGACCACCGCGCCCACGCACATCAACCCGCCGCACCGGCCCAAGTACGGGACGGTCGGCGTGCCGCTCCCGCTGACGGAGGCGCGCGTCGTCGACCTGAACGACGCCGCCACCGAGCTGGGCATCGGCCAGTCCGGCGAGATCGCCGTGCGCGGGCCACAGATAATGAAAGGGTACTGGCGCAACCCCGAGGCCACCCGGCGCGCGTTCCGCGACGGCTGGTTCTTGACCGGAGACATCGGCCGGGTCGACGAGGACGGCTACTTCAGCATCGAGGAGCGGAAGAAGGACATGCTCAAGGTGTCCGGCTTCGCCGTCTTCCCTGCGGAAGTGGAGGCGATCATGTACCGCCACCCGGCCATCGCGGAGGTGGGCGTCGTGGGCGTGGCCGATCCGTACCGGGGGGAGGATCCGGTGGCCTTCGTAGTGCTCAAGCCCGAGGCCAGAGGAAACGTCACCGAGGATCAGATCGCCGAATGGTGCCGGGCCAACATGTCGGTCTACAAGGCGCCGCGCCAGGTTCGCTTCATCGAGGCGTTGCCCAAGACCGCGTCCGGGAAAGTGCTCAAGCGGATCCTGCGCGACCAGGCGGCGGGGCTGAAAGCGAAGTGAGCCACGTAAGCACTGCTCTGCCGTGAATATGGGCCCATCGAGCAGTTGCGGGTGGAAGACATCCTCTCACCGCGGGCGTGACGTCCAACTTGATTGGGGAGTGATTTGAAAGCGCGATCCCTGCACCTCTCGAATCGGCCGAGCCCCGCTCTGTTGGAGACCTGGAAAGTGACGGGTGAATTCTTCCTGCGGCGGGTCTCGCCCTAGAAGAGCGTCAGGTCACCTCGAACAGCCCCGCCGCGCCCATGCCGCCGCCGATGCACATGGTGACGACCACGTGCTTGACGCGGCGCCGTCGCCCTTCGATGAGCGCATGTCCGACGAGCCGCGCGCCCGACATGCCGTAGGGATGCCCGATGGCGATTGCCCCTCCGTCGACGTTGAGCCGGTCGTCGGGGATGCCGAGACGGTCGCGGCAGTAGAGGACCTGCACCGCGAACGCCTCGTTCAGCTCCCACAGGCCGATGTCGTCGATCTTCATCCCGGCCCGCTCCAGCAGGCGGGGAACGGCAAAGACGGGCCCGATGCCCATCTCGTCCGGCTCGCACCCCGCGACGGCGAAGCCGCGGAAGATCCCCAGTGGCCGCAACCCGCGCTTCTCCGCCAGCTTCGCGTCCATCACCACGCAGGCCGAGGCGCCGTCGGAGAACTGGCTGGCGTTGCCCGCCGCCACCACGCCCCCTGGGATGGCCGGCTTGATCTTCGAGATCGCCTCGACGGTGGTATCGGCACGGATCCCTTCGTCGGCGGAGAGCGTCACCTCGCGCGTGGAGAGCCGGCCCGAGTCCTTGTCGGCGACGCCCATCACGGTGGTGAAGGGGACGATCTCGTCGGCGAACCTGCCGGCGGCCTGCGCCGCGGCGGCCCGCTGCTGGCTGCGCGCGCCGTACTCGTCCTGCTTCTCGCGAGGGATCCCGTACCGCTTGGCGACGTTCTCGGCGGTCTCCAGCATGCTCATGTAGATGGCCGGCTTGTGCTCGACCAGCCAGGGGTCCTTGAACATGTGCTGATTCAATTCCTGCTGGACGCAGGAGATCGACTCGATGCCGCCGGCGACCATCACGGGCACGCGATCGACGATCACCCGCTGCGCGGCGATGGCGATCGCCTGCAGCCCGGAAGAGCAGAAGCGGTTCACGGTGGTGCCCGCCGTCGTCACCGGAAAGCCGGCGCGGAGCGCGATCTGCCGGGCGACGTTGCCTCCCGTGGTCCCCTCGGGGAGCGCGCAGCCCATGATCACGTCCTCGACCTCGGCGGGATCGAGCCGGGCCCGCTCCACCGCGGCCTGGACGACGTGGGCCCCGAGGGTCGCGCCGTGCGTCATGTTCAAGGACCCGCGCCAGGACTTCGCCAGGCCGGTGCGGGCAGTGGAGACGATCGCTGCGTCGGTCATGGCGCGCTCCCGGAGCTGAACGATTTGCCTTCGGCAGCGAGCTTCGCCAGCAGCGGCGCCGGTTGCCAGGCCGAGGCATCCCCGTGTGGGTTCTTCGCCAACCGCCGCATGGACCGCACCACGTTGTACAGGCCGAGCGAGTCGGCGTAGTGCATCGGGCCGCCGCGATACGGCGGGAAGCCGTATCCGGTGAGGTACACCACGTCGATGTCGGAGGCGCGCAGGGCGATGCCCTCTTCGAGGATCTTGGCTCCCTCGTTGACCAGCGCCAGGACGCAGCGCTCGACGATCTCCTCGCCGGAGATCTTGCGCCGCGCGATGCCCATCTCGCGCGAGGCGGAGACGATGAGATCCTCCACGACGGGGTCGGGGATGGCGTCGCGCCGTCCCGGCTCGTAGCGGTACCAGCCGGCGGAGGTCTTCTGGCCGAAACGGCCCATCTCACACAGCCGGTCGGCGATCACCTGCCGCCGCATCGCGGGATTCTCGGCGTAGCGGCGTTTGCGGATGGACCAGCTCACGTCGCCTCCCGCGAGGTCCGCCATGCGGAAGGGGCCCATGGCCATTCCGAACTTCTCCAGGGCGGCGTCTACAGATGGCGGCAGCGCTCCCTCCTCGATCAGGAGCAGCGCCTGCTCGATGTAGCGCGCCAGCATCCGGTTGCCGATGAAGCCGTCGCAGACGCCCGAGACCACGCCCGTCTTGCCCAGCTTCTTCGCCAGGCCGAGGACGGTGGCGAGGACGTCCTTGCCGGTGGCGCGGCCGCGCACGATCTCCAGCAGCTTCATCACGTTCGCCGGGCTGAAGAAGTGCGTGCCGATCACGTCGGCGGGACGCCGGGTGAAGGCGGCGATCCGGTTCACGTCGAGCGTGGAGGTGTTGCTGGCGAGGATGGCGCCCTTCTTCATCACCTCGTCGAGCTGGCGGAAGACGCCTTCCTTCACCGCCAGGTCCTCGAAGACCGCCTCGATGACGATGTCCGCCTGCGCCAGATCCGCGAAGGAGAGGGTGGGCTTCAGGAGCCCCATCCGCTCCTCGACCTGCGCGGCGGTGAGCTTCCCTTTCTTCGCGCTTCCCTCGTAGTTCTTGCGGATGGTGCCGAGCCCCTTGTCGAGCGCCTCCTGCTTCACCTCCAGCACCTGCACCGGGATGCCGGCATTGGCGAAGCACATGGCGATGCCGCCGCCCATGGTGCCGGCGCCGATCACCGCCGCGGAGCGGATGGCCCGGGTGGGCGTGTCCTCGGGCACGTCGGGAACCTTCGAGGCGGCGCGCTCGGCGAAAAACGCGTGACGGAGCGCCTTCGACTCCGGCGAATTCAGCAGCTCGATGAAGAGCTGCCGCTCGATCACGGCTCCTTCCTCGAACGGCTTCGTCGACGCGGCTACCGCATCGACGCACTTGAGCGGCGCCGGATAACCCTTCGCGACCGCGGTGACGCTGTTGCGCGCGAATTGAACGAACGCCTCGGGATCGGGATGGACGACGCGGCGCTCGCGGAGGACCGGGAGCGGCCGCTGCGCCGCCACGCGGCTGGCGAAGGCAACGGCGCCGGCGATCAGGTCGCCTTCGATCAGCTCGTCGAAGAGGCCCGACTTCGCCAGCTTCTCCGCCGGCATCGCAGCGCCGGAGACGATCAGGTTGAGCGCCGTCTCCAGGCCGACCGCCCGGGGAAGCCGCTGCGTCCCGCCGGCGCCGGGAAGAAGGCCGAGCTTCACTTCCGGCAAGGAAATCTGCGTGCCTGGCGCGGCCACCCGGTAGTGGCATCCGAGCGCCAGCTCGAGGCCGCCGCCCATCGCCACCCCGTGCAGGGCGGCGATCACCGGCTTCTCGTTGTGCTCGATCTCGCGGATGACGGTGGGGAGATTCGGCTCCTGCAGCGACTTCGGCGTGCCCAGCTCGTTGATGTCGGCCCCGGCCGAGAAGGACTTGCCCGCGCCGGCAAGCACCACCGCCGACACCGCCGCATCGGCATTCGCGCGGTCGAGTCCCGCGAGGATTCCGGCGCGCACCGCATGCGCCAGGCCGTTGACCGGCGGGTTGTCGAGCCGGATCACCGCTACCGCGCCCTGTGTCGTGTCATCGGCTCCGCTCATGTTCCCTCCGGCTCCGCGCTCGCCGCCACGAACTGCTCCAGATGGTGCGCGGTATCGCCCAGCGCCATCTCCAGCGCCGTCAGCCGGCGGAAGAGATGGCTCGCGGCGACCTCGTCGGTGACGCCCATGCCTCCGTGGAGCTGCACCGCCTGCTGGCCGACGAACCGGCAGGCATTGCCCACCGCCACCTTGGCGGCGGCCAGCGCCCGGCGCCGCTCGCGGCCAGGCGGCTCGGCGGCGCGCATGGCGGCCAGGTAGCTCATCGAGCGCGCCTGCTCGACGTGGATGAGCATGTCCGCCATGCGGTGCTGCAACGCCTGGAACCTCGCGATGGGAATGCCGAACTGCTGGCGCGTTTTCGTGTATTCGACGGTGGCGTCGAGAATCGCCTGCAGGGCGCCGACCGCTTCGGCGCACCGTGCGGCGAGGCCCTGATCGAAAGCGGTCCCCAGGGCTCCAAAGGCGCCGCCTTCCGCGCCGATGAGCGTGCCGGGAGCGTCGGCCAGCTCCACGTCGGCGGCGCAGATGCCGTCCAGCGTCCGATACGGCGAGAGCGAAACGCCCGGAGCGTCGCGGGCCACCGCGAACAGCGAGATGCCCGCGGGGTCTTCCAGAGCGCCGGAGGTGCGCGCGGAAACCAACAACACATCAGCGGCAGGCGCATGCAGCACGACCGATTTCCACCCCTTCACCGTCCACCCGTTTCCGCCACGCCGCGCCACGGCAGCGACGTGTCGAAGGCCGTAGCGGACCCCAGGCTCGAAGTGCGCCGGCACCGCGATCCGCTCGCCTGCCGCCATGGCCGGGAGCATCTCCTCGCGCTGCTGAGCCGAGCCCAGCTCGCGGATCAGGACCGTGGCGATGATCGCGGAGGAGACCCAGGGCTCGAGCAGCATCGCCTTTCCCGTCGCCGTGGCGGTGAGAAGCGTCTCCACCACGGCGGGTGCCATACCGCCGTGCTCCTCAGGGATCTGGAGGGAGAGCAGGCCGAGCTCCGCGAGCTGCGACCAGATCTCGCGACTCCATCCTGCGCGCGAATCGAGGATCTTGCGCCGCGACTCGAAGCCGTATTGCTCGCCGAGGAACCTCTGCACCATGTCGCCGAGCTGCTGCTGCTCGGGAGTGGGCGTGAACCGCATGGACAGCTCCTACAGGCCGAGCATCGTCTGCGCGATGATGTTCTTCTGGATCTCGTTCGAGCCGCCGTAGATCGTGGTCTTGCGCAGGTTCAGGTACGTGGCGGCGAGCGGAGCCGCGTACTCCGGCAAGCTGGACGGAACGCCGGATTCCGCGCCCCGGCGCAGGGGGAGCGCCCGGGGGCCGGCGGCGTGCATCATCAGCTCCGAGATCGACTGCTGGATCTCGGAGCCCTTGATCTTGAGGAGCGACGCCTCGGGCCCCGGAGCGCGGCGCTCCGCTTCGGCCGCGAGCACGCGCAGATTGGTGATCTCCAGCGCCATCAGCTCGATCTCCACCAGCGCGACCCCGGCGGCGAAGACGGGGTCGGCGAGCAGCGGCTTGCCGTCCTTCCGCTCCTCGGAGGCGATCCGCTTGAGCCGGGCCAGCTCGCGCTTGGCGGCGCCGACGCCGGCGATGTTGGCGCGCTCGTACCCGAGGAGGAACTTGGCGTAGGTCCAGCCGCCGTTCTCGTCGCCCACCCGGTTCTCGACCGGGACCTCGACGTCCTCGAACCAGACCTCGTTCACCTCCCGGCTGCCGTCGAGCAGGGTGATCGGCCGCACCGTCACGCCGGGGCTCTTCATGTCGATGAGCAGGAAGGAGATGCCCGCCTGCTTCTTCGCCGCCGGGTCGGTGCGCACCAGGCAGAAGATCCAGTCGGCGTGCTGCGCGAGCGTGATCCAGGTCTTCTGCCCGTTGACGAGGTAATGATCTCCCTTGCGCTCCGCGCGCGTCTTCAGCGAGGCCAGGTCGCTGCCGGCGCCCGGCTCCGAGTACCCCTGCGCCCACCAATGCTCGCCGGAGAGGATGCGGGGCAAGAAGCGCTTCTGCTGGGTAGCATTGCCGAAGCGCATGATCACCGGGCCCACCATCTTGAGGCCGAAGGGCAGGAGCCGAGGGGTGCCGCAGGCCGCGCTCTCCTCCTCGAAGATGTACTGCCGCACGGGATCCCAACCCGTTCCGCCGAACTCCTTGGCCCAGTTGGGACCGCCCCAGCCCTTCTGGTAGAGGATCTGCTGCCAGCGCCGGGTGTCGTCGGCCGATACCTCGAGGCCGTCGAGCACCTTGCGGCGCGTGTGGGCGGGGACGCTCGCCTCGATGAAAGCCCTGACTTCGTCGCGGAAGGCCAGCTCCTCGGGGGTGAAGCTCAGGTCCATGGGAGCGGGGTCCTCCTTGCGTCTCTTGTTTTCGCCATGCGAAACTCTCTCTCTCATGCGGCGCGCTCGGGGTAGCATGGCCAAAAGCGAGCTGGCAAGCGCGTGCGATCGCAAGTTCGTCAACGCGCTGGGCCGCGGGCTCGATGTCCTGCGCTGCTTCGGCCCTCGGGACCGGTGGCTCGCCAACCAGGACATCGCCGCCCGCACCGGTCTGGCCAAGCCGACGGTCTCGCGGCTCGTCTACACGCTCACGCAGCTGGGCTTCCTGCGCCACGCGCATTCGCAGCGGAAGTATGCGCTGGGCGGCGCCGCGGTGAGCCTCGGCTACTCCGCGCTGACGCAGATCGACATCCGCCGGGCCGCGCGTCCGCTGCTCCACGCGTTCTCGCAGCAGACCAACGCTTCCGTGCACCTGGCCATCAACGACGCGCTGCACATGCAGGTGATCGACACGTACTGGCGCTCGAGCGCCTTCGTGATCGACATCGGCTCGCGGGTCCCGCTCATCACCACCTCGCTGGGCCGCGCCTACGTCTGCGCGCTGCCGGAGGAGGAGCGGAAGGTCATCCTCGAGCAGATCCGGGCACGGCATCCGGCGGAGTGGCCGCTCAACCGCACGCGCTTCGAAGCGGCGTTCCGCGACTACGAGCAGTACGGCTTTTGTCTCGCGCTCGGAGACTGGCGCTGCGACTTCAATGCGGTGGCCGCGCCGTTCGACCCGCGCGACGGCTCGAAGCCGTTGGCGGTGGGGTGCAGCGGGACTGCGTTCCAGCTCGGCCCCGATCTGCTCAAGCGGGAGATCGGCCCGCGCCTGCTGGCGCTGGTCGGGAGCCTGCGCGCCGCCCTCAACGCGGACTGACCTTGGCGTCAGGCTTCAGCGTGTACGGGTCGCTCGGGTTCCGCTGCGCGAGCAAATCTCGAAAACGCAGCTCGACCGACGCCAGCATCTTCGGATGGGTGATGACGTAGAAGCGGCCGTCGCGCACGGCCTCGAAGGTCATTCGCGCCACGTCGGCGGCGCCCAGCCGGCCCGAGGCGATGGCTTTTTCCGAGCGCTGGCGGGCGGCGATCTGCGAGGGCGTGGGCGGCCGAGGGTCCGTCAGCTCCGGCGGACGGGTGCGCTCCGAGGCGTGGATGTTGGTCGGGACCCAGGCGGGGCAGAGCACCGACACGCCGATCTTCGCCTTCGCGAGCCGCAGGTCGTGGAAGAGCGTTTCGCTCAAGGTCACCACCGCGTGCTTGCTGGCGTTGTAGGCGGACATCAGCGGCGCGGAGACGAGCCCCGCTGCCGAGGCCGTGTTGACGAGGTGGCACTCGCAATCCTGCTTCAGCATCCGCGGGACGAAGGCGCGGATGCCGTTGACCACGCCCATGAGGTTGACGCCGAGGATCCATTGCCAGTCCTTGAGGCTCGACTCCCAGACGTAGCCGCCGCCTCCGGCCACGCCGGCGTTGTTGAAGAGCAGGTGCACGGCACCGAACTCCCCGGTCGCGCGCGCAGCGAGCTGCTCCAGGTCCTCCGGCTTCGAGACGTCGGTGCGCATTCCCAGCGCTTCCGCGCCCGCTGCCCGAGCTTCGGCGACCGCCGTGTCGAGCGGATCCTGCTGCACGTCGGCCAGCACCAGCCTCATGCGTTCCCGCGCCCCGATGCGCGCGAATTCGCGCCCGAAGCCGCTGCCCGCGCCGGTGATGACGGCGACCTTGTCGGCCAGATCCTTCATGGTGCGTCTCCTCGGCGGCCAGGCGAGCGATTTCGCTCTGCGGAACCGCTCTCCCAGGGCGGTTGCGAATGTAGCGCCACGTTGAGTAGATGAACGAGCCCCGTCAGCGGGAGGGGGGTCTTCCGCCGCATCCACCAGCAGAGGAGGAGTTGATGGGAACTGTCCCGATGGGAAGGAACCATTTCATCCGCCATTCCGCTGTCGCCGTCCTCATCTGCGCTGTCGCGGGCTCCGCGTCCGCTCAACAGCAACCCCCTGCCGGGAGTCCGGCGGACAAGCCGCCGGAGACCGCTCCAGCCAGGCCCGCCTCGCCGGTGCCGACCTTCGCCACTCTCGGTCCCTCGCGCGAGATCAAGCTCGCCGAGAACACCTGGTTCCGCTTCGGCGCCCAGGTCCAGGCCTGGTACAAGGCCGCGCAGGACCGGATCCTGCAATCGAACGGATCCGACGGCACGTATGCGATGGATTACTACTGCCGCCGCTGCCGTTTCTTCGCGACCGGATCGGTGGTCAAGGACGTGTACTTCAACGTCCTGTTCGAGGCCTCGAACCTCGGCAAGTTCGATGCCGTCACCGGCACCAAGAGCTTTGCCGCGCCAAACATCCTCGACGCCTATGGCCAGGTGAAGTTCGCCGACTGGTTCTGGCTGAGCGGCGGCAACATCCTCTTGCCCCTGACCCGCAACGGTCTGCAGCCGACGACCACCTACCTCAGCATCGACACCGCCAACGTGGCGAGCACGCCCGCCCTGCAAGGCAACACCAACACCGCCGTCCTTCGCGATCTCGGCTTCCAGGCCAATGGCTTCTTCCTGGAGAACCATCTCGAATACCGCGTGGGCGTCTTCCAAGGCACCCGACAGGGGGCCGTGACCACCGGCACGCCACCCAATGTCGTTGTGACGCAGACCGGCAGCCACAACGGGCCCCGTGTCGTCGCCATGGCCTCGTACAACTTCTGGGACATCGAGACCGGCTACGTGAACGGGGGCCATTACTATGGCGCGAGGAAGGTCGTCGGGGTGATGGGCAACTTCGACTACCAGATCCTGCGCACCGATGGTCCGCCGGCCCCAGGGACGTCGAAGAACGCGTATTACGGCGTCAGCGCCGCGGCCTTCCTCAACTATCCGCTGAGCGGCCAGCCGAGTCCGCGGGGCGGCGACGAGATCGCCGGCCTGCTGCAGTGGGGCTATTACGACGGCGGCCTCCGGCAGACCGGAGCCGTTCCGAGCAACCCGGGAAGCTATCCCAACGTCCTGAAGCAGATGAACTACCTGGCAGAAGCCGCCTACTACAATCACGCTTCGAAGTTCTCCGTCTTCGGCAAGTTCGAGAAGCGGAAGATCAGCGACGACTATTCCGGCCCGGTGGGGACTGCGTTCAAGATCGCCAGCAACCAGACCTGGATCGCGGGCGGCGCGAAGTACTACGTCGGTCCGTTCAACTTCATGAACTTCGCCCTCCAGTACGAGCGGATCATCAACGACGACGCGCCCAGCACGCAACAAAGTGGCACGAACAACATCACCTTCCAGATGCAGACGCTGCTCTACTGAGCTAGAGGGAACCGCGGGGTCGCGATGGAGGCATCATGGGTTCCCGGATCGTCAGCCGTCGCGACCTCGAGTTCCAGCTCTTCGAAGCGTTGGACGTGGAAGCGCTGCTGAAGCGGCCCCGGTTCGCGCAGCATTCGCGTGAGACGCTGCTCGCCGCGGTCGAGACCGCGCTGGCCATCGCCGAGGAGAAGTTCGCCCCGCACAACCGCAAGGCGGACGAGCACGAGCCCACTTTCGAGGGCGGCCGCGTCCACCTCATTCCCGAAGTGAAGGAGGCGCTCGAGGCCTACATCGCCGCCGGATTCCTCGCGGCCGGGGAGGATTTCGACCAGGGAGGGATGCAGCTTCCGACCACGGTGCGCGGCGCCTGCCAGGCGATCTTCGCCGCCGCCAATGTCGGCACGACGGCCTATGTCTCGTTGACCGCCGGCAACGCCGCCCTGCTGGCCGAGTTCGCCTCTCCGGAGCAGAAGGATCGGTACCTCAAGCACCTTCTCTCGGGACGGTTCTTCGGGACCATGGCGCTGACCGAGCCGCAGGCGGGATCGTC
>WNFT01009712.1_pt1 | contig 11391 bp, 11 predicted proteins | sample 5400191 | NCBI WGS metagenome assembly WNFT01 (sample SAMN13153359, study PRJNA577476) | soil metagenome | isolation source: 80 cm saprolite under Madrone tree | place: USA:California | collected 2016-06-14
GGCCGCGGCGCAATTGCAGCGGGAAGGAATTTCTGCGGAGATCGTGGACTTGCGTTCATTGTCGCCATACGATTGGGACGGCATTTGCGCTTCGGTGCGGAAAACGCATCGCGTGATTGTGGCGTACGAAGATATGTTGAGCTGGGGCTATGGCGCGGAGCTGGCGGCGCGTATTGCGGATGAACTGTTTGACGAACTGGATGCGCCGGTACGGCGGATTGCGGCGATGGATACGTTCTGCGGATACCATCCGCATTTGGAAGATGCGATTTTGCCGCAGTCAGATACGGTGATTGCGGCGGTGAAAAAGTTGATGGATTACTAGGCCTGGCCTAGGGTTCTGAATCGCGCGCCTGAGCGCTTAGGGCGCGGCATGCTGCGCCTGTACCAGAAACGAACCAGGGAACTTTTTTGGGCATTTGGGCGTATATTCTCTAAAGCAGCGGCGTTAGCCTGCTTGCGGGAGGCCGATCATGATTTGCAATAGCTGCCAGCGAAATATCGCGGATGGATCGAGATTTTGCTACAACTGCGGAGCACGGCAGATGGTGACGGGAGCGCCGGACGTGGCGTCGGTTACTGGCGGTCCGAAAAAGCTAATGCGGTCCAGCACCGACAAGAAGCTGGGCGGCGTGTGCGCGGGTTTGGCGGAATATTTTGATATGGACACCACACTGGTGCGCGTGTTGTGGCTGCTGATTGTGTTGTGCGGCGGCACGGGAATTTTGCTGTACGTCATTCTGTGGATCGTGCTGCCACTTGCGCCTCCGCAGGTGGCGATACCACCGCAAGCGTCTCCCCAGGCGCCCATCGTTACGCAAGCGGGGAACTGAAACTCTGCTATTTTTTCGTTGGCTTCGTGGCGCGCCCGCGCTTTGAACCATCTTCGCCAACTAATAAATGATCGACTGAAGCGGCTCCGGCGCCGAGCGTGGCGAGGGCAAAGCACGCTGCCGCCAGCGCGAGCGGGAATTCGTATTCGTGCAGGGCCATGATTCCGTGGGCGCTGTGTACCGTAACAATCGCGACGCACATCTCAATCGCCAGCAGGAGCGCCGCGGCTCGCGCGAAAAGTCCGAGAAGCAACAGCAGACTGCCAAACGTTTCCAAAACCCCCGCGAGATACACGAACTGAGCCGGCAATCCATGCTGTACAAACATTGCCTGCATTGCTGGATTGGCGTGGGCCAGCTTGGGATAGCCGTGCGTGAAGAAGATTACGCCGAGGGCTGCGCGGAGAATCAGTAAGCCGAGCGGTTGAAATGCGTTCAGAAATTTCACGAAGTCCTCGATAACGGCAGGAACGATTTTTTCAAAAACGCAGCGCAAATTCCAGCGGATGAGAAATTATCGCAGGGGCGTGCCCGTGACTTCATGCGAATCGGGTAGAATTTAGGTCCGTGCTGGTTTGCCTGCAGGCGAAGTAAAGCGAGACGTTCGGCGCAACACGGTAGTCAAAGATGACGCCACAGGGGAACAAGATTTCTCGGAAGAGAGAATGAAGAAAAAACTTTTGATTGCCGTGCCGCTGTTGGCGTTGGTGGCGCTTACCGCGTGGTTTTTCCGTCCGAAGCACGAATCGCTTGGCGAGGCGTATGTCAGCGAAAAGAGCGTGACGCTGTGGAGCAGCGTGGCGCAGGTGCGCGAGCAGCTGGACAGTCTGCATTATGGCGAACGCGTGGACACTTTAGCGAAGCGCAATGATTTTGTGAAGGTGCGGACGGCCGCGGGCACGGTGGGGTGGGTGGATGGGCGGCTGCTGATGGATCCGGCGTTGTGGAGACGCTCGGAAGAGCTGTTGAAGCGGGCGCAGTCGTTGCCAGTGCAGGGCAGCGGACGGACAAAGGTTGCGACCAATCTCCGCGTGGAGCCGGGACGGACCGCGCCACGGCTTTATCAATTTGGGAGAGGCGTTCCGGTGGAAATTTTGGGGCGCGCAATGGCCGATGTAGTCCAGAGCTCGGACGAGAAGGAAGCCGGGGTTCCGCAAGACACGAAAAAAGAGGATTGGTTTTTGGTACGCGGAGTCGCTTCACGTCCGCCGAGCGAAACCACCGCGCGCACATCGGTGCCGTCAAATACCACACGGCCTGGGGACCAGAGTGTACCCATTGCGGGATGGGTAATCGCCAGATTTCTGGAGCTGGATGTGCCGGACGCGGTGCGCGAAGGCGCGAACTCGGCAAATTTGCGGCCGATTGCGTGGTTCGAACTGAATCACGTGGAAGATCCTTCGGGGAACAAAGCGCAATATCTGTTGGCGGCTGCGCGTGGATCGGAAGGGCAGGCCTGCGATTTTACAGTACTGCGCGTGTATACGTGGAATCGCAAAAAAACGCGCTACGAAACGGCGTTCATCGAAAACAACTTGTGCGGGAAGCTGCCCATTCAAACCGACAAGACCGCGAGTGGCCAGCCGGAGTTCCGGTTTTTCAATGCGGATGATCCGCAACACGAGCGCGTGTACCGGCTGATACAAACCGTGGTGCGGCGCATCCGCGACGGCGAAGTTATGCCGCCGCGCGCGAAATCGGTTGGCCCTGCGCGGACGGTGAAACGAAAGTAAGCCTGATATCGAGCCGATGATGAGGAAGGGGAAAAACACTTGAGTCGTACGCGCGGACAAGCTGGGGCGCAGCATGCGGCGCGCGCACAGGAATTCGGGCTAAAATTCTGCCGATGCGAATAGGATAGATCCCGTGACACTACATATTAATGAATCGGAAGTGCAAAGAATTTTTACCATGCCGCTGGCGATTGAAGCGGTGGAAAAGATTTCGAAGCGACAGGCGGCGGGCGAAGTTTTGGTGCATCCGCGTAAACGCTTCGAATTGCCGGAGAGTGTATTTTTTCACAATATGGCGGCAGCGGATGTCGCAGGGAAATTTGTCGCGACGAAGCAGTACACGTACGTCGGCGGAAAATTAAAATTTCTGGTTTGCTTGTGGTCCAGCGGAACCGGCGACCTGCTGGCGCTGATCGAAGCGGATAAACTGGGGCAAATGAGGACAGGTGCGGCTTCGGGTGTGGCTACGAAATATTTAGCGCGAACGGATGCGACGACGGCAGGAATCGTCGGCACCGGCGGGCAGGCACGCACACAACTGCGACGCGATAAGTTTGCCAGCGAGATGTCGTCGCAGCTTGGAATTACGGTGGAAGGCGTGAACGCCGCTACGGACGCAACTCATGATGTGGACATACTCTGCACAGCGACTACCGCGAGCCAGCCGGTGGTGATCGGTGACCACGTATCTCCCGGTACACACATCAACGCCATCGGCGCGAATCACATGAAAAAACGCGAATTGGACGCTGCCACGGTGGCCAAGTGCAGCAGAATCTATGTTGATTCAATCGAGCAGTCGCGGCAGGAGGCCGGCGACCTGGTTCTGGGGTTTTCCGGCAACGAACAACGTTGGGACACGGTGCGGGAAATGTCGTCGCTGGTGGCGGGAATTTGCCCCGGACGCACCGAGGAAACGCAGATCACGTTGTTCAAATCGAACGGAATCGCCGCATGGGATCTGGCTGCAGCGGTTTGCGTCTACCGATTGGCGCAGGAGAAAAAGCTCGGAAGGCAGTTGCCTCTTTGGCAGTCCGGCTAGAACACTTCCGCCGAACTGGGAGCAGTCGCGCTATCCTATTTCTGACGAAGCTCGACATGAAAACACTTCCCGACCATCTCCGCAAAGGAATGAAACTGGTCATTGTCGGATGCAATCCGACGGAATCGTCGGTGCGCACTGGTCACTACTATTCGGGGCGAGGAAATCCTTTCTGGCCGGTGCTCTTTGAAACCGGCGTGATTCCCGAGCCACTCGAATACCGCGATGACAAACGAATCATCGAGTTTGCCATCGGGCTTACGGATTTGGTGAAGCGCCCCACGCGAACGATTGAGGAATTGACGCGCGAGGATTATGCCGAAGGGCGCATCGTGCTTTCGCAGAAACTGGGCGAATATGTGCCGCATGTGATCGCGTTCAATGGAAAAAATGTTTACGAGCAGTTCGCGCAGCGGCGCGCGAAATTAGGATTGCAGAAAGATCTGCTGTACGGCGCGAAAGTCTACGTGCTGCCGGCTACCGATTCGCAGCACGCGCTGAAACCGCAGGACCGAATTGTGCATTTCCGCAAGCTTGCCGCACTGGTTCGAAAAGTGGAAACTTCCCGGGATGCCAAACCTCTCTAAATCATCGCGGAGGATCAGATGAGCAATCCGCCTACTGCGGCACCTACAGCAGGCCCAGTGCTGCTCGAGACCATCGAAAATGGCGTTGCACTGCTGGTGATGAACCGGCCAGACAAGCTGAACTCGCTGAACAATGAATTGGCGACCGCGCTGAATCAAACATTTGAGAAAATCGGCAAGAATGACGCGGTTCGCGTGGTGGTGCTGACCGGCGCAGGACGAGCTTTCTGTGCTGGCGGCGATCTTGCAGCGATCGGCAAAGGAAAAGAAGCGCGAGATACCAAACAACTGGAACCGATTCTACGCATGGGAATGGGCGCGATGCTGCGCATGCGAATGATTCAGCAACCGGTGATTGCCGCCGTCAATGGCGCCGCCGCAGGGGCGGGAATGAATGTGGCGCTGGCCGCGGATATCCGGATCGCGGCCGAAGAAGCTGTGTTCGGACAGAATTTTGCAAGAGTCGGATTGTTTCCCGATTACGGTGGAACTTACTTTTTGCCGCAACTGGTTGGTCCTTCGAAGGCCGCTGAAATGTTTTACACTGGCGATATGATTGACGCGCAAACGGCACTCAAGCTGCGACTCGTCAACCGCGTGGTACCGGGTGCGCAACTGGAGTCGGAAGTGAAAAAGTTTGCAGCGCAGCTTGCCGCTGGCCCGCCGATTGCCATGCGCGCCGTCAAGCAGACACTATTTGGAAGTGAGAAGGATGCGCTTAGCAAGGCACTGGAGGCCGAAGTGCAGCATCAGATGAGGTGCTTCGCATCGGACGATTGCCGGGAAGGAATTCACGCGTTTTTTGAAAAGCGCCCGCCAAAATTTCAGGGCCGCTAAAGCGGAGACACAGATGCTTCGGAAAAAGTCCGTCATTCCGAGCGCAGCGAGGAATCTCTCTTTCTTCCGGCTTGAAGAGAGATTCCTCACTCCGCAGACTCCGTGCGGAATGACGGATGAAGTAAAATGTAAATGGCGGAAGCCATCAATGAGTGAAATCGAAATCAGCGTGGCAGAACTTCAACGGCGTCGCAAAGCGGGCGAAAAATTCCTGCTGGTGGATGTGCGCGAGCAATGGGAATACGACGTGTGCCGCATTGGAGGCGCAAAACTGATCCCAATGCGTACGATTCCCGCGAATCTGCAGGCGCTGGACGGCGACGAAGACGTGATCTGCTATTGTCATCATGGCCAGCGCAGCTTGGACGTGGCGGCATGGTTGCGGGCGCAAGGCGTGGAAAGCGCGCAGTCACTTGCGGGCGGCATCGATCGCTGGTCCATCGAAATCGATCCCAGCATTCCGCGCTACTGAATCCTCGTATTACTTCACATTAGTCAAGCACAGGAGAGAGAATGGCAAGAGCAAGAATAGAGTTTTATCAGAAGTCTTCTTGAACCACCTGCCGCAAAGCAAGAGGTCTCTTGCTAGAGCTGGGAGCGGAACTGGATACGCGCGACCTGGACGCGCAGCCGTTATCCGAAAAAGAGTTGCATAATCTGATTGGAACGCGAGACTACGCGCCATTTCTGAATTCGCGCAACGAGCTTTACCGCGAGCGAAACATGGCCGAGAAAACTCCCCCGCGCGAAGAAGCCATCCGCTTGATGTCCAAGAATCCCAATTTGATTAAGCGGCCGATCGCCGTGCGCGGCGAAGAGATGGTGGTGGGATTCGACGTAACCGCCTACATGAAATTGGTAAAATAACGACGCCAGCTAACAGGGACGGAATACGGAACCGTCCGCCGGAGAATTCCCAAATGGAAGTGAAAACGATCGGCGTGATCGGCGCCGGAACGATGGGTCGCGGGATAGCGTATGCCGCGGCGCTTGGCGGCTACCGAGCAATCCTGGAAGACGTGATGCCGGAGACGTTGGCGCACGCCACCGGATGGATTGCGCGGGCCTTCGATGAAGGGGCGAAGCGAGGCAAGGTGACACGGGAAGAAGCAGCCGCGGCGGTGAAGCGCATTGCGACAGCTTCTTCGGTTGAGGACGCGTGCCGCGAGAGTGATTTTTTGATTGAAGCCGTGCCCGAAGAGATGGAGCTGAAGCTCGAGTTGTACACCCTTTTCGACAAGTTCGCAAAACCGAACGCAGTGCTGGCCAGCAACACCTCCTCACTTTCCATTACCGAAATGGCGGAAATGACTTTCCGGCCCGAACTGTGCGTCGGAATGCATTTCTTCAATCCCGTGCCGAAGATGCGCTTGATCGAAATTGTGCGCGCGGCAAAAACTTCCGACCAGACCATTGCGGCTTGCCGCGAAGTAGGCAACCGGATGGGCAAGGAAGTGGTGGTAGTAAGGGAGTCGCCCGGTTTTATCACCAGCCGGGTGAATGCGCTGATCGGCAACGAAGCCTTCGCCATGCTCGAAGCGGGATTGGCTTCGGCCGAAGACATCGACAAAGCAGTGAAGCTGGGCTTGAATCATCCGATGGGCCCGTTCGAAATGGTGGATCTGGTGGGCCTGGATGTTCGCCTGCGCATCCTGGAATACCTGCACGAGACGCTCGGCGAGAAATACCGGCCGAACGCGTTGCTCAAGAAGCTGGTTACTGAAGGCCGACTTGGCCGAAAGGCCGGCCGCGGGGTCTATGAGTACCCTACGCAGGAGCGCCGCGACAAGTCTTAGCCTCCCAGCCATTTTTCTTCCGCGTTCGATGGTGTTCCATTGAATAACACAGTGTGATATAACCAGCCAGTTATCGTTGTCCGCTTTGTTTTGCAAGGACGATTCGCCTTGCTGGCCTTGTCCGTTGCTCTCGGAGGTCAAACGTGAAGATTCCCATCGAGAGCCGATTCCATCCCAACCGACCTTTGCAGCGGCCACACTCTTCCTTGAAAGGCGGCGCCGCGATATTCGCGCGCATTCGGGATTCCGCTGAACAGCCGAGCAGTTTAGCAGTTCGAGGCGGCAAGAAAGGCTCGCATAAGAAGTCAAATGCGATGCTGCGCTGCGAGTGCCAGCACGCCAAGAGTATCCACTCGCGGATGTATGCGAATAAAAAGCTCGGTACATCCTGCAACTTTCCCGGTTGCAGATGTAAGGCGTACAAACCAGAGTAGGACGGATGCAACTGGAGTCGACAGCGGATTAGTTTCGCGGCGAAGGGATCGATTGCAGCGCTGGACTTATTTTGTTCAACACGCTGCGCGCCTGTGAATTGGTGGGGTCCATGCGCAACGAGGATTCCGCGTCATTGCGGGCCGCCGCCGTGTCCCCTCTCTGAAAATAAATCACAGCACGGTTCGACCATGCGCGGGAATATTGCGGAGCCTCGGCGATTTCACGGTTCAAAATATCCAGCGCATCGCTGCTACGCCCGGCTTGCATCAACATGGCCGCCAAGTTTACTACCATAAAGTCATAACTGAGATTTTTGCGATCGCTCATTCGAACAGCGCTTTCCAACAACCGGATGGCTTCGAGACCGTGACCGGTCCAGGATTCGACCAGCGCCAGATATTGCAGGGCGTCGGGATATTCTGGATAGATGGCCAATGCGTTTTGCAATTCCGCGCGAGCCTGATCCAACTGTCCGCGTTTCAGATATTCGCGTCCGACATTGGAATGCATTTTGGCGCTGCCAGGAACGGTGCGGACCGCGGATTGATACAAGGTCAGGTTGTCTCTCCAATCGCGATTTCGCGCCAGCGTCCGGACCGCAAAAACAGCCACCAGCAATACCAGAAAAACAATTGCCGCGGAGCGTCGGCGAACTTCTAATCGTTTCCAGAGCAGCGCGATCAGCAGGCAAAATCCGGCCGACGGCAAGTACGCGAGACGCTCTGCCATAATTGTGCCGGTGGTTACCAGAATATTCGCGGTGATGGCAAAGCCGGTAAAATAAATCGTTCCAGCAATCATGAACCCCGGCTTCTTCTTCCAGATTGTCCATCCGCAAGCGGCCAGAACGCCGGCAGCTGCCACGATGGCAGGAAGAGTGTGCCGGAGATTTGCGTACAACTGGATCGCGCTGAAGGAGTAATCGCAGGAGAGCTTCGCAGGAAAAAGCTGCAAGGCAACATATTTCCAGGCGATTCGAATGGCGTTTGCAATTCTCCAACTTACGGGAAGATGCGAGAGGGGATTGTCGAGCAGGGAGACTTCTTGAAGCCCGAACCTGTTCCCATGAACCTTCCAAAGGACGAAGGCATAGAGAAACGTAGCGGCCGCGATGGGCGCATAGCGCGCCCAATGGAGAAGCTTCCCGCGTGCATAATCCCCAGCAACTGCAAGGGGCAGGAGAACGATAGCCGATTCCTTCGAGAGTACCGCAAATGCAAAGCACACGAAGGTCGGTATGGTCCGTCCACGAAGGTGAAAAAGCCACGCCGCCAGGAGAAATCCAGCGGCCAGCAATTCTGAACGCCCGACGATCGAAGCCACGGCTTCCGTGTGTAACGGATGCACGGCAAAGAGCAGCGCCGCGACGAAGGCGATTATGTCTCCGCGTGGCTCGTTCGCCAGGATTTCGCGTAGGACCAGAAACAGGAGCATGGTTACGCCTGCATGCAGCAACAAATTCAAAAGGTGATAGCCGAATGGCCGGTCGCCGTTCAATTTGTAGTTCACCGCGAAAGTTGCGAAGGTTACGGGGCGAAAAACGGCGCTAACTTTGTTTGGTTGGGAAAGCTGTTTAAGGGAAGGCCGCGTGACTTGGGGATTTCCGAAGATGTACAGCTCGTCGTCCATCGTGAAGTTATTGAAGAGTGAATCTGCGTACACGAACGAAGACACGGCCAGCAAGATACCGAGTTGCGCTCTACGCGTCATTTTTTAGAAATGACGCACGCAGATGCGGATACTGGCGCTCACTGCCGTTTTGTGCAAGGCGGAGGCCGTGCTCTCTTTGTTTTGCAAGGCATTCATTATGGGTCATTATGAGCCGCGCGAAGGGACGCAGGTGGCTGCTTGTGCGTCGCGTTGCCGTGAAATGAACTCCCGGGCGCGCAACGCATCCTGGCGAACTTGTGAAGCTGGCGCGTAGGACTATTCGGCAGAACGCTAGCTTACTACTGGTAAACTCATTTTACGGCTGCGGCCTTTTGTTGAGATGCGGCCGCCCATCGTCCGCGGCCGGCTGCGGCGGAGCCGCTTCGCCACCGGGTTTTGCGGTGGAGGCAGCCTGCGCTCCGCCTTCGCTGTAGGGTTTCTTTATGTAACGATCCGCGGTCTGTTGCGCGCTTCCAGTGTTGTCGTTGGTCTGTTTGGCTTTGCTGTATTCGTTGACGGCGCGCTCGCGTTGCCCCAGCAAATCAAAAATCATGCCGAGGTACAGATGGCCCCAGACCTCGGTCCATTTCTCCGAAGGTTCTGGCACGGATTGCAGAGATTCGCGAAACGCATTTGCTGCTGCCTGATAATTTTTCTGGTAGAAGAAGGCTTCACCCATGCGGAAATTTGCCAAGGGCCGTCCCGGCTGGATGTTCAGCGCTTTCTGATACTGCTGAATCGCGTCGTAGTAACGCCCGGTTTCCGCGAGCTCTTCACCGCGCGCAATCGCAGCGCGTGCTCGCAAACCCGAATTACCTTTGAGCACTACGTTGTTCGGATCGACTTTGATGCCGCCCGGCTTGGGCCGGCCAAATGTTTCGACTGTGAAGGTGGATTCCGTTCCAGTGACGTCCACAGTCTTGATTTCCGGGTTGCCTTCGGTGTCAATGCGAATCTGGATCGGCATGGAAAATGTGTCCAGCGGTTGCGAAATCTTGCCGACCACACGGAAGCCTTTGGGTGTTCGATACACTACATATTCAACCTTGAAATCCGGCACACCCGTCGAATTCAGCCATTGCGCGAAGAACCCGGACAAGTTGGGCGCCTCTTGGCCGGGCTTCACCGTGGCCTGCGTCTGCTGAATGGCCATCTGTTGAAATTCCGCGTTCGTGGCGCTCTTGCCTGCGTACGCAGTGTAGAAACTGTGCAGCAACGATTTGAAAGACATCTCACCCATCTGCGCCCGCAGCATGTGGAACATCATGGCGCCTTTGTTCATGACCACTGACCGGTAATCGCTGGTGAAGGGAACCAGGCGCGCAGCCTGTGAAATGGGAGAAGCTTCTTCGTTCATCAGCGCGCCGACGGCGAAATCATCTACCGCGCGGAGCCCGGCCTCTTTGCCGGCATTCTGTTCGGCATATAGCGCTTCCGAATAGCGAGCCAGGCCGTCGCTGATCCACACATCACCACGCGTCTTGGGCAGCACCTGGTTGCCCCACCACTGCGAAGCCACTAGCCTTGCGATCACGCGGTCGTTAATTTTCGGCTCCCATGCCCTTTGCGATAGCACAATGAGTCCCGGCCCGGAAAATTCCCGCAAGCCTCCGTCAGGAATTTGTACGACGGTAAATTCCGGTTCGGCGGGCAGTGCGCCAAACAAATCCGAAAACACGTTTACCGAGCGCGCGATGGAGTTCGCAAAGTCTTCCGGTTTAGCGGAAGCCGACCGCGGCGCGAATACGTTTACGTTGACACCTTCGGCCTGTTTCGCGCTGAGTTGCAGCGGCCCCGCCACGAAGGAACCATTAGGCGCTGGGTTGGGACATTCGAACACGTACAAAAGGCGGGGGCCTTCCGCGGCGGACTTGGCCGGAAGCATCGAAGGTGAAAGCGATTTGCCGGTTCCGGCAAGCGCAAAAGTCTCCGGCACCGTCAACCGGAATGTTGCCGTGTAGCGATTCGTGGGATACGCGGTCAGCGGAAACCAGCGAGCGGGCAGCAGTAGATACGCGCCGTCTTTGTAGATAGAAGCCAGACGTACCCCGGAGACCGGGCTGTTATCTTCGTTGGCGAGCGGCCCGGTGTAAGTAAAAGTCAGGGTCACGGTGGAATTGGCGGTAGCGGCCGAGGGCAGATTCACGTTCAGCAGAAGCTGATTCAGGTTGTCGCGTTCGAAATTCAGTGCTTTGCCGGCGGCGTTCTTTACTTCCGTGACGTTCAGGTTGGGATGCAACTCGACCCGCACGACGCTGGAGACTTCCGTTGCGCGAAAATCCACTTTGGCCACTGCGGAAAGCGTTTGATTCGAAGGATCAATCGTTGCGGCGACATCATAGTTTTGCGCCAAAAATGGCAACTGTGCGGCGTCCTGCGCCGCCGCGGCGGTCGCGAACAGCAGCGGGCTTGAAATCATCACTGCAGGCAGCAGGCGGGATAAACGAGACGATTTAGCGAGGAAGGCCATTGGTTCTA
>WNFT01005181.1_pt1 | contig 11389 bp, 11 predicted proteins | sample 5400191 | NCBI WGS metagenome assembly WNFT01 (sample SAMN13153359, study PRJNA577476) | soil metagenome | isolation source: 80 cm saprolite under Madrone tree | place: USA:California | collected 2016-06-14
TCCGTGTAGAAGTCGAGGGCCGTCGATCCTTGTTCGCGATCGCCGATGCCGGTTCCCTTAATGCCGCCGAAGGGAATGTGCGCTTCACCGCCGGTGGTCGGTGAGTTGATGTGGGTCATGCCGGTTTCAATCTCATCAACGAAACGAAAGATGCGCGCCGCGTCGTTTGTGAAAATGGAAGATGACAACCCGAATTCCGTATCGTTGGCAACTTGCATCGCTTCATCAAAATCGTTTACTCGCATTACGGAAAGCACCGGCCCAAAGATTTCTTCGCGAGCAATACGCATGTCTGGTGTAACGCGATCGAAAACAGTTGGTTTGACGAAGTAGCCCTTGTCTAAGCCGTCGCCGGTCGCGCGTTCGCCGCCGCAAACCAATGTCGCGCCATCTTCGCGACCAATGTTGAGATATTCGAGCACTGTTTTGAATTGATTTTCATCGACGCTGGGGCCCATTTCTGTTTTTGGATCCATGCCATCTCCCAGACGCATTGACTGCGCTCGCTTCGCGATCCGATCGACGAACTCGTCTGCTATTTTGTTGACGACGACGGCGCGGCTAGTCGCGGTGCAACGTTGGCCTGATGAGCCGAAGGCGCCCTGTGCCGTTGATTCAACCGCGAGATCCATGTCGGCGTCTTCCATGATCAGCACGGGATTCTTCCCGCCCATTTCGCATTGGCATTTCGCGCCGCGTCGCGAGACTTGTTCATATAGACGAATGCCGACCGGATTAGAGCCGGTGAACGAAACCGCTTTTACCGCTGGATGATTGATGATCTCATCGCCGGCGTCTGAACCGGAACCAAGAATCAGATTCAGAACTCCTGCGGGAATTCCCGCCGCTGCGAAAATCTCAACGATGCGCACGGCCGTTCCGGGCGTCAACGTCGCTGGTTTGAAGACGACTGTGTTTCCCGCAACCAATGCCGGCGCTATCTTCCAAACCGGAATGGCAACCGGAAAGTTCCAAGGTGTCACGCACGCGACGACGCCGAGCGGCTGCTTAATCGTGTAAGCAAAGTTGGCCGGCAATTCAGATAGAATCGTCTCGCCGTTCATGCGTCGCGATTCCCCGGCGCAAAATTCGGCGACATTGATCGAGCGCTGCAATTCGCCGCGCGACTCGCCGATCGTCTTGCCTTCTTCGTGCGTGAGAATCTGCGCCAGTTCTTCTTTTGCCTCTTCCATCAAGCGAGCAGCTTTCGCCACAATCCTTCCCCGCGCCGGCGCCGGCGTCGCACGCCAATCACGAAAAGCTCCAGCCGCCGCTTCCACTGCCGCGCGGGCTTCTGCGCGCGTTGCCTGTTTCACAGTGCCAATAGTGTCTCTAGTGTTTGACGGGTTAAGGTTCTCTACAACCTTGGACGATGCTGATTCAATCCATTTGCCGCCGATATAATTTCGATAGGTTTCCATAGCTTCCCTTTATTGGTAATAACAACCGCGCATGAGTTTCATAATTGATTTACGATCTTTGTGATTGCAGCCAATCGTCGAACGCGAGAATCGCTTGCAGTTCGCCTGCTTCCCGAAGCTGCGAGAGGAATTTACTGAGAATTGGGCCGCTCAACATAGGCAACGCCTGGCTTTCGGTGGCCGGCACGTACTTGTCTTGCTCGAGCAGGTAAATCCTGAGTTCCTTGAGATCATAGATCCAGACTTCGGGCACGCCCAGTCCAGCATAGATCCCGAACTTTGAAATTGAGTGACGGGTCACATCGACCTCAACTGCCACGTCTGGTGGCGGATCCTTCTCAAAATCCAAATCCATACGGTTGCCGAGCGCTTCGGCGGTCTGGACATAGAAACAGGCGTCCGGCTCAATGCCCTTCCGCTTCTTCTCCTTCCGCATTGTGGAAGATCCAAAGAAGACAATATTCATTCTTAGTCTCAGTCGTATGACGCCCACCAGACCTTCGATGAAGGTGGCGTACTTCTCATGCTTTGGTCCAACAGTGATGATTTCTAAGGTCCCATCGTCATATGCAATGCGCAGCCAAGTGGCTTCGCCAACCTGCTCGAGCAGGTCTTCATACTCTTCCCACGAAACGTTTTCCCTAATCAGGAACGAGTCAGCAGGTAATTGAGAAATAATTTCGGCGTAATTTATGGCTTCGGCAAGCATGGTCGTGGCTCAAAAGTTGGCAATAAGCTAACGTCGCGATTCTAACCCTTAGCTCAGGGTTCATCAACGCTTGTAACTCCGGAGTTCCCAGATCCGCTTTGCTTCCGACCAAACGTGAAGCGACGGCCAATGATCATTTTGAAGATTAGATGATCCGTGCTGCGCGTCATTCCAATGCCCACGCCAAAGTTGAACTCCCACTTCGGCGAGACATTGAGATCGATGGCTGGAAATATTTGATGCTGCTGTTCGCGCTTGGGATCAAAACCGGTCAGCGGCCCGAGCGCTCCGTAATACTCAAGGCCGCCATCGATCTTTTTCGTAATCGAATAAGCAACTTTGAAGTTGGGAGCGAACGTAAAGCCACGCTTCGCGCCCGGCCCGTTGAGAGCGCGTTCGATAGCCGGGTTGAAAGAGACATACCAGCGCTTTAGTTCCTTGTCGATGATGGGACGAATCTCCCAGCTCCAAGTGTCTTCAGAGAACTTGCGACGTACGTATCCGATCTCCTGGGAAAGACTAACACCTACGGGCCAGTGCCATTTCGGCGGCACGCGAAAGCGCGGTCGAATATGCGTGCCGACAAAATCCCAGCCACTGCCATTGCGCGCGCTGGTGAATATGTAGAATCCCGTTTCGAACCAATCGTTAAAGCCATGGGTGATTTCGATCGTCTCGTGCCAGGCATGATTCGTCGGTAGAGTACCGTCATCGGTCTTCTTCGGCCCTTTGGCCGTGAAGTTATTGTGTAGCTCGACCATCGTCACGCCACGCGAAACTGTTTCCGAAGGATAAACTTGAATTTCGTAATTGTCCTGAGCATGAGCAAATGAAGGGCACAGGCAAACTGATACTAAGCTCAGAAGAATTCGTATTTGTGTTCGCGTTTTCAGAGTGGCTCTCTCGCCTGGTCTATTAAGCCTGCGCATTCTACAACACATTTGCAGCGCGCCGAGAGAGCCCAGCGACGACGGGGTGTGCCAAGATTTTGCAGGTAAACGCGCCCTCTCCCTTTGGGAGAGGGTTGGGGTGAGGGCGTAGCTGAGTAACAAGAAAAGAAAACTCTCCTCCATTCTTTTCCTGTCCGTCCGATAAAAAAGGAGAAAGAAGTGTTTTGGGTTCCGTCGCTAGGCCCTCACCCCCGGCCCTCTCCCAAAGGGAGAGGGAGTTATCTGCAAATTCTTGGCACACGGCGGACGACGGCGCTTTCGATCGTTTATACTCACAGCAATGATCGGTAAAGCCGTCGATTCGGAAAACGGAGCTGAGAATTTAGGCGAACTACTCGAATCGCGAGCAATCACCGCGCCTGATAGAACGTTTCTGTTTTCTGAGGCGGACGGGCGACGCTTCACTTACGCCGAATTTAATCGCTCAGTAGACGCCACAGCGCGAATGCTCGCATCGCATTCAATCAGGAAAGGCGACGTGGTTAGCCTGCTGATGCCGAACAGCCCGGAGTACATCATTGCCTACTTTGCCTGTTGGAAATTGGGCGCACTCGCCGGGCCAGTTAACTCGCTTTTGAAAGAGCACGAGATCGAATTCGTCATGAATAATTCTGAGGCGAAATTAATCCTCGTTAAATCGGAATTCCGCGATCGAATTGAAAACATTCGTGGGAATCTTCCGCGTTTGCGCTCAGTCATCACGTTCGATGATGAAGCTGAGGCATGCGCTGGGTACGCACGCCTCCGGCGCGCTGGCTCGGAAGAAACTAAGAGCACGCCAGAGGCGTGCGTACCCAGCGACGATGCGATTATCATTTACACTTCCGGCACCACCGGAAAACCGAAAGGCTGTTTGCTGACCCACGGCAACATAATCGCCAACGCTCGGCAGATTAGTGAGTGGCTGCAATTTAACCCGAACGACAGGCTACTAACGATCATGCCGCTCTTTCACATGAATGCAGTTTCGATCACGACGATGTCGGCGTTGTATGCGGGCGGCTCGACGGTCGTCAGTCCAAAGTTTTCGGCGTCGAAGTTCTGGAACATCGTCTCGGATTATCAAATGACTTCGTTTGGTTCAGTGGCGACGATGCTTTCAATCCTTCTGAATAATTACCCGAATGGGGTGCCGGAAGGTTTGAAGACTGATCAGCTTCGCTTCGCGATGTGTGGATCTGCGCCGGTGCCTGCCGAAGTGATGAAGAAGTTCGAATCAACTTTCAACTGCCCGGTAATCGAAGGCTATGGCCTCTCGGAATCGACGTGTCGCTCGACGTTCAATCCGCCGGACGACCGCCGCCGCGCCGGCTCTTGCGGCTTGCCGATCGGAAATGAAATGAAAGTTGTTGACGACACTGATATGGAAGTTCCTGACGGCGAACTCGGCGAAATCGTTCTACGCGGCGAGAATATCCTCAAAGGTTATTTCAAGAACCCTGAAGCCACAGCGACGGCCTTTCGCAACGGTTGGTTTCACACCAGCGACATTGGCTATCGCGATCAAGATGGATTCTTCTACATCGTGGATCGCAAATCAGACATGATCATCCGCGGCGGTGAAAACATTTACCCGCGCGAAATCGACGAAGTTCTTTATCAACATCCGGCGGTTGCCGCGGCAGCGACGATTGGTGTTCCTGATCCTTTGTATGGTGAAGAGGTGGCGGCCTTCATCGTGCTGAGAGACGGAATGAAGGTAAGCGAAGAAGAGTTGATTTCACACTGCCAAGCGGAGCTCGCGGATTACAAATGCCCGAAGTCAATTCGCATTCTTTCTGAAATTCCAAAGGGACCCACGGGAAAGCTGCTCAAGCGAGAGCTTGCGAGGATATATGCAATCGAGTGATTCATTTCCTTAAACATCTTGAGGAGACCCACTCTCGAAGTTCCCAACGATTGCTCAAGACCCGCCCGTAAGACTCTAATTACAAACTCGAATGAATCCAGACGCCTGGGTCTTTAGCGTCTGATTATAAATTCGAAAGCCGCTGCGGCCTCTCGTTTATTAAAGCCTGCGGTGGCGCCGGCGTAAAATCCTCACCGGGGTTGATGAACTGGTCGCGCTCGAATTTGTACTGCTTGTCGTAGAGCTGCTTGTATCGACCTTCAGCTGCCAGCAGCTCTCCGTGCGTGCCGCGTTCGACAATCTCGCCGTCTTCCAAAACCAAAATCTGATCGGCGCTGCGGATTGTCGAGAGCCTGTGTGCGATGACAAAAGTCGTACGCCCACGTCGAAGAGATCGCAAACCGTCCTGAATCAGCGCTTCGCTCTCGCTGTCGAGACTGGAGGTTGCTTCATCAAGGATCAGCAGCTTGGGATCGGCGAGAATGGCGCGCGCGATCGCAATGCGCTGGCGCTGTCCGCCGGAAAGCTTTACTCCGCGCTCGCCGACGATCGTCTCGTACTTCTGCTCGAATTTTTCGACAAACTCTTCACAGTGCGCAATGCGGCTCACCGCCTTAATCTCATCGGCTGTGGCGTGCGGATTCGAGAAAGCAATGTTCTCGGCAATGGTTCCGTCGAACAGAAAGTTGTCTTGCATGACAACTCCGAGGTACGAACGGAAGTCGCGCAGGCGCAGCGTGCGCAGGTCTTTGCGATCGACTCTGATCGTTCCGGACAGCGGATGATTAAAATTCATTGCGAGACTGATGAGCGTGCTCTTGCCTGAGCCGCTGGATCCGACCAGCGCGGTGGTGGAACCGGCTGGGGCTTTGAAGGAAACGTTCTTGAGGACCGGCACGCCTGGGTTGTACTCGAACCACACATTCTCGAACTCAATCTCGCCTGCGACTTCCGGCAACGGCGCGCGTTGGGCGTCCTCTTCGTCTTCAGTGGGCATGTCCATTATTTCGCGGATGCGATCAAGCCCTGCGAAAGCTTCGGTGATCTGGGTCCCGATCGCCGCAAACTGAATTAGCGGCATGGCCATCAGCCCGGTGAAAAGAACATACATGAACAAATCGCCGATGGTCATTTGCCCGGTCACGACTGAGCGCCCGCCGACCACAATGATCACCACTCCGACCGCGCCGATTACCAGCGATGAGAACGCGGTCGTGGCTGAAACGCCGGTCATCGATTTGGCGATGTTGCGAAAAAGCTTGTGCGCCCCGCGCGCGAAAGTCAGAGCCTCGCGCTTCTCGGCCGTGTACGCTTTAACGATGCGAATGCCACCGAGCGATTCCGCGAGACGCCCCGTTAGCGTCGCCGTAATTTCTCCGCGTTCGCGGAACAAGGGTCGCAGCCGGGTGAAGGCGAAAGCCAGCGCTCCGCCAAAGATGCCCAAGACCAGGATCGTGATGGAAGTCAAACGCCAATTGAGCCAGAGCAGAACGCAAATCGCTACGACCGCTGTAATGAAGCTGCCGACTAGTTGCACCAGACCCGTGCCCACGAGATTACGGATGCCATCAGCATCGTTCATGATGCGCGAAATCAGTTTGCCGGTCTGCGTCGAATCGAAATAGCTGACCGGCAAGCGTGCGATCTGCGCCTGGACTCTCTTGCGCATCTCTGTGATGGCTCGCTGCGCCGCAACTCCCAACACCTGCGAGAGACTGAAGGACGTCCCAGCTTGCACAATCGTCGCAATGGCTGCCGCCAGCGCGATCTTCCAAAGCAAATCGGTGCGCCCTTTCACGATCACCGCATCGATCAAGTATTTGGTCGATGCGGGCAGCACCAGCCCCATCGCTTGATTGACAAGCATTAATACCGCGCCTAGAGCCAGACGTGAGCGATGCGCCCAGACCAGCTCACGTGCATCGGCCCAGGCAGCCGACCAACGTATCTTCTTCTTTTTCGCTTCAGCCATTAGCTTTCAAGTACGGAAACCACAACCCAAGAGTTTCGAACGCGATTGCTCGCCGTCGAGAGATCAGAGCCCATCGTTGAATGAGCTTAGACACTAACCCAAGCTTATGCAAAGCCTCGATCAATCGGATATGCTTCCAAGTCCGCACGTGAATCACGGCGGAGCGAAGGGATTGTTTCTCAAATAGGTTTGATCGGAGCGACGGTCACTTGAACGTTACGGCTTATCTTGAACGGATCAACTATCACGGGTCGATTGCTCCTTCGGCTGCTACGCTGCGCGCCTTGCAAGTCGCACATCTCTTAACTGTGCCATTCGAGAATTTAAGTATTCACGCTGGGGAACTCGTAGTTCTTGAAGATGAAGCTCTGTTTACCAAGATTGTCGAACGAAGGCGCGGCGGCTTTTGCTATGAAGCGAACGGCTTGTTTGCCGCGCTGTTGCGGGCGATCGGTTTTGACGTGACTATGCTCTCCGCCGAAGTTGCTCATGCTGAAGTTGGCTTTAGTCAACCCTTCGATCACATGACGCTGATGGTCAAATTAGCGCAGCGTTGGCTTGTGGATGTAGGTTTTGGCGACTCATTTCTCGAACCCTTACTGCTTGATGAACGGAGCGAGCAAGTACAGGATAATCGCGCTTATCGCATTGTCGACGAGGGAAGTTACCTGATTCTCAGCCGGAGCGATGACGACGAATGGAAGCCGCAGTATCGCTTTACCTTGCAACCGTACGAATATGAAGATTTCGCCGAGATGTGCCGCTATCATCAATCTTCTCCGCAGTCACACTTCACTCAGAGACGTATCTGCTCGCGCGCGACCGAGGAAGGACGCATAACGCTGAGTGAAATGCGCCTTATTACAACCGCTAAGAATGCTGAGCGACAAGAGCGAACTTTACCGAGCGATGAAGAGTACAACGCCGTTCTGCGAGCGCATTTTGGGATTGTAATGGTTAGTAATCATCCTTAAAGAAAACAGGAGAAATGATAAATGCGCATGTTACTTCCTGCCATTCCAATATTGCTATTGGTGAACGTTCTTTCGGCCCAATGTCAGGTTGATGCGCCCGGAGACATACGAGCTGTGCTTCTCATTGAGGGAACTCAATCGGTTCAGATGAGAGAGAGTATCGCCTCCAGGAAAGGTCGCAGCGGTGTAACTGCCAGCAAGCAATATTTCATATTTGGAGGGCCGAAGGCGGCCGTACGAACGAGAACGGTGACGCCTGTGTTTCAGTTCGACGCGGACCCTGCGTTTGACGACCCGGTGATTTTGTTCAGGGTTGATATGCGCTCCGATAGAAGAGAAATCAGAGTCGCTAAGGGCTATGGCGGTTTAGCGGAGCTTTCGATACCGAAGGACCACATTATACCGACAAGACTGGAAGAGATCGGCGACGGGCAAAACTCTACAAAGCGATATCGGATGAAACCAACGATGCCGCTTCGGCCGGGAGAATATTGTTTAAGTCGAAACATCTCAGTCTGTTTTGACTTCGGAGTAGATTAGAGTGGTTTTCGTTCGCGAATCATTGAGGCATTTACACACAACTAACTTTAAAGTCGGAGCTTGTCTGGTTGCTTCTACCCTTAGCCGCTCGTGGCTTGGCTGTCCTAATAGAAAATAGATGTGAACCCTGTGGAGAAAAGGCGGGTTTTGCCATTTATTAGAGGACACGATTTCTTTTTCAGCCGCAGCGTGGTGCAAATGTTATGAAGCTTCGGCGGCACTGCGCTTTGATAGAGTCGCACTTTGAAACTGGTCTCTGCAGTTCATCAAGATTTGCGCCATCGGGTTTCAGTGTGTGTCTGATCAGCTTTCAATGGATAAGATGATAGTATCTGACGTCGTAAAGACTCTTGAAAAGAGGAGTTTTCTGACGCGAAAGCCACATTCCGGTCCGGATGAAGAAACACATCCTTATTTACGGTCTCTGCGGCGGAGTCCTAATCGTCATCTTGAAGCTGGTCGAGTATCGCTTCCTGGTCATCCAGCACTCCTTCGAAATCTATGGGGGACTAATCGCGCTGCTTTTCGCAGTGCTGGGTATCTGGCTCGGACTTAAACTCACTAAGAACAAGGAAACGGTCATCGTTAGGGAGGTCCCGGCGCCGCAGTTCTTTACTTTGAACGAGACGAGACTGCGCGAACTCGGGATTACGCGCCGCGAGCTGGAGATCCTCGAGCTGATTGCCAACGGCCTGAGCAATCGCGAGATCGCCGAAAAACTCTTCGTCAGCGAAAACACCGTCAAGACCCATTCCAGCCGCCTGTTCGACAAGCTGAGCGCCCGGCGCCGAACCCAGGCAGTGCAGTTGGGAAAAGAGCTGGGACTGATTCCTTGAGCTGGATTGATGCTTTAGCCCTAACACCAAAGTATGATTTCGATCTGAAAAGCCTGAATTCACCCGAAAGTATGACGACAAGCCGAGCCGCCACGGCTATGTTTACGCCCGGAATTTGAAAACTTATCAGGAGCATCAAACGATGAAAAAGACTGTTCTAACTTTCGGGCTGATTTCGGGCGCCATCATGACAGCAATGATGTTCGGCACCCTTCCTTTCACGAATTCGGCCTGGCTTCAAGCGCATAGCATGGTCATCGGCTATACGACAATGGTCTTGTCGTTCATGCTGGTGTTCTTCGGTATCCGCTCCTATCGCGAGAATGTTGGCGGCGGGACAATCACGTTCGGGCGCGCCTTTGCCGTCGGCATTCTCATCACCCTCATTTCATCCGTTTTGTACGTAGTCGCGTGGGAAATTATGTATTTCGGCGTGCCCAGCTTTGGTGAGAGGTTCATGACCATGTGCGTCGCGCACGTTAAGAACTCGGGCGCCAGTGCGGAAGCGATCCAAACGGAGCTCAATCAGTTGAAGTATTTAGACAACCCCTTCATCAATGCGGCCCTCACATTCACTGAGCCATTTCCGGTCGGCTTGATCATTACGCTGATCTCGGCATTGATTCTGAGGAAGAAAATGAAACCACAGGCTGGTGGGAGCCCGGCGACAGTCGAGGCGTGATTTGGAGAACGCAAGGTGCAACAGCGGGGGACAGTAGCCCGAGCGGTATTCGCCGCGTCCGTTCAACTCAATCGTTATGCGTCCGGAACCGAAACCTGGGAGGAAATCATGGAACTGGGAAATTTCTCTGTTAGCTTGGCGGTAAAAGACAGCCAGGCGTCGAAGCTGTTTTACGAAAAGCTGGGTTTTACAGCTTTCGCAGGAGATCAATCGCAGAATTGGCTGATTATGAAGAATGGCGACCGCAAGGTTGGTCTGTTTCAAGGCATGTTCGATCAGAACATTCTCACCTTCAACCCGGGCTGGACGAGCGATGCCCAGCCGCACTTCGATCTAGAATCTAGAGTTAGCTTTTCCCGTGAAGAAAATGAAAGGGGATTAGGAGACGACTATGGCAAAAATAACAGGAATCGGCGGCGTATTCTTTAAAGCGAAAACCGACGATAAAGCTCTACGCGAATGGTACAAAAAGCATCTCGGCCTTGAGCTTTCGGAATGGGGCGGCGCCGCCCTTAGGTGGGCCGAGGATAAAGCAGAAGATAAGGGTGTTACGGCATGGCACGTCGCTGAGCCGACCACAAAATGGTTCAGTCCAAGTGAATCATCCTTCATGATTAACTATCGAATCGACAATATGGACGAAATGATCGGGCAACTAAACGCCGGAGGAGTTTCGATCCATCAAGGACCAGAGTATCACGAGAACGGCGCGTTCCTTTGGATCATTGATCCCGATGGAAACAAGATCGAACTTTGGGAGCCAAAACTTTGGGACGACAAAAATAAGAAATGATAATGAGGACTCTTATGCGAGCATTAACCTAACTCCCACTTTGAGTCCCCCTTTCGGCGCGCGCAGATACTCTTGAGGCCAGTTTCTTCGGCGCTCAGCAAAGGTGAACCAGATGTGCTTGGTAGGAGTGAGCCGCTCAGAGAGCAGGCTTAGGAACAGGGAGGACCTAGTGAGCACCATGCTCATTAATACCTGTTCGCTCTCGGAATGTGATGAACTGAAACGATGAAGCAGTCTTGGTGCGGGAACTTATACGGTTACTGAGATCCTTCCGCCCGGTACCTGGGTTTCCACGACATCGAAGTCACGCACCTTCACGATCAGTTGCGATAACCAGTCGAACAACTTCAGCGCCGGCTTTGGCAATTACTGCCAGTCGCCGAGTGGCGGCCTGGGCGTTGGCTTCTGGACCAACAAGAATGGTCAGGCGCTAATTACGGCTGCCGATCTTTGCGCGCTGAACGCTTTGAGCTTGAGGAACGCGAATGGCTCCGACTTCGATCCCCTTACCGGCTGTCCGAATCCGACAGATCATTTTGGAGACGATGCGGTAATGTGAAATCACTTTCTGATTTTCGTTTGGCTCGTGCAACGTTTTAGTTTTTCATTTCGTCTTCGCATACTCGTTCTTCGCTTCAATCAAAATTGGCAATTCGCTGTCGG
>WNFT01005184.1_pt1 | contig 11388 bp, 10 predicted proteins | sample 5400191 | NCBI WGS metagenome assembly WNFT01 (sample SAMN13153359, study PRJNA577476) | soil metagenome | isolation source: 80 cm saprolite under Madrone tree | place: USA:California | collected 2016-06-14
GTGTAGAGCTGGACAGCACACCGAGCGAGATCGATGCGCTCGATCGCCGCATCCGCCAGTTGCAGGTGGAACTTGAGGCGCTGAAAAAGGAGACAGATCCCGCCAGCCGCGAACGACGTGCCAAAGTCGAGCAGGAGCTTGCTAACCTCTCCGAGCAATTGCGTGCCATGCAGATGGCCCTTGAGAGCGAACGCGAACCCGTCGAGGAGATTCGCCGCCTGAAGCAAGAGCTGGAGCAGGCCCAGGTAGCGCTGGAGAAGGCCGAACGCGCGTATAACTATGAGGAAATGGCGCGCCTGCGCTACGGAACCATGCCGAAGCTGGAGGAGCGTATCCATGAGCTGGAGTCGAAGCTGACGAGCATCCGGGGTGCGCGCATGCTCAAGGAAGAAGTCGATGCCGAGGATATTGCGGAGATCGTTTCCAAGTGGACACATATCCCTGTCTCGAAGCTCATGGAGGGGGAGGTGCAGAAGTTGCTGACGATGGAGGATCGGCTGCGCCAGCGCGTCGTTGGGCAAGACCAGGCCGTGCAAGCGGTCTCCGATGCCATTCGTCGTGCGCGCGCTGGACTGCAAGACCCGAATCGCCCCCTGGCCAGCTTCATGTTCCTGGGGCCAACCGGTGTCGGGAAGACGGAGTTGGCACGCGCCCTGGCCGAATTCTTGTTCGACGATGAGCGGGCACTCATTCGGATCGACATGTCCGAGTACATGGAGAGGCACACCGTCTCGCGCTTGATCGGGGCTCCTCCCGGCTACGTCGGCTACGAAGAGGGGGGGCAGCTGACCGAGGCCGTGCGGCGGCGGCCCTACAGCGTCGTGCTCTTCGACGAAATCGAAAAAGCGGCGCCGGAAGTATTTAACGTCCTGCTGCAACTGCTTGATGACGGTCGGTTGACCGATGGGCAGGGGCGCACCGTCGATTTCAAAAATACCGTCATCATCATGACCAGCAATGTAGGCACAGGCTGGTTGCACGAGTTCGACGGCATGCCTGAGGACGAGATCCAGCGCCTGGTTCGTCAGCGCTTGCGGGAAGAGGGCTTCCGTCCAGAGTTCATCAACCGCATCGATGAGATCATCGTCTTCCATCAAATCACGCGTGAGCAGTTGAGGGATATTGTGGACATCCAGATCAATCGTCTGCGCCCGCGCCTGGCCGAGCGGCACATCACGCTGCAGCTCACCGGTGCCGCACGGAATCTGCTGGCAGAGATGGGCTTCGACCCGCAGTTTGGAGCACGCCCCCTCAAGCGCGTCATTCAGCAGGAAGTCGAGAACCGCATCGCCCGTGGCATTCTCGATGGCACCATTCGCGATGGCGATACGGTCGAGATCGACGCGCAGGACGGCAAGCTGATCCTGGTACCTGTGAGAGCGCAGGCGCAGGAAGAAGCCCATGCACACGGATGAAAGGAGTAAAAAGGAGCAACCCTGGAGGACCGAACCCGAGATTGAGCTAGCACGCCAGGAACACCTACGCCGCTGTCTTGCGACGACCCCTGATATCACACGAGGCATCTATCCTTTCAAAGAGATGAAACTGAGCCGCGCCGATGTCGAGTGGCTCCTGGCGACACACGAGAACGGACGTGGTCCCGGAATGGGCAGCGACGAGCAGCAGCGCCAGGGGCTGGACCTGCGGGGTGCGGAACTGCGTGATGCAGACCTGCATGCCCTGCCACTGGCGCGCCTGCGCGGGAGCCTCACCCGCACAGAGTGGGAGGAGGCCACGGCACACCAACGCGCAGCCGCAGCCGTCCTGCTCACGGGAGCCGATCTGAGCGAGGCCCACCTGGAGGAGGCTGAACTCATCGGGGCCCACCTGGAAAAAGTGGCGCTGCACGAAGCGCACCTGGAGCAAGCCGACCTCGCCAGGGCCCGCCTGGAGCGAGCATTCCTGGCCAGGGCGCATCTGAGGGGAGCCGACCTCAGTGAAGCGCACCTGGAGCAAGCCGACCTGAGCGAGGTGCGGATGCCTGGTGCGACCCTCAGAGGGTCCCACCTGGAGCAAGCCTATCTCAATGGGGCGCACTTAGAGAAGGCCGACCTCAGCAGGGCCCGCCTGGAGAAAGTCTACCTGAGCGAGTCGCATCTCGAGCAAGCGAACCTCAGCGAAGCACACCTGGAAGAAGGCTATCTCAGCGGGGCCTATCTGCAGGGGGCCGACCTGAGCGGGGCGCACCTGGAGGGGGCGTACCTTAACGAGGCCCACCTGGAGGATACCTCTCTGTACAAGGCGCAACTGGAGCGAACGTTCCTCTACAAGGCCCACCTGGAGGGGGCCAGGCTCAGCAGAACAGGGGTGGAGGAAGCGCAGCTGAAAAAAGCCCTGGCAAGTGGTGAGCAGCACATCGGTCCGTCGCTGGCAGACGCACAATGGGGCAACGTCAATCTCGCTGTTGTAAAGTGGTCGGAGGTAGACATGCTTGGGGATGAGTACGAGGCGCGACAGACGACACGAGCTGGGAAGAGCAAAAACAGCGTGAGCCGGTTGGAGGAGTATGAGGCAGCGGTGCGGGCCAATCGCCAACTCGCCGTGGCACTGCGGGCGCAGGGACTCGATGAGGAGGCGGCGCGCTTTGCCTACCGGGCGCAGCTCCTGCAGCGCATCGTTTTGCGGCGGCAAGGCAAGTTCGGATCGTATCTTTTATCACTTTTGCTCGATCTACTGGCAGGGTATGGCTATCGGCCAGGCAGGAGTTTGATGGCCTATCTCCTCGTTATCTTCGCTTTCATGGGTCTCTACCTGCTCAATGCCCATGGGGCAGCAATGCATCTGAGTTGGGATGAAGCGCTGGTCTTGAGCGTGAGCAGCTTTCACGGGCGTGGCTTCTTTCTCCAGAACGCGGCATTAGGGGATCCCTTTGTTCGGCTGGCTGCCGCAGAGGCGGTACTGGGCCTGCTGATCGAGATCAGCTTTATTGCAACCTTCACCCAGCGTTTCTTTGGCAGGTGAGGGAGGAAAAGGATCACAGCCAGGAGTGGCCATATGCCGACTGAAGAAAGTATGGGAAAGAGGGAAAAACATGCCAGAACACACATTTACTTTTGAGCAGATTCGCCATCAAGCGCAAGAAAATGCACTCGCTTATCTGTTGGCCTCAGTGGTGTACTTCAAGGAGCAAAGTCACTCTCCTCACCAGTTCATGGCTGCTGTTGGTCACACACTTGCACCTGGATGGAAAGATCTCAAGGGTCATGGAGCCCAAGTTGTCATGGACACGCTTGCCTTGCATATCGTCTCACTTGGTGGTACCCTCGTGGCAACCGCAGGGAATGACGCTGTTGCATATGCGACATTTGCCCATCTGCCATCTTCTGACGTCTTGAAGTCCTTTGGCCTGACCAGGAATGAGGCTGATGCTATCTGGGATATCTTTAAGCCAATTGCCAGATCTCTCAAACTGGAATACGAATGGGCCCGCGAACAAGACCAGATAACGCTCAAGCTCTCACGCTCTGGATCCCCTAACGCTTAATACCGGTTGTGTTGCAAAAAATTTTGAGGGATCGCAACAACTCTCTTATCTAGCCCATGTACCAATGGATGAGCTGAGCGGCCATCGCTCCCTCGCCGACGCTGGAGGCGACGCGCTTGATGGAGCCGTGCCGCACATCTCCTGCGGCGAAGATACCCGGGACGCTGGTCTCAAGGAAGAAAGGATCGCGGTCAAGCGGCCAGCCCGTCGGCGGCTGTCCCTCGTGCACCAGGTCGGGGCCGGTGAGAATGAAGCCTTTCTCGTCGCCATTCACTATACCCTTCAGCCAGCTTGTATGCGGCTCCGCGCCAATGAAGATGAACAGCGAGGTCGCCGGGAGCGTCTTTTCCTCGTGCGTTTTGTCATTGACGATCGTGATGCTTTCTAGATGGCTCCTGCCTTGCACCGCCACGACGCGCGTACACGTCTTGACCTCGATATTATGCGTGTGCTCAATCTGATCGATGAGATATTTGGACATGTCTTTTGCGAGTGACTCGCCGCGTACCAGCATCGTCACCTGGCGAGCATATTTCGCGAAGTACATGGCAGCCTGTCCGGCGGAGTTCGCCCCGCCAACAATGAACACCTCCTCATTGCTACAGGACATCGCCTCGGCTATCGAGGAACCATAATAGACGCCTGCACCGGTCAGGGCGTCTATGCCAGGCACATCCAGTCTGCGGTAAGAGACGCCGCAGGCGAGCAAGAGGGTGTGGCAGCGCAGCTCGGAGCCGTCCGCCAGGTACACACACCGGTACTGGCCATCTACCTTGACCCTCACCACCTCTTGCGGGGTGATGATCTCCGCGCCAAAACGCTCTGCCTGCGTCACAGCGCGACGCGCCAGTTCTCCCCCGCTCACTCCTGCCGGAAAGCCCAGGTAGTTCTCGATACGCGAACTCGTTCCCGCCTGCCCGCCAGGGGCCTCCCGCTCCACGAGCAAGGTGCGCAGTCCCTCGGAGGCGCCATAGACGCCCGCCGCCAGTCCTGCTGGACCGGAGCCGACGACGATCAGGTCATAAAAGGGCTTTTCTGCGTGCGTTTTGAGGTTGATCTTCTCGGCAATCTGGAGCAGCGTCGGGTTCACCAGGTAGGAACCGTCGGGGAAAATCACCACAGGCAGTTGCCTGGTGTCTAACCCCAACTGCTCGAGCAAGTGGGTTGCCTCCTTGCTCTTTTCAACGTCCAGCCATTGAGAGGGCACCTGGTTGCGGGCCAGAAAGTCCCCGATCTCGTGCCTTCTGGGCGACCAGCGATGGTCGATGACCCGCACGGTTGGCAACGGCGGTTGGTACGAGGCCAGCCAGCCCGCCAGTACATCATCCAATGGCGGGTAGAGGCGCTCCTCCGGGGGATCCCAGGGCTTCATCAGGTAGTAATCAATGCACGCGGTATTGATAGCCTGAATAGCAGCATGCGTATCCGCGTAGGTAATCAACAAGACCCGTTTGGCCGTCGGGTACAGGTCTCGCGCCTCTTTCAGCAACTCCGAGCCGTTCATCTCAGGCATCTGCTCATCGGCCAGCAAGAGCGCCACTGGCTCGTTGCGCAAGCTCATTTGCTTCAACTGATTCAGCGCCTGCCGCCCCGCATCGGCTTCGATGATGCGAAAGCGGTCGCTATAGTGCTGTTCCAGGTCATGCTTGAGTTTATGCAGGATCTGGGGGAAAGCAGCTACGATCACAATTGCAGGTCTGGTCATAGATTCCTTATTCCTCATAGGGGTGGGAGCGGCGGATGATATGGGGAAGGGACGCTTACATCGCCCTCGCTAGAGACAATCAGCGAGTGGTTGCGCCTGGCTGATTTGGGCTGAAGTGACGACGGCTTCTCTCAGATTCGCTCCACATAGATCGGCTCTCTTCAAATTGGCATCCAGCAGGAGAGCGCCACCGAGGTCAGCATCACGAAGAGCGGCATTGCTGAGATCGGCCCTGCTCAGGTCTGCGTAACTCAGGTCTGCTCGTACCAGGTTCGCATTGCTTAGATTTGCTTCCTGCAGGTAAGCCCCGCTTAAACCGGCTCCCCACAGATCCGCACCGCTCAGGTTTGCACCACGCAGATCCGCACGGAAGAGATTGACGCCACCAAGATTCGTCTCACTTAGATCCGCTCTGCTCAGGTCTATGGCCTCCTCTGGATGCTCTTGCCTGAACAGATTCCATTGCTCAGCAGGTTGCTGTCTCAGGAATTCGAGCGTCTGTTGATCCGCCATTGCACTCGGCTCCTTTCATTGCGCTCTCCTTCGTGTCTCAGAGGAGGTACCTCTAACAAAGTAGTATTAACTCGCATCGGGTCTATGAAGCGTTTTTCTGGCTGACTCACTGACGAGGAGGAGGAAGCTCTTCAGGTGCTCTAGCCTTGTCCAGTTGTGTTTGTGTGATAAAAGCTCCTCGGAGATTTGCCTCTTTGAGATATGCCCCTGTCAGGTCAGCACCGGCGAAGTTGGCCTCGCTCAGATCGGCATTGATGAAGTTGGTATCGATCAGGACGGCATTGGTGAAGTTGGCCCTGGTGAACTTTGCCTCCATCGCGTCGGCTCCACTGAGATCAGCACTCGTCAAGTTTGCCTCGCTGACATCGGCCTTTCTCAAGTCCGCACCAATCAAGTTGGACCAGCTGAGGTCTGCTTGACTCAGGTTCGCGCCACTCATCGTGGCACCACTCAGGTTAACTCGACTCAGGTTAGCACCACGTAGATGACTCTGGCTCAGGTCTTCTTCATGCAGATCTGGCTCCTCGCTGGGGTGTTGCTGCCGCCAGGTATTCCAGGCATTTGTCCCTTGCCTGATCAGCTCTAGCAGTTGCTGCTTTGCCATGTTCGTTTCTTTCTTTTGCCCACACTCACGGCCCAACAACGTCGAGCCTGTTGCGTCTACGTGTCCAACAGAGGACCGCGGGGAAACAGGGATCTGCCTCCCCTACTTCCCTGCAAAGAATTCATTGTAGAGCTCGGGGCGAATATCCTCAAATTCACCCTCCGACAAAGCATACATCGTCCCAGCTGCTTTGTCAAGTATTTATATTATCTCATCAACTATTAATACGGAGCAAAATATATTTTTTGACTCATAAGAATAATGATTATATAAACTACTTTACAATGCAGGCTGAGGCTCAAAACCTGTGTGGATATCTCTCGCTGGGAGGCCTTGCAGGTCTGCTCAGCCGCTGCCTAGTGCTAGTCCCGAACGACTCTTGTTCCCTTCACCTGGCCTCGGCGGTGGGAACGGCAACTGTAGGCATCTATTCGTGATTCAATCTCGTTACGGCGGGTATACTCACACGTTCATGTCATCGCCCTGTCATCTCATGGCGTCTTACGTGTCCAATTTGTGGCATTGATCGCAGCCGTACGTCTTGCGATCATCATACCTCATCTGTTGCTGGTATTCCTATGGATAGTGGGCCTGTGGTGCTAACTTATGGCTGATCGGGGAGCAGGCCAGGAGTACGCGCCCGTTTCACCGCCCAAGTACGATTACTCACCCCAGTTTCGAGAAGATATTGCGCACATGGCTTTTGACCGTGCTGAGGGCCAGCACAAGGACCTCAGCAATCTCCTGGTTGGAGGCACCCCTTCTAAGTAGTGCCTTGTCGATTCTAGCATAGACGGGGAGAGTAGGCAATACGATGCATATTTTCTATAGAAAATATATTTTTGTTTCATATACAATAGATAGGATAATATAAATACTTGACAAAGCGAAATGTACGATATATACTTGGTACCGTGAAGAGAAGAAGGCCTGGTTGGAGCTGTCAGACAGGCTTCTGGCAGGCGATCGCTCCGCGCAGATTGCACCGCACTTCACGAGGGATCAGGTGGTCCCATCCTGCCTCACCAGGCGCGGAACCTCTCCAGTGGTCACTTGAAGCCTGTAGCTATTTCACCGTCTTCTTCCAGTTGCCAAACAAGCGGGCGTCCTGGCTCCCTGAAGGAGCGGAATCGGAACAGATTCCCAATATCGGTCAAGTAGACAGCAGGCACACGCTCATGCTCAGATCTAATTGGAGCCACTTATTGAGCGAGATGGCAAATGCCACAAGAACTCTGCCTATCACTGTGGTGATCACACTGCCAGGTTCGTTGCCTGGCAGCGAGAATGCGTCGGAACAACGTCGAAACAACAAAGAAAGGAAAGGAGACCAACACTATGGCGGTTAGCACTCGTACAGATGAAGAGATCCAGAGGGACGTCCTGGAAGAATTGAAGTGGGATAGCCGCGTGCGCCCCAACGAAATTGGGGTGGCGGTCAAAGATGGCATCGTCACCATGACCGGCTGGGTCGATTCCTATTTGAAAAAGATCGCGGCTGAGGAGGCCGCGCACCGCGTGCCTGGCGTCAAGGCCGTCGCCAACGACATCGAGGTGCGCCTGCCCACCTCGGCCGAGCGCACCGATGCCGACCTTGCCAAAGCCGCGCTGGGCGCCCTCAACTGGGAAGCAGCGATCCCGGCTGACAGGCTAGATGTCACGGTCAGCCACGGCTGGGTAACGCTCAAGGGCGAGGTTGACTACGCCTTCCAGAAGAGAGACGCAGAGCGTGCCGTTCAGCGCCTGTCCGGGGTCAAAGGCGTCACCAATCTCATTGTGGTCAGGTCGCGTGTGTCGCCCACCGACCTGAAGCAGCAGATCGAGAAAGCGCTCATCCGCAATGCAGAGACGGACGCCAGGCGTATCACGGTCGAAGTGGAGGGCAGCAAGGTCATCCTCAGTGGGACGGTCCGTTCCTATGCGGAGAAACAGGCAGCGGAGGACACCGTCTGGGCCGCGCCGGGTGTCACCGATGTTGAAAACCGGATTGTGGTCTCGCCCATACCCTGATCCTTGCTGCATGGCAGAAGATGCCTGCTAAGGAGAGACAAAACGATGAAAAGACTTCTCGCACTTCTTGTTACACTCGATCTGGTTTCGGTGTGTATCGTAGCCTGCGGCATGTTCGCTTCTGCTAGCGGTAGTGGAAGTAATGGCAGCGGGAGCAGCGTCACCCCCGTCCACATGGGGATGACCAACTTCCTGCAGAGCAGCGTCACGATCAACAGGGGCAGCACGCTCAATCTGGTCAATGATGCTTCCGCTATCCATATCATTGGTCTCGGGCAATGGGTGAACGGCTCCCCTAAACCTGAAACAGAACCCGGCGCACCGCAGGTCAACAACCTGCTAATCACAGGGAATGCGAGCAAAACAATTGGCCCGTGGAATACTCCTGGAACCTACCACCTGTATTGTAGCATTCACCAGAACATGCAACTGACGGTGATCGTGAAATAGGGCCAGGCTAGAACTACACGAAGGTTTACACATGCAAACTGATGTGTGTGGTCCAATGTAAGAGGAGAGAGATGCCCATGCCTACAAGTGGATCACTCTGGGCAGATGTACATGGCCTCGTCCTGGGCGCCGTTTTCCTGTTAGCTTATTCAGGTGGCCTCACAGGGCTCTTCACCTTACGGACGAAATGGGAAACCGCGACGGGCTTGCGCGTCCTCGCGCGGCAATTGATCGCGGGAACCTGGATCATGGCGCTTGTGGCCTGGTTGACAGTCATTACAGGCACCTATGTGGCGTACCCTCTGTATCGAAGCGAATTTCGCTCTGTCCTGATGACATCGTTCTGGAATACCTTTAGTATGGAGTGGAAGATCCATATTGGCTGGTTTGCGCCTATCCTGGCGACGACGGTCGCCTATGTAGTCACTCGCTATAGGACCCAGTTGGCGGAAGAACCGAGGATGCGCCAGGCGATGGTCGTACTTTTCACGCTTGCTTTTGTGACTGCTGGCGTTGCCGGGCTTTTAGGCGCGTTGACCAACAAAGTGCTTCCTGTTTACTAATGGGGGCCGAGGAGGAACAATGATGTTGCGACGGCAAAGGCGATCTGAACCTGCACAAAGCGGGAAACCACGGGAAGCGCTCTCCAATGGGAGGGCTGCTGCTGCTATGCTGGCTGCAGGTATTGGCAGCCTGGTGTTTGGTTTCCTGACAATCCTCGTGCAGGTGTCCCCAGCCGTTAGGAATGCACTCCAGTTTTACCAGCCAGCTGGTCAAATTACCGGTCTGACCACGCTGTCGGTTGCAGCGTGGCTCATATCCTGGTACATCCTGTTTCGGCTCTGGAAGGAGCAACAGGTGCCATTTTCCTGGGTGTTTGCGGTCACGCTGCTCCTGACTGTTCTTGGACTGGTAGGCACCTTTCCACCATTCTATGGTTTGTTTGGATGAAGGATCGCAACGAGTAATCAAATCCCTGTTACCAGCCGAACATTGTTACTATCACGACTGCTATGACGCCGACAAGCACAATTGGTGCGGTAAGCAGCAGGAGGCGCAGGCTTGGACCAGGCTTGCGTGTGACGAACCAGAAGATGACTATATTCTCCAGTAACCCCACCAGTGTAGCCAGGAACATAGCAATAGCAGCAGATGAGCCTGCAACTTGCCCCCTACCGAGCTGCTGGCCTACCAGCACGGAGGAAGATGCTGCGCTCGCCAACGCGCCTGCCACCACTACGGCCAGGAAACCAATAGCCCCAAACAGGCGATGTGCCACCCCGCTTATCACGGTTAACAAGAGAAACAGCATGCCAAAACCAAGCACTGAACGCAACTCGAGAGGAGACTTGAGCCGTCGCTTCTGCGGAGCCTCTTGCTCAAGCTGTTGGAGAGCCTCCCGCCCAGGATGGTGAGAAGCATTCTGCCTCGACCTCCTGGAACCCCAGATGGCGAATAGCACCACCATCCCGGCGGCCAGCATCATCGGCACCAACACGATCACGGTGCTGAGGCTTGCCCGAAGGCCTTGTGGGAAGGAGAAGATGACGACCAGTGCCCAATTGCGTCCAATCATGGCCAGGTCGGAGAGCACTACATTCGTTGGCGCTCGGGCGGCGGTACTTGCGTCATCTTGCACCGCTTGTCCCAGGAGCGCAGTCGTCGCACTATTCACTACTCCACCCAGGATCGCGCTATAGTGTATTCCACGTGTGCCAAATTGCCGGAGCAACACATAGTTGACGAAGCTTAAACCCGACACGATCATTACGCTCAGCCAGACCGAGCGGGGATTCAGCACTTTCCAGGGATCAATAAATCGGTCAGGAAGCAGCGGATAGACGATTACCGTAAGAAAACCGAGGAGTAATGTGCCGCGAATCTCGGCCACCGTCAATTTACTGCTAAATGTGACGAACTCCGTTTTCCAGGCGAGCAATGCGGCGATCACAAGTGCGCTAGCGAATGCGAGAAAAAAATTTCCTATCCCGATCACTATACCCAGCACATTCACTGCCGCCAGGGCGAGGGAGGTCGTGATCTCCGGGGACCGTTCGTTCCACATACCATACACATTCACCAGAAGCAATACCACCAGCACGATCCCGACTTGCACATACGCCAACGTCGGGGCGACCAACCAGGAGAGCGTACCAAGCAATGCGGCGATGGCGAAACTCCTCACCCCTGCTTCTTTATGCGCCCATGTGCGTTCCAGTCCGATGAGGATGCCCATACTGGCTGATGCTGCAACTTTTAGCGCAAGAAGTAACGGTAGATCCATCTGGTATCCCGCAATCTCTATGACTCCGTTATAGATATCGATGTCATTATACCCTCTTCCTTCTGGATAGGTTCCGGGTGCGCCCTAGAGCAAGCTCACTTACCACATCACGTGGCGACGCATGTGAGGGATAGTTAGCAGAGCACTTGCCCACCGCTGACAATGATATCGGTGCCGACGAGATGGCGTGCACGATCGGAGGCCAGGAAGACGTACACCGCAGCCACGTCTTCTGGTTCTCCCACCCGCCCAATCGGAATCTGCCGCAGCACCGCTTCTTTGACGCCCGGTTGGCTGAGCCACGCTGCCGTCATCGGCGTGGCGATCGTGCCCGGCGA
>WNFT01005187.1_pt1 | contig 11386 bp, 9 predicted proteins | sample 5400191 | NCBI WGS metagenome assembly WNFT01 (sample SAMN13153359, study PRJNA577476) | soil metagenome | isolation source: 80 cm saprolite under Madrone tree | place: USA:California | collected 2016-06-14
TTCGAGATCCCATGACGTGTTGTGGATAGCGATCGACTGTCAGGCAAAGTGAGGTTGCTACCACCGCACCCACCCTGGAGGCGACCATGCAAGCTGCAGTCGACCGACCCGAAGCACTGAGTGCCATCCGCACCGACCTTGGCGCTATCTTCATCTCGCTGGAATTGAGCCGATCCAGTTGGCTGGTCACCTCGCTGTCGCCGGGCAGCGGAGAAAAGATGTCGAAGTATGCTGTACGTGGCAGCGATGTGGCCGGGCTCCTTGAGCGCTTTGCGCAACTCAAGGAGAAGGCGCGGGCACGGACGGGAAGGGTCTTCTCGTTCGTCGTCATCCAGGAGGCTGGACTCGATGGTTTCTGGATTGATCGGGTGCTACAAAATGAAGGAGTTGAAAGCCACGTTGTCGATCCGGCCTCGATTGCCACATCGCGCCGGCGCCGGCGGGCGAAGACCGACAGGATCGATGGCGAAACGCTGGTTCGAGTGCTGCTCGCCTACAAGCGTGGTGAACCTCGGGTGTGCGCGATGGTGAAGGCGCCCACTCCCGAGGAGGAGGACAACCGCCGCCTCTGCCGCGAGCGCAAAGTGCTGACCGCCGAGAGAGTCCTGCATGTCAATCGCATCAAGGGGCTTTTATTCTGCCAGGGCATCTCCGGATACGAGCCGCTGCGCCGCGACCGGCGCGAGCGGCTGGAAGAACTCCAGACCGGCGATGGCCGTCCCCTGCCCCAGCATCTCAAAGCGCAAGTCGACCGTGAGCTCGATCGGCTCGAACTGCTTCTCAAGCAGATCAAAACCGTGGAGGGTGAGCGGGACGCGCTGCTGGCTGCGGCACAAACCGCCATGCCGGCGCCGGCGGCGATGTTGCTCGACATAAAGGGCATCGGATCGGAGTTCGCCGCCGTACTTTGGTCGGAGGGGCTCTTCCGACACTTCGACAACCGACGCCAGGTCGCCGCTTATGCGGGCCTGGCGCCGACACCCTGGCAGAGCGGAGCGGTCGATCGGGAGCAGGGGGTGTCCAAAGCCGGCAATCCACGACTGCGAACAACATTGATCCAGCTCGCCTGGCTATGGCTGCGCAATCAACCACAATCAGCGCTCACCATCTGGTTCCACGAGCGGGTCCGGCGGAATGCAGGCCGCCTGCGCAAGACGACGATCGTGGCACTGGCGCGAAAGCTACTGGTCGCGCTCTGGAAATATGTGACCACCGGTGTCGTCATCGAAGGCGCCACGATGAAGGCCGCTTGACGAACACACCTCTAATCGAATCCCGTCATCTTCCAGGACCTGATCAGTCCCGGCGGATCCAGGTGGACGAACCGAAGCAAGCCATGGCCTGAAACGCCGCTTTCGAGAATGGTTCTCGTCTTCCTGAGCCCTTGCCCGCCGCAAGCGGGATGTTGGTGCAGCCGTCATGAGCGGCGACCGTATGTGAGGTTGATCGTGCTCGGAAACGGGCCGTGTCATTGCAAAAAGGGGCTTGGACCTTGGATACCGAAAAGCAACTGGAGGTCTCCCAATGCTGTACCTGCCGAATGAATATTCCCAGGAGTCCAGCCTGAAAATTTGCGTGTTCAAGACGGACGGATCGCGTTGGGCCATGAGGTCTCGGCGCTTACCGAACCCGTCGCCGCCGCGTCGCCGCGGCCGGCCACCACCCAAGGCTGCCGCCGAGCAGGGGTTAACTGAAATGCGTCACGTAACGGAGATCAAGGCAATGCCGAGAGGCCGCAAACCAGACGGCGAGCACGCGTTGAGCAACGCTGAGCGCCAGGCTCGCTATCGCGCCCACCGCTTGACGAAGCCTTCGCCCGTCGTGACCCGCACGCGCCGCTCGACCGATCGACGCAGCCGCCCTCAGCGTTGGCGCAATGCGGTGGCCGAGCTGCTGGCGCTACAGGCCGAGTATGCAAGGTGGCTTACTGGGCTGCCCGACAGCCTGCGCGACACCGCCACTGCCGAGGCTCTCGAGGCCCTCGCCGATCTCGAGCTCACTGCCCTCGCCGACATCGAGCCGCCCCGCGGTTACGGTCGTGACTGACAGGGCTGCGTCAAGCTGATCACGACCCACTTGACCTGAGCCTCGTCATGTGAGGCTTGCTGGTCTTCACCTGCACGGGGGTCAGTTTCGCCCACGGCTCGAACGATGGACAGAAAGGGATGGGGCTGATCATGCTGATCCTGATCGGCACGGTGCCGACCGCCTACGCCCTCAACCGTGCACTGCCGGAAAGCCAAATCGTGCAGTTTTCGGCCAGCTCGGCGGCCGCGTCAAAAATCGTCGAGGAAAAAGCTGCGGGATATAACATCCTCGGTAATCCGCGCCCTGCGGTCATGGAGTATGTAGCGCACCATAAAATAAATGAGGGGACATATCCGTCGCTCGCCGTCCTGATCAAAGACATCGATGATCAAGTCAAACAGTACGGTTCGCTCGCGAAGATCCCGGCGGAAGCTGTCGGCAATACGCGCAACGACATGTATCTCGTCGACGAAGCCATTCGTAATCTTATGAAGGACAAGGATAACGAGCTGACGAGGGAGGAAGTCGGCACGCTCAACGCCTACAAGCAGTCGCTCGACGCGTCGACCAAATTCATTCCGACATGGGTCAAGGTGGCGGTCGCGATCGCGCTTGGTCTCGGCACGATGATCGGATGGAAGCGCATCGTCATTACGGTCGGTGAGAAAATCGGAAAGACCCATTTGACCTACGGCCAGGGCGCGGCCGCCGAACTCGTCGCAGCAAGCACGATAGCCGCTGCCGACATGTATGGCCTCCCCGTGTCTACCACTCATGTTCTGTCCTCGGGTGTGGCGGGAACTATGGCCGCAAACGGGTCGGGACTTCAGCTTTCGACGATCCGCAACATCGCAATGGCTTGGATCTTGACCCTGCCGGCTGCGATGATGCTGTCGGGGTTTCTCTACATTCTGTTCCTCAACCTGTTCTAAGCGGGACGCGAAGGGGAACATGCGCACTATCGATGTGATGGTCCACGATGTGGTGACGGTTCATCCCGATACCGACGGCTGCGGCAGCAATCGTGGAACCGATTTCGGAAGCCGCAACGTCACGGTCAGCGCCGGCGTTGCTCGCCGAAAGCGTGCCTGGGGTGTCGCGCGTAGCCGATGAAATGATCCCGGCCTATTAAGAGGTTCGTCCGCGCTTACGGGAGAGCCGAGGTCGCTGCCCGGGTAGCCGTTGTGCTGTGGTAAGGGATTACGAATGGCAGAATTGGCAATCGACCGGCTACACGCGGATGCATCAGCGGCGGCGCCGGTCCCGCCATCGCAGCGATATGTCAATCGCGAGCTGTCTTGGCTCGCTTTCAACGAGCGCGTCCTCGAAGAGGCGAGCAACGCGGCTCATCCGCTGCTCGAGCGGGTTCGGTTCCTGTCGATTTCCGACAGCAACCTCGACGAATTTTACATGGTGCGCGTCGCCGGCCTCAAAGAACTAGCGGCCAGCGGCGTTCCGGTGAAAAGCGACGACGGATTGACCCCGGAGCAGCAGCTGGCGGCGATCGCCGAAGTCGCCGCAGGGCTGGTTCAGCGCCAGCAGCGCTGTTGGGCTGATCTGCAGAAACGCCTACGCGCCGAAAGCATCTCCATTCTCGACCATGAGGCGCTGACCGGCGATGATCTCACCTGGCTGCGGCAGCTGTTCATCGACCGGCTGCTGCCGGTGCTGACGCCGATCGCGATCGACCCGGCGCATCCGTTCCCGTTCCTCCCCAATCGCGCGCTGGCCATGGTTGTAGAATTGCGGCGAGATGACGGGTCCCAAATAAATGCGCTGATTCTCGTCCCCGAGCGCGTCGAGAGGTTCATCCGGCTGCCGGGCGAGAAGGGGCGGTTCATCCTGGTCGAGGAGGCGCTGCTCGCTGTGGGATTGGCGGAGCTGTTTCCCGGCATGGCGCCGCTCGGGCATGGTCTATTCCGGGCATTGCGCGACAGCGACATCGAGATCGAGGAAAAGGCGCAAGACCTGGTTGTAATGTTCGAGTCGGCGCTGAAGCGGCGGCGACGGGGTCAGATCATCCGCCTGACATTCTCGGCCGGTACCCCGCAGCGTCTTCGGGATTTTGTGGTCGAGCAGACCGGCACCCAACCCCAAGATGTTGTCGTGCTGGACGGCGTTGTCGCGCTCTCCGATATCCGGCAGCTAATCACCTCTGACCGACCAGATCTGCTGTATCCCCCCTACACGGCCCGCTTTCCGGAGCGAATAAAGGACTATGGCGGAGATTGTTTCGCCGCGATCCGCGCCAAGGACATCGTCGTCCATCATCCGTACGAATCTTTTGATGTCGTCGTGCAGTTCCTGCGGCAGGCGGCGGATGACCCGAACGTTATCGCGATCAAGCAGACGCTGTACCGGACTTCGGAAGACTCGCCGATCGTCGCAGCCCTGGTCGACGCAGCCGAATCTGGTAAATCCGTCACGGCGTTGGTCGAGTTGAAAGCGCGGTTTGACGAGGAACGCAACATCCGCTGGGCCCGGCGGCTAGAGCAAGCGGGCGCGCAAGTCATCTTTGGCTTTGTCGATCTGAAGACCCACGCCAAAGTCTCGCTGGTCGCGCGCCGCGAGGGCGAGATCTTGCGCTCCTACGTGCACTTTGGCACCGGAAACTACCATCCGGTCACCGCCAAGATCTACACCGACCTGTCCTACTTCACCTGCGATCCGCCGCTGTGCCGCGACGCGGCTCGCGTGTTCAACTTCATCACCGGATATGCTCGCCCCCGGCACCTCGAAAAACTGGCAATTTCGCCGGACGGCATCAGGGCGAAGCTGCTGCAACTGATTGAGGCCGAGATCGCACATGCCGAAGCCGGCCGGCCGGCGGCGATCTGGGCTAAGCTCAACGCGCTCGTCGATGCCGGCATGATTGACGCTCTTTATAGCGCCTCTCAAGCCGGCGTATCGATCTCGCTGGTGATACGCGGCATGTGTTCGCTTCGGCCGGGCGTGGCCGGCCTCTCTGAAAACATCACGGTCAAGAGCATCATCGGTCGGTTCCTCGAGCATGGCCGGGTCGTTTGCTTTGGCGCGGGACACGGTCTACCGTCACCGGATGCCGCGGTGTTCATCTCGTCCGCCGATTGGATGCCGCGCAACCTTGACGGTCGGGTCGAAACGCTGGTGCCGATCGAGAACCCAACCGTGCACGAGCAAATCCTCGACCAGATCATGGAAGCAAACCTCCACGACGACGCTCAGAGCTGGATCCTTCGCTCCGACGGGTCATGGCAGCGACTCCTGCCGGGAGCACAACCACAGAGCGCGCACGTCTACTTTATGGTCAATCCGAGCCTCTCAGGGCGCGGCAGCGCGTTGCACGGCGACAGCGTCCATGGCCGCCGGCTCAGGGTTTCCGACTGATATGCTCGACCTCGTCGATATCGAAGCCACTGAGGTGCAGCGGGGCGTTGTCGCCTGTGCACTCTATCGGGACGGGCGGCGGGAATGTGATGTCGCAGTCGAGGAGATCGGCGCCCTTGCCGGCCGCGATGGCGGCATCATCTGGCTCGGTCTTAACGAGCCGGATCAGGCCTTGCTCAGCGTCCTCAAAGCCCAGCTCGGCCTTCACGAGCTGATGATCGAGGACGCAAATCACGCGCACCAACGTCCCAAGCTGGATGTCTATGACAATGTGCTGTTCATCGTGCTGCGAACCGGCCAATTGACCGGCAAGGAAATCGAGTATGGCGAGACTGATCTGATCGTTGGCAAAGGCTTTGTCGTCTCTATCCGGCACGGCGCGTCGGCGTCTTACGCCGAGGTAAGGCAGCGTTGCGAGCGCAACCCGGAGCTGCTGCGGCTCGGCGAAAGCGCGATCATGTACGCGATCCTCGACTTTGTCGGTGACAACTATTTTCCAATCATCGACAAGATTAGCGAAGAGCTCGAAGGCATCGAGGGCGATATATTTTCGGTCCTGCCGGCGAGGGAAAAGATCGAGCGGATTTATCGGTTGCGTGCCGGGCTCCTCAACATGCGCCATGCCGTAGCGCCGATGATCGAGATCTGTAACCAGCTGCGGCGCCACGACTTCCCTGCTAGAAGTGCCGCCATAAGACCATATCTTCGCGATGTCCACGATCACGTGCTGCTGGTGAACGAGGCGATCGGCGACCTGCGCGAGCGTCTAACGGCCGCTTTCGAGGCGAGCCTGCTTCTGTCGGCAGCCCGACAAAACGATATCGTCAAGAAGCTCGGCAGCCGGGCCGCGATCCTTGCGGTGCCGACAGCGATAGCCGGTATTTACGGCATGAACTTCAAAAATATGCCGGAGCTGGAGTGGTCTTTCGGTTATCCCGCATGCCTGTTGCTGATGTTGGCGATCTGCGGCACTCTCTACTACTGCTTTCGAAGAGCCGCTTGGCTCTAGCATTCCACTCGGCGAGCATGACTGATTCTTGCAATTCGCCCTGTCGGGTCTCTCTCCGCGACACCGCCTTCGTCGTACAGTGGGCTTTGGCGGCCGCTCTTTCTCTGTTTGTACCAGCGAATGCCGCAGCGTCGCTGACATTGCAGGTCGCAACGTCTGATACCCTGCCCGGATTTCATCTCGGCGACTTGCCGCGGTATCTGGCGTTGCACATGATGGAGGCTCGGCTCGCGGATTGGCGCTTCGAGCCGGCGGCTGGCAAGGGTGCAGCGCCCGACCGTGTCGAGTGGAAATTCAAACTGAACCCGTATGCCGGAGGGGAGGTGCGCACGTTCATGCGCCCGCACATGGCCGAAAGGACCTTCGCCGCACACCGTCCAGTCACGATCGAGGCTCGGCTTTACCTGAACGGGCAGTATCAGGTCCTTGTCGAAAAGCAAGTGATCGTTCAGGGTGGCCCGGACGATCCCGATCTCGCCGCGGCGGTCGCCGACGTCACACAGAATCTTCTGGGACCCCGGGGGGCCTTTCGCGCCATCGATACCGGACAACGCCCGGCTCAAGAACCGCGATAGACCGAATGGAATTGCCTCACCCAGAACAGATTTTCCGGGATAGCGCGTTCTGATTTTTCGTGCGCGCCTCTCCTCTGCGCTGGTGGTCCTCGGCGCCCTCATACTAGGACCCACCAGCCGACCTGTTGCGGCACAGCACGGGCTCTTCGAACGGGAGACGCTCACCGGGGATTGGGGCGGAGTGCGCAAGCAATGGCAAGATGCCGGTGTCGAGCTAGGTGCGAACGATATCGCGGAGACCCTGTCCAATCCCACCGGTGGTATAAGACAGTTGACGATCTATCAGGGTCTGGTCGCGATCTCTCTCAACCTCGACCTTGAAAAGATCGCAAATTGGCCGGGCGGGAGTTTTTACACTGACGCTTACCAGATCAGCGGACGCGGTTTGTCGAGAAACGCAATCGGCAATCTGCTCGCGGTCAGCACCATCGAGGCTCTGCCATCGACGCGGCTTCACGATTTGTGGCTGCAACAGCAGTTGCTCGACGGCAAGGCCTCATTCCGCCTCGGCCAGATCGCCCTCGATGACGAATTCTACATCAGTCAATACTCGGCCAACTTCGTCAACTCGACATTTGGCTGCCCGGATATCTTGTCGACCGACCTGCCGAGCGGAGGTCCATGCTACCCGTTTGCGGTACCGGGCGTCCGGCTGCGAGCCGCGCCGACAACCGGTCTGACGTTTTCCGCTGCGGCGTTCAACGGAAATCCGGCGCCCTCCGGACGGGGAGATCCGCAGGTTCGCAACCCAAACGGCACGAATTTCCTGATCGGCGAAGGCGGCTCTCTGGTGATTGGAGAAGCGGCCTATGCATTCGATACCGAACCGATTTCTTCTCTCCTGCTGAGCGACGTCAAACTCGGCGGCTGGTACCACACGGCCGATTTTCCCGATTTGCGGCGCGACACCCTGGGGCGCTCGCTGGCGGACCCGGTCAGCAACGGCATTGCGGCCACCCATCGTGGCAATTTCGGCCTCTATCTGGTGCTGGACAAGATGTTGTGGCGGCGTCCCGACACGGCAACGCAGGGTCTTGCCGCCTTTCTCCGTGTCGGCGAGGTGCCGTCCAACCGAAATCTGATCAGCCTCGAGGTGGATGCCGGCCTGACTTACAAAGGTCTCTTCCCGGGCCGCGAACTCGACCTCTTGGGAGTCGCGGCAAGCTATGGCCGGATAGGCAACGCCGCCCGACGTTTGGACCAGGACGAGATTCGGTTCACCGGCATCGGCGGCACAATACGCGATTACGAGGCCGTGCTCGAAATCACCTACCAGGCACGCGTTGCACCATGGTGGACCTTGCAGCCCGATTTTCAGATGATCGCCCATCCCGGTGGTCACGTTGCGCCGCCCTTAGCGGCTTCCTCAGCACCGCCTATTCCAAATGCCCTGGTCCTCGGCTTACGATCATCTATTTTGTTCTGAGGCGTTAGGAGGTCTATTCGGGGCGCTACCGCGGGGCGCGAAGGAGCGCGCCCTCTTAATGTCGCGAACGGCGGCTTGAGCGATCGGCAGAGTAAGCATTTGCCTTGGTTTCGGGCGTAGGCGTGGTCTGCTGGACGACGTCTCAACTTGCTGCTACTATTATCGTACGATCCTGCGCACCGCCTGAGAATAGGGCTTCCGCTGTCAGGGCGTTAACCTTTCGCGTTCGCAATGCAACTCAGACTATTCCGACATTTTGTCCCGGTTTCAGTCGTACTTCTCGCATCGTCGGACGCTCTGCTGATTACTGGCGCGTTTTATCAACTGCTGTCCACCTCGGAGATCAGTACCCCAATACTCCTTCGGGCTTCAACCTTTGGTGCTCAATTCTCCGCGGGTTTGGCGATCGCCGCAGTGACCGCGATGGTTTCGGTCGGGTTGTATGGACATCAGAGCTTCGTGGATTTTCGCCTCCTGTTGGGCAAGATAGCCGTCGCCACGATACTCGTGCTGATGCTTGTCTCTTTCTCCACGGCATATTGGCGAGAGGGACTGGATTACCTGCCGGACCGCCACAACTTTCCCTGGAAGGCGACCCTGATTTGGCTTGTCTGCGTGTCGGTAACCCGCAGCACCTTTTCGGTGACTTTGGGCCGCGGGATGCTGAGGCGACGGGTCCTCGTGCTCGGCAACGGGGCCAAGGCCGCGCGCATCGCTGGGCTGGTCGAGGCCGCGGACAACGAGCACTTTTTGCCGATCTCCTATCTCGGGGTCTCCGGCGAGCGCCCGAGCGTCCGTGCCGACGCGATCGACTGGACAAATGCCGAGCCCGATGCTCTGGCGGAACTTGTCAATCGGCTGGGGGCGAGCGAGATCGTTGTCGCGGCTGATGACCGTCGTGGCCTGCCGGTACGGCAGCTTCTTCATTGCAAGCTCGCCGGCATCAAAGTGATCGACTTTCTTGACTTTTGGGAGCGGGAAACCCGGACGATCGATCTCGAGGCGCTCAGGCCGAGCTGGCTCTTCCTCTCCGACGGGTTCCGCTGCGGTCCGCTCGACGAGTTCCTGAAGCGGGCGTTCGATATGGTGGTCAGCGTGGGTCTGCTCATTCTGACGCTACCGCTCCTCGTCGTCACGGCGTGCGCGATCAAACTCGAGAGCCCGGGGCCGATTTTCTATCAACAGCAGAGAGTGGGATTGCGCGGCCGTTCTTTCACCATCCTGAAGTTCCGAAGCATGCGATCCGATGCCGAAACCGACGGGCCTCGTTGGGCTGTAGAACAGGATCCACGCGTCACCCGTGTCGGGATGATTATTCGTAAACTCCGGATCGACGAGTTGGCCCAGATCCTTAATGTGCTGCGCGGAGACATGAGCTTCGTTGGGCCTCGCCCCGAACGCCCGTTTTTTGTCGCCGAGTTGGCGCGCGCTATTCCGTATTACTCAGAGCGCCATTGGGTGAGACCGGGAATCACCGGCTGGGCGCAGGTAAATTATCCTTACGGCGCCTCGACAGAGGATGCATGGGTCAAGCTGACTTACGATCTTTATTATGTCAAAAATCGCAGTATTTTTTTGGATTGTGTGATACTTTTACAGACTGCCCGGGTGATCTTTTGGAATTACGGGGCAAGATAGGGCGGCGAACCTGGATATCGGCGTAACAGAGACAGTTTATGCAGGGTGTGCGCTAGCGTTCACCCTGGTAATCGCACTGATGATTATACGCGGCCGGACGAGCAAGACCGGTCTCGCCATCTTGGGGTGCTGCCTCGCCTCGGTCGCTTGGGCGGGGGCAACTGCCGCGGCTCCGGAGGGGCCGGTCTCCGTTCTGGCGCCGTTTGATAGCGTGAGGCTTTCGGCATGGCTGCTATTCGGGGTTGCGCTGGTGACCAGACGCAACGACGACAGCTGCACTCTCGGGCGGCTCTACTTCTTCGGAGCCCTCACATTCTGCGTCGCGGCTGTCGGCTATGACGGTTACCTGCTTGTCGTGAACCCCGCCGAGACGGCCTGGCACACCCCGCAGCTGCTGGTTCGCATCGGGTTTGGCGTCCTTGGGCTGCTGGCGGTCGAGAACTTGTGGCGCAATACGGAGCCGCATCAACACTGGCACGTCTGGCCGTTGTGTCTCGCCCTCGGTGGCCTCTTCGCCTATGAAATGTTCTTTTTCTCGGACGCGTTTATCACCCGCGGCCGAGTTGATCCGGGCCTCGGTCTCGGGCGGGCGATCGCGGCGGCGTTCATGACTCCGCTGCTTGCCCTAGCGATGGCGCGCAACCGAGAATGGCGCGTCGACATCCACGTATCGCGTCAGATGGTCCTGCACACTGCCACTCTGCTGGCGAGTGGCTGCTTTCTGCTGGCCGTAGCAGCCGTCGCGATGGTGCTGCATCGGGTCGGAGGCGAGTGGGGCCTCGTCCTGCAGCTTGCGATGTTGTTCGGCAGTATTTTGGTGCTCGCCACGGTACTCTCTTCGGGGAACCTGCGCCGGCGCGCCAAATTCCTGATCTCGCGAAACTTCTTTACCCATCGTTACGATTATCGCGTCGAATGGTTGAAATTTATCGACCTCATCTCCGATCCGAGGCAGACAGACGAACTTCAGGTCAGGATAATTCGCGCTCTTGCCGAATTCGTCGACAGCCCGGCGGGCGTGCTGTGGTCGTTGCATCCCGGGATCGGCTACTGTCCGACCGCCGGGTGGAGGCTGGCCGTTCCGCAGGAAGCGAAGTTGCCGCCGGACGACCCGTTTATTCTCGCGTTCCGGGACGGGAGCTGGATTCAGGAGCATTCGGGGAATGCGACTGCGGTGGCATGGTCGTTCGCCTCGTCAAAGGCGTGGTTGGCGGTGCCGCTGTCACATCGTGGCGAAATCGTCGGCTTCGTGCTCCTCAACCGCGCGAGCCGGACCGTCACCCTCGATTGGGAAGCGTTTGACTTGCTCCGAGCGGCCGGGAGTCAAGCGGCTAGCTACCTTGC
>WNFT01011854.1_pt1 | contig 11385 bp, 10 predicted proteins | sample 5400191 | NCBI WGS metagenome assembly WNFT01 (sample SAMN13153359, study PRJNA577476) | soil metagenome | isolation source: 80 cm saprolite under Madrone tree | place: USA:California | collected 2016-06-14
GCTCCAGTTGGGAAGCGAACATTTCCATCAACAGATCGGAAAAGCCTTGAATGTGGCGTAACGGAGCACGCAGATCGTGAGCCACCGAATACGTAAATGCTTCCAGCTCCTTATTGGTGGCATCGAGTTCCGCGGTACGCTGCGCGACGCGCTGCTCCAACTCCTCCTGAGATGTTTGCAGGGCCGCGTCACGCGCCTGAATCTGGACCAGCATCTCATTAAAGGCTTCGATCAGAAGTCCCACTTCGTCATGGTTGTCAGTCAAGGCCGCGCGAACAGAATAATTTTTCTCCCGGGAAACGATTCTAGCGGTATCAGCCAACTGGAGGATGGGTCGAGTAGCAGCTCCCTGGAACGTCATCAATAACAGAAAGGCCGCTGTTAGGGACAGCGATAATACGACCGCAACGATACCGACGTACCGTACCAGGCGATCATTCATCTCTTGCAAATCAGACCGGATGTAGACCGTTCCGATCAGTTTCCCTTGAAACACGATAGCGCGGATTAGTTTGAGTTCTTTGTCGGCGAACCAGTGTTCCTCTCTTTGACCGGCCGGCATTTGAGGCAGCGGCAGGTTATTCCCTCCGGCGTCCCGCCGATACACCGCGAAAGGCTCCCCCGCGAGCGTGTAGATGCCAACGGACAGAACGGTGGGGGCAGCCTTCAATGCCGAAAGAGTGTTTACGGCCGACTTCGTATCATTGAACAACAAGGCGGAAGCGCTATTCGCTCCGACGATCTGGGCCTGAATCGACGCACTACGCACCACGTCTGACCGAAAGGTGATCAACTCGTAAGCGCCAAACGCCGTGCACGCCAATAGCAGAGTGGCGGCGCTGACCACCATGTTCATCAATGTCAGCTTTTTCTTGATCGAGTAGTCTCGAAATTTGAGCATATAGTCGGTCTCCGGCTATGGACTCCTGCTCACGGTGACCGCCAACTTTAGCAGTTCAGAACTCAGCTTCACCCCGACGCGCTCTGTGGCGGTCAGGTTGATATCGAAACGCACTCTGTTCCCGTCTAACAGAAACTGAATTATGCCGCCGCGACGGGCGAACTGGGGTATGTCGCTGACAGTTAAAACACTCAACGTCCTCAAAGCCGTCAGGATCTCTTTCCATTGACTAGCCTCGGAAGAACTGATGAAGAGAATGCGGCAGTCTACCGCGTCCTGCGGCTTTGAGATTCGCTTCGCCAGCACATGGGCACGGCCAATGGTTTCGCCGGCGACGGCGGCATCAAGATCTGCGCCAAAGGGATCTTGGCCGAGCACACATATGTTGAACGATTCGCTCTTGTCAACCGCGACACTAGCGGGCCATTCGGCGAATCTGCCGAAGTTGGCCAGATAGGCAGCCTTCACCTGATACTCGGTAATTTTTGTAGTCTGCGCCGACAGATTGTAGGTACCGAATAGCACCACCCCAAGGGTCATGGCGGCGAAGTGAGCCTGACGTGATGAACGGCGCCAAGCTCGACGACTTATCCCGCTCACTTCCGCCACGTGATTGCCCCGTAGACGTTACGCTTGATTCCGACCAACGTCCCCGGGTCTCCACCATACTCCGCATGGTGCGGCTGTAGCAGATTTTGCCCAACCAAAGAGAACTCAAAGTGTGGGATGCGATGCCAGCTCAGTCGGACGTCCGCTGTCCCGTAACTGGCGACCAATTGCGTCGGAAGGTCGCTCACGTAACGATACGCTTGACTAAACTCCAGGCTCTTAGGTAGCTCCAGAGAAGATTGGACTACCACTTGGTGATGGGGGCTGGATCCCTCCGTGGACCGCACCGTGGAAGTGTCCAGGCTGCCTGGCTTTGTTCTTAGGTTCATATGGATATACGCATACGAGCCGTCTAGTCGCCACCAGGTTACCGGCCGCCAATCCGGCGCAATCTCGAACCCGGAGGTGGAGCCATGTAAGCCGTTGCCTAGAGAAAGTGGGATGACAAACCGCGGTGGTGGTGGGGACGTTTGAAAGAGCGGCAAGGCGCTTTCAACGCTCTCCAGGTTATTGTAGCGGTTATGAAAGGCCGTAATGTCCACGTAGAGTTTCGAGGCGAGAAGGCGCCGGAATCCAGCTTCGTAGCCCAGCATCGTTTCGGGGACAAACTTTCTATTCGGCTCGAGGCGTAAGATCGTTAACGGATTGGCTGATACCAATCCGCTGACTGTAAGAGTTTCCTCAACGTCGGAGGGCGTGCGTATCGCGCGGGTGACGGACGTCCACCAAGTCTGGTGCGAACTCGGCGTCCACAATAGTCGCGCCGACGGCTCGGCATCAAAGCTGGAAAAGTCGGTTCGCACAAACTTGGAGCCGATCGTCAGCCATAGCCCCTTCTCCTCGCCGAGGAGCTGAATCTCATCCTGCACGAACGCGCTGTACAGCTTATCTGTCCGATTCTCCGGTGTGAACACGAGGGTGGGAACCACCGGCGGCATCCTGCCAACGCTGAAGCGAACCCCTGCGCCCCACAGCAAGTCATGTCGCCGCGCCAGGGTCTTATGGTGGAGAAAGTCAATGTCAAACGTGTCGCGTATCTCCGCCAAGTTGGCCTCATGCCGGCTAGTCCGATCATAGTAGGTTTGCAACTGTAGATCTGACCCGTCTTTCAGAACATGACCCCAGCGGCCGAGCAGATTGCCGCCCGAAAGCTGGCCATCCTGCTGGACGATGGCCGGTCGGACCGTGGGATCCGTCGCGACCGAAATGCTCTCTCCGATTGCGCCCTTATAGAGGTCGCCTTGCAGCGTCACCGTATCGCGACCCTGCAGGTCCCAGTCCATCCGGAAACCGCCCTGTCCCATTTGCCAGTCATCGAAGTTCTTGTGATCTGGATGGAACTCGGGACCTCGAGTGAAAGCTTTGCCATAAACGCGATAGTTAAATTTCGGGCCGTTTCCGCCTCCATGCCGGAAATTGAGGAAGCGCTGCTCGTTTCCACCGCCGGCGGAGACGATCTCACCGTGGGTGTCTTTCGAGCTCTTGGTGATAATATTGATCACGCCATTAACGGCGTTCGGGCCCCAGATCGTTGCACCCGGACCGCGGATGATTTCGATCCGGTCCACATCCTCCATCAGCGTGTCCTGAACTTCCCAATAGACGCCGGCATATAGGGGCGAGTAAACGGTCCGGCCGTCGATGACCACGAGCACCGCACGACTTAACCGGCTTCCGAATCCGCGTATACCGATGGACCATTTGACGGCGTCAATACGCGCAACTTCAACCCCCGGCGCCAAACGCAGGACCTCCGGGATACTGGTGGCACCGGACCGCCGAATATCCTCTTGAGTAATCACATAGATCGCCGCTGGAGTCCGGGAGACTTTCACAGGCTGTTTGGACGCTGTAGTCACCTCGATGTTTCCGAGTTGTTCCAGGCTCAAGCCCTTAAGTCCCTCTAATCCCTTGTCCCCCCTCATCAGGCCTGCGAGTAACAGCAGAGAGACCGCGATCTTCAAGCTGGTACGACGGGAATCGAGCTCGCATGGAGAAACGCCATGGTTCAAACCGCTGTTTTCACTCAGGAATTCCTTCATTTCAGTACAGAATACTGCTATCTAATTCCTCGGATGTATGAGTCAGCGCCGGATGGGTTCGCGGATAGCGCTATCCGCGCCAACTTTCGAGCTAAACATCAGGGTTCGTCAACCCCGCCGAAACATTCCAGGATGCGGAAACTCAGATTCTTATTGGAGAGTGTCGACCGCAGCACTTCGCGTATTGGCACCGAGTGCCATAGCACAGGTGAGCTGCCCCATTTAGACTTCAGGTCCAGAACGATACCAAGTGCAGGCATGCGCATGTACCACAATTCTAGGATAGAGGATAGTATCGTTAATAGTCCCAATTGGTTAACATACCTGTGTTAGCTTATGTCCTATAAGTAGTGCTCTCAAGTGTAGTGAACTGAATATTCAATTCGTTCGCGGCGTAATAGCTGAGTCAACGCACCCCGCGCACCTTCACGGGCGGCTTCAAATCAACGTCCGGTTGTTCCCCAATATCGGGAGCTATTCGCGTTGGATTTCAGGTTATTACCACCCATTCACATTTTGACGAGCAGGACTTGGGTCGGGACAGGCTGTTCCGCGAGAGGATGGCGGATTCTCTGGCGAGATTCAGTTTTCGGTTATGAAGAGGTTTGCGTTTGGAGGCCCCGTTCTTGCACCCGAACTGCGTTCTTCCGCCTCCGCGCATGAAAGAAACCGAGAAGCACCGTGTCTGCACGGCAATGGGCGCATTGGGAATCGTTGTTTTGTGCCGTACTGATGACGCTAATGCCTTTTCAAAGTGCGTGAATTTCGAGTCGCCTCCGGGAAGCTAGTCTTTCAGTCGCACCAAGTCGATAACGCGGCACGTGAGTCTGTGCAAGACGTGCTGTTGAAGGCCATGGCCAGGAGGATCACGTGGTAGTTCGCGGCCGAGATCATCGGTGTGAACGCTCGGACAATGCTGCGGTGGAGGGCGCAGCTGAGCGGACCTGAACCCGCCGGACCACGTGCTGGTGGCAACACTTTCTATAAAGTAGACTTTGTCAGCTACTGGGCGAAAGGAGCGGCTTCGATGGAAAGTACAGGAGTCGCCAGGGAGCCGGAGCCGCTTGACGGCTGCGCCCGTTCCAATTCCCACTTGAATCGCGGGAGTGCGGCAGCGCCCCCGACCGCAGTGTTCAGGCGCGGAGAAAAGGGTAGTCGCCGTATTTATCGGGCGAGATGGCTGCGCCCTGAGCCGCGCCGCAGGATGTAGCGATCCATGGAGCTATTTTCGCATCTGTGCGGATTGTACTGTTATACAGACAGCGGCCTGGAGCCAGTGGCGACACAGCAGCGGGGGAGCCGGGAAGAGTCCAGTAGAGATCTGGTTCGCGAGGATCGAACGCGAAGTAATGGCTCGCGGAGTGTTTACATCGGTTCGGGATCTGGCGCGGAAACTGATGCGCTACATTCGTGCCTATTTGAAGACCGCCTGCTGCCGGGTTGCGCCTCCCGAGCCTTTCAGCATGGCCACGACTCGGGCTTGTTTGGTGTTTTTTCGGCCTGTTTGCGCGTGTTGCGTGGCGTGGGCTTCCGGGCGGCATGTCGCCGCGAGGCTCTTCCGGTTCGCTAACCGCAGGTAACACAATCACCCTCGGCTTCTGCTCCGTGTGCTCCCCGCGCCCGCAACCGGATCGAGATCGTGCCATGATGGTTCGCATGCCGCTTCTGCTCGCGGCCGGGCTCTGCAACTGGGGGACATCACGCTGGATGAGGTGAGCGGATTGCGATTGGAACAAGGCACCCAAGCCGCGCAGGCGCTGCGGCACAGCGACGAGGTCCTGCGGCTCGTCATCGACACAATACCCACGATGGCCTGGACCGTTCGGCCTGACGGCGTTGTTGATTTTGTTAATCAGCGTTGGCTGGACTATACGGGTCTCTCTTTCGAGGAGGAAATTGCAGAGCCGACGCGCGCAGTTCATCCCGAAGACCTTCAAAAAGTCATGGAAAAGTGGGTCGCGCAGATGGCCGCTGGCGAATCGTTCGAGGATGAATTGCGCTTGCGGCAGGCTGACGGCGAATATCGCTGGTTCCTGGTTCGCACCGTGCCACTACGCGACGAGCGGAAAAACATTGTCAAATGGTATGGCTCCAGTATTGATATTGAGGACCGAAAGCGAGCGGAAGACGACTTAAGGAGGCAGAAGGAAATCCTGCAAAGGATATTTGATAATGTTCCCGTCATGATCGGATTTGTAGGGCCGAACGGTACGATCAAGCTCGCCAACCGGGAATGGGAGCGCACCTTGGGATGGACCCTGGAAGAAATACTCGGACAAGATCTGGACGTGTTTGCCGAATTGTATCCTGACCCCAAGTACCGCCAGGAGGTTCTGAATTTCGTGTTCCACTCAACCGCTGACTGGGCTGATTTCAGAACCAGAGTAAGAGATGGGCGGGTGATCGACACATCCTGGGCCAACGTTCACCTCTCCGATGGAACAACCATCGGCATCGGACGTGACATCACGGACCTTAAGGGCGCGGAAGAAGCGCTACAGAAATCGCGCGACCAGTTACGCGCTCTCGCGGCACGGGTCCAGAGTGTCCGGGAAGAGGAAAGGACCAGGGTGGCGCGTGAGATCCATGACGAACTTGGCCAATCATTGACGGCTATCAAGATTGACTTGAGCTCTTTGAGTCACGATCTTCCTGCAGAAAAGAAACAACAGTCCGCATCCATCCTCAAACTGGTGGATGAGACGATTCAGGCGGTGCGCCGAATCTCCACTGAATTGAGGCCGGCAATCCTCGACGCGGTGGGTCTTGTGGCCGCCGTCGAATGGGCGGCGGGCGAATTCGCGGCTCGCACCGGGACAAAGTGCCAATTGGACTTACCGCAGGGCGATGTCGTCATCGACGAAGAGCGCGCCACGGCACTGTTTCGGATCTTCCAGGAGACATTGACCAATGTGGCGCGGCATGCGAACGCGACCGAGGTAAATGTGCGGCTGGACGAAGAGGACGGCAATCTGACTCTGGAAGTTCACGATAACGGCGGAGGGATTAGAGAAGAACAACTTTCGGCAGGCAGCTCGCTTGGGATCCTTGGTATGCGAGAGCGAGCTCGGCTGCTCGGAGGCGAACTCACACTTGCCGGCGCTCTTGGAGCGGGTACAACCGTCAGAGTCCGGATTCCTGAGACGCATCCCACACCTCCGAAGGACGGCAAGTGATCAGGATTCTTATTGCTGATGACCATCCCATCCTGCGCAGGGGGTTGAAAGAGATTCTGGTGCGGGAGCTCGAAGGCTCGATCTGTGGCGAAGCTGGAAATGCACAGCAGGTTCTTTCCGAGGTGCAGAGAGAAAACTGGGATCTTGTAATTCTGGACGTGACGATGCCAGGGCGCAGTGGCCTTGACGTTCTCAGGGAACTCAGGAGGCTGCGGCCCAAACTGCCCGTGTTGGTTTTGAGCGTGCATCCTGAAGACCAGTTGGGCACGCGAGTGCTGAAGGCTGGGGCGTCCGGTTACATGAATAAGGAAAGTGCGCCCGAAGAATTGATCAAGGCTGTCCGAAAAGTGCTTGAGGGCAGCGCGTATGTGAGTCCGGCGTTGGCTGAGCGGCTGGCATTGGATTTGCGCGAAAATGCGGGGCGACACCTCCACGAGAGTCTATCCGAGCGGGAATTCGAGGTCCTGCGGATGCTCGCCACAGGGAAAACAGCGACCGAGATCGCTGAGGAACTGCACTTGAGCGTTCCGACCGTCAGTACGCATCGGGCCCACATTCTGGCAAAGATGAACATGACGACCACGGCAGCCCTGATCAGCTACGCCGTGCACAATCGTCTTGTTGATTGAAGTACGGAGAAATCTTTCCTTTCCTTCACAGATCACCTTTTGTAGGTTTTTTTTGCGACGTAACCCGTCGACTTCACCCATCCTCGAACAAACCATGATCCGTTTGCCTTATGTATTTCGAGAGTGAAATCCGATCTCCATTGATAGCGTTCTGCGCCAGTACTGAGCAATGCTGGGAGGGGCGATCAATGAGAGCGCTAATCGTAGATTACTCAGATGGCGTGCAAGAAAGACTGGAATGACGCCCAAAGACCATGAAGGCACTAACCTCCATCCGGGTACACGTTCATACACCGAGGCAGCTAGCTCATGGCATCGATTTTGATTGCCGATGACGAAGCCGGCATTCGGCAGTTTTTAAGAATTGTACTTGAGGGCGGCGGACATAGAGTCTGGGAGGCAAGTAATGGCAAGGAAGCGGCGGCGCTGAATCGCCGAGCTAAGCTTGATTTAGCCATCATCGACCTGCCGGGGCTGGTGCTGCTTACCGAACGGCGGCGCAAATCGAACCGTGCCGTTACAAGGAACCGAATGGTACAGAAGGAAGTCATCCGGAAAAGCCGAATTCTCATTGTGGACGATGAGCCCGCAAACGTACTCTTGCTCGAACGCATTCTTCAACAGGGCGGATACACGAATTTCAACAAGACAACCGACCCACGCCAGGTACTCGAATTCTTCAAAGTCTATCAACCCGATTTGATTCTGCTGGATCTCATGATGCCCCATGTGGACGGCTACTCGCTCCTCACTCAGTTGCGTTCCAGAATTCCAGACAACCACTATCTGCCAATTCTGGTGTTGACGGCTGACGTGACGCCCAAAGCGAAACAGCAAGCGTTTTCCCTCGGCGCGAAGGACTTCTTGACGAAGCCCTTTGATGCGACCGAAGTTCTGTTGCGTGTGTACAATTTGCTGGAAACTCGCTGGCTTGCAGTTCAGCTTCAGGAACAGATCAAGGCGTTGGAGAATCCGTCGGAATGATCGACCGATATCCCGAGATGGCGTTGGAATATGCGGTGAAGCTGCTCAAGAAGCAATATGGACCAGATAGCGTGATCCATTGGCGCGTCAGTAATGTGATCGCGGTTTTAATTACCCCCGCAGGTGAAGAAAATCCCGTGTCAGTGTCGCTGACAATCGAGCAAGCGAAGTTCCTTGCAGCCAATCCAATGAGCCCCCAAGATCTGGTTGATGAAAGATACCCGGAAGAATGGCCCCAGTGAGGTGGCGCCGATCCGCTGAATGTATTTGATTCGTGGCCCGGCCCCCCGGACGGGCGTTTTTTTTATTTACTTTCGCGCCAGCTCCAGCAACATGCCCTTTACCTGCGCTTGGATTCTTTCATTCCCGTCGGCGACTCCTTCCACATAGGTCGCGGCCATCGGAAAAACCTTTTCCGCGCCGTTCATCATCGCGCTGCGCAGAAACGATTTGGCGGCGTTCACGTCCCGGTTCCGGCTGAGAAAGAAATCGATTGTTTGGCCCGCTTTGTCGACGGCGCGGTACAGGTACACCCATTGTCCGTGAACCTTTATATAGGTCTCGTCCATCCCCCACGATCGGCCGACGGGTCGATCGTAGCGCCGCCAACGCTTCTCGAACTCCGGCAGGTAGCGCTGGACCCACTGGAGAATCGTTGTATGCGTCACGGAAATGCCGCGATCTGCCATCATGATCACCAGAATCCCGCAAGCTCAGTTTGAAGCTCGTGTACCAGCTCACGCACAAAACGATGATCTGTCGGTCGAAGTGCCGTCCTTTGAACAGATCTTCGATCGGGACGAACCGTTGCGTCTCTTCATCATCGCCCGCCTCCTTCGCGTTTGCACCAGAGCCTTAGTTTTCAGATAGAGTTCAGACGGGTTCGTTGCGACTATCGGCTGCTCGACAGCAACGGTTCTTTGATTCCCAGCGTAGTACGGCACACGGTTCCAGACGGAAAGCCAGATCCACTCAACTGCGTGGGTGCGGCGACCAGGCGGCCGGCTGCGCGGAGCGTCAAAGCCGCGGACCGAGGTGTTCTCAACTTGCACTTCAACCGCGCCGGGCAGGCCGTGCTGGATGGGGATGCGGGATCCGGAATCGTTAACCAGCAATTCGACCCGCACGCGACCATCATATAAGCGTTCGCGCCAACGGCATGCTCATCGTTAAAGCATCATTGGGCCAGTGTCAATATAATGGTAAGGCTGCGAGCGAAGGACGGAGCGAACCGGTGTTGCGCGGCGCCAGCATTGAGCGTCATCCGGAGCTCAAGGACTACAATGTCGGCGAATAATCCGCCGAATACACGCGGTGACGGTGTGCATCGATGCTTGAGCTGACGAAGCGCCAGTTCGTTAGACTCGCCGGCCTCTCCATTGCCGACCGGATCTTTCCCCGGTGGCTTCATGCCGAATCCCCAGCGCGCAGCCAGAATAAGGTCATCATCGTCACCTTCGGCGGCGGCGTCCGGTACTCGGAAACGTTTTCGCCTGAGGGCGTGCGGAATGTCCCGCGTCTCCTGGAACTGAAGCCGCAGGGCTTTTTCTACCGTAACTGCGTGAATGCCGGTGTCCTGTCTCACTTCAATTCGACGGCCAGCATCGTCACAGGAAATTGGCAGCGCGTCGATGACTTTGGTTTTCAGCCACCAGCCAGCCCCACTTTGTTCGAGCTCTACCGGAAACAGCGGTCCGCGCGCGCGATTGACGCCTGGACCATCGCCACGAACAAGAGTTTCGCCACCATGGGTACAAGCTCCGATGCTGGTTTTGGCGAACGCTTCGGAGGCAACGTTGTTTTGCCCAAGCAACTGTTGCTCGAAGCCGTTCAAAGCGTGGTTCGGAAAGGTTCCGAAGGCGGAGTCGCTAATCGCGATGTCGTTCTTGAACACCTGGAAAACATTTTGAATGAAGGATACGAAGGCGTTGGCTGGACCATTTTCAAAGCTGGCCGCGGGCTGGATCAGAGAGTACGGGCCGCTCTGTTGCACGGCCTCGTGGATTATATTAACGGACCTGAGGCGCCAACCTCCGGTGATGAGTTGACATTTTTCATCACGCGCGAAGTTATGCGCGAATTCGCTCCGCGCCTGCTGCTGGTGAATTTCTGGGACATGGACATCGCACACTGGGGGTCGTACTCTCTCTACCTGCAGGCCATCATAAAGACCGACCGGCTCTGCGGGATGCTTTGGGATGAGGTCCAATCCAATCCGAATTATCGCGGCAAGACAACGGTCCTGATTCTTCCCGAGTTGGGGCGCGACGGCGACGTCAACGCGGCTAACGGTTTCCTGAATCATCGCAGTGGCGATCCGTCGTGCCGCAACGTATGGCTGCTCGCGTTGGGGGCTGGAGTTCCGAAGGGTGAGACCGAGCGAATGGTGCAACATGTGGACGTGGCGGCCACGGCTGCCGAGTTGCTCGCATTCCAATGCAAGGCGACGGGGCGTCCGCTGAAGGAATTATCGCTCTGATGCAGGCCAGCGTTCCCAAGGTCTCGGTGAAGCTCGAATCCCTCATCAAGCGGGGAGTGCTCGATCGGCTTCCGGTCACATTCTCCGCCTACTGGTACGAGCAATTTCGAGACTGGGATCTTCTCTTCCCGGCGGAGAAGGATTATTACGAGCGCCTGTTCTCTCTCCTGGACTGCTCAGAACGCGCAGCGGTCGACCGACTGTTCGCGCCCTTGCGTCAAGTTGAGCTGCGCATGGGCGTCAACGAAAAGAACTGGCCGCGCCGGGAGTTTACGCTGGATCAGGCGGACTTACTGAATCGCAATCCACACTACACCCAGTGGCGGGCTGCAGTGAGGGACGTCTTCATGCAGATCGACCCCGCGCTCGACGAAGAAGTATTACAAATGGGTCACCCCAGGCTCGCAATCGTCATCGCCCCCGCGGAACTGCCCGTTGCATCCGACCAGATGTGGATGCGACTTCGCAAGCAGGCGAGTGCTTTGCCGGTCGAGATACCGGATAGGCCGGAAGATTATCTGCCGCTGCTATTGACCGGAGCCGGGCGCGCTGACCGGGCCCCCTC
>WNFT01009055.1_pt1 | contig 11384 bp, 9 predicted proteins | sample 5400191 | NCBI WGS metagenome assembly WNFT01 (sample SAMN13153359, study PRJNA577476) | soil metagenome | isolation source: 80 cm saprolite under Madrone tree | place: USA:California | collected 2016-06-14
TTTTCTATGGCGGCGTAGATGTCGTCGATAGCGAGAACCTGGTCAACCGCGGCGACTTTGATGGCTTCGGCGGGCATGCCGAAGATGACGGAGGTGGCTTCGTCTTGCGCGAGGACCATGCCGCCGGCGGACTTGATGGCTTTAGCGCCAAGCGCGCCGTCGTTGCCCATGCCGGTGAGAACGACGCCGATGCTCATGGCGCCGGCGTAGGCTGCGACCGTTTCCATGGTGACATCGATATTGGGGAGATAGCCGTTGATGCGACCGGTCGCGCCGTCGAGTTGAATGCGGCCGGCGGGAGTGACGCGCAGATGCTGCGCGCCGGGACAGATGTAGAGCGTGCCGGGCTGCACGGTTTCGTTGGCTTCCGCTTCTTTCACACGGATGCTGGTGAATTCGGCGAGTTGCGCCGCGTATTGTGTGGTGAAGGCCGCGGGCATGTGCTGCACGAGGAAAACGGCGGCAGGGAAGTCGCGCGTGAATCCGGGGGCGAGGCGCATCACGGTCGCGGGGCCACCAGTCGAAGCGCCGAGCACGACGACGGGGAAGCGCTGGTCTGTCGGAACGGAGGCGGTGCGGGCTGGTGGTGGCGCCGGCTTGGTTGCGGCAGCGCTGCCGTTTGTACCTTGCACTGTTAGCGCGACGCGCGATGCGGTGCGTACGACGCGGACTTTCGCGGCCATGCGGACTTTGCGGAGCAATTCTTCTTTCACGCTCTGCATGTCGAGGTCGATGCCGCTCGAGGGCTTGGCTACAAATTCGATCGCGCCGAGTTCGAGCGCTTTGAGTGTGCTGGCCGCGCCTTCGCGCGATTCCGAGCTTACGACCACGATGGGCTTTGGATTTGTGGTCATGATCTGCGCGGTGGCTTGCAGGCCGTCCATGTGCGGCATGTTGATGTCCATGGTGATGACATCAGGCTTCAGCGACTCGGCCAGGGCGATGGCTTCGCGGCCGTCTTTGGCGTGGCCGGCGACTTGCAGTTGGTCATCGGCGTTGAAAATCGTCTCCAGGACTTTGCGCATGAAGGCAGAGTCGTCAACGATCAGAACGCGGAATTTCTTTGTAGCTGCGAGTGCCATGGTCCTCTACGCCACCGGTACGACCGGACGCGTCGCCTCCGTTCCTATGAGTTGTTCGACCGCGGCCAGCAATTGATCTTCTTGCACGGGCTTGGTCAGAAATGCGGTGGCGCCTTCCTTTATGGCGCGGTCGCGATGCTTGGCGCCGGCGCGCGATGTGACGACCATGACCGGGATGCGGCGCGTGGCGGGGCTTTGGCGCAATTGCACCATCAGCTCGTAGCCGGTCATGCGCGGCATTTCGAGGTCGGTGATAACGAGATGGCAGCCGTGCTGTGCGACGAGCTCGGCGGCTTCCAGGCCGTCGGCGGCCAGTTTCACGCGATAGCCGTTCTTTTCGAGCATGCGGCCCACGAACTTGCGCACGCTGATGGAATCGTCGGCCACGACGATTACGCGCTCGTGCTCCACGCGATCGATGGCTTCGGCGGGAATCGTGCCGCGAGCGACGGCTGCGGAGCCGGGAGCGAAAATGCGTGCGGCGGTCGCAGTAGCTTGCAGGGTGCGGCGCTCGTTCGGCTCGGTGGCTACCATGCGATTTAGATCGATTAAGAGAATCAAGCTGCCGTCGGGAGCAATGGTCGTGCCCGGGAAGAGCTTGACGCGGCGCAGGTACTCGCCAAGATTCTTGATAACGATTTCGTCTTTGCCAATAACTTCTTCTACCACTAAGCCGATCTGGCGGTTGCCGGCGTTGGCCACGACCATGCGGAAATAGCCATTGATGGGCTCGAGCGGCGGAAGGCCGAGATAGGTATCCAGCCGGATGACTTCGGTAATTACGTCGCGAACCTTGGTTAGCAGCTTGCCGCCGACGTCTTCGATTTCGTCGGCGCGAAGGCGGCGGATTTCTTCTACGACGGCGAGGGGTAGCGCGAAGCTGGTGCCACCGCAACGCACGAATAGCGCAGGGGAGATGATCAGGGTTAGCGGAACTTTAAGCGTGAACTTGGTGCCTTGGCCCCGCGTGCTGTGAATTTCGATTTCGCCGTTTAGCGCGTTGAGATTTGCACGCACGACGTCGAGGCCGACGCCGCGGCCGGCCAGTTCCGTTTTTGCCGGCGCCGTCGAAAAGCCCGGATGGAAGAGCATCTCCCGGAAATCACGGTCGGTGAGCCGGTCCGCCGTTTCGGGTGAGACGAGGCCGCGCTCGATCGCGCTGGCTTTGACGCGATCGTAATCGATGCCGCCGCCGTCATCTTCGACTTCGATGTAAATGTGATTGCCGCGATGATAGGCGCGAAGGGAGACCTTGCCGGCCTCCGACTTCCCGGCGGCGCGGCGCTCTGCGGCGTGCTCAATGCCGTGGGCGACGGAATTGCGCACCAGGTGCACGAGCGGATCGGAAATTTGCTGAATGATGTTGTTGTCGAGCTCGGTTTCGCTGCCGGTAAGATCGAGCTCAACCTGTTTGCCGGCGGATGTGGCGGCGTCGCGAACCGCGCGGGATAGGCGCGAATACAGCGTGCCGATGGGTACCATCCGGGCCGCGGTGAATTCGTCCTGTAAGTGATGCGCGAGCTTAGTGAACTCGTCGATATCACCTTCCACCCGCCCGATGTAGCCTTCAAGTTGGGTCAGAACTTCGTTGACGTCAGCCGAAATTTCCGCCATGGAGCGCGAAAGGATATTGAAGTCGTCGTAGCGGTCCATCTCGAGTTCGCTGAAATCGGACCAGGTGTCCCCGGCCGCCGCGCTGCTGAGGCGCTGCGGCGTCGTTGCCGGGTTCCACGGACCGGCGTTTCGCGAGGAGCTGATGCGATTGAATTCGTATTTTTCCTGGAACTCGGAAACTTTGCCGTGCAGACGTTCCTTGGAAAAGCCGAGCGTGTCTACGAGTTTTTCCAGCTCAGCAACACGGCCGACCATCCGTGTGCGATTGATGACCAGCTCGCCGACCGTATTCATCATGCGATCGAGGCGTTCCAGCGCGATACGTACGGATTTTGCGGCATTGGCAGCGACGGGAAGCTTTGACCCTTTTCGCGTCATCGCCGGCGCTTGGGCTGCGCCCTGATCTGCTTCTGCGTTCGCCTCTTCGGCCGTCGGTTGTGCCGCTTCGAGTTCTTCTTCTTCTTCGGGTGGCGCAAATTCTGCGATGCGGCCGAGCAGGGAATCGACTTCGGCGCGCATTTCGGATTCGTCGGCCCACTGACGATGCAGTGTCTTCTTCAAAACGTCGACCGACGCGAGGCAGAGATCGACTACGGCCGCGGACGGCTCGATTTCCCCGTCGCGCAAACGGCCGATCAGGTCTTCGACGCGATGCGCGATGCCGCCTAAGCGCTTTAGGCCGACTTGCGCCGCGGACCCCTTTACGGTGTGGATCGCGCGGAAAAGGCGATTGATCTCCTCGGGATTATTGTTGCCTTCTAGAGAAATCAGGCAATCGCTGACCACTTGCAGATGTTCCTCGGCTTCGGGCTGGAAGAATTCCAGAATCTCATCTGGGACTTCATCATCGGCGGGCAACGCGTCGAAATAAGAGCCAGTGGAGTCCTCCTCGTGGGCCTCCGCCGCATGCTGCTCGATGGCCTGCTCGTTAATTCGCTCTTGCCCATAATTCAGAGGCGCGGGTTCGGCGGGGAATGCGAAACGATAGCGCTCCTTGAACCCTGCGATGTCTTCAAGGCTTTCTTCACCAGTGTCGCTGATCTCGAGCAAGTCGGTTTCGAGGACCGAAATTCCGTCGGAAAGAAATTCCGTGAGCGGCCCGTGCAAATCGTTCCCCAGCGTGGCATTCATCGCATATTGGAAAACGTGTGCCAGCTTGCCCGCAACCTCGGAGAAGCGTGGAAAGCCGTAACTCGCCGAAGTGCCGCACAACGTGTGCGCCGCGATATACAAACGCTCGAGATCCTCGCGCCGTGGCTCGACGTCCTGCAGCACGCTGACGTATTCCCGCAGATACTGCAGGTGCTCCGAGGCTTCCTGGAGGAAGATTTCGACAGCTTCGCGGTCGGGAATGCTCACGCGCGTCCCTCCGTGACGAGTTCGGGTTTCTGCAATTCCTCAGCGGTCGGCTTGCGATACAGAATGCAATCGTTCAGCACGATGGCCTGAAACTTGACGGGCATCTTCGAAATGGACTCGGAATGACCGAGGAACAGATAGCCGCCGGGCTCGAGCGTGTCGTAAAAGCGTTGCACCAGGTTGCGGCGGCGCTCTTCCGAGAAATAGATCAGCACATTCATGCAAAAAATCAGGTCCATGCGGCCAACGTATACTGCGGAGGCGAGATTCATTTGCGCGAAGGTGACCATTTTCTTCAGACGCGGCTTGATCTGACGGCCGCCTTCGACGGTGGCAAAATGCGACGAGAGCTGGGCCGGCGTGACGCTGCCGAGGCTGCGGCCGGAGTAGATGCCGCGCTCGGCATGCTTGAGCGCTTGACGGCCGACATCCGTAGCCAAAATTTCGACGTTCCACGCATCGCTGAACGAAAGTGCGTCGGCGATGGTGATTGCGATGGAATAAGGCTCTTCGCCGGTGGAGCAGCCGGCGCTCCAAACGCGCAGCGTTCTGGGATTCTTCCAAAATTTCTTCACATGCAATTCCGGGAGCACGCGCTTCTCAAATGTTTCGTACACCGCCGGATAGCGGAAGAACGAAGTCTCCTGGGTCAGAAGCCCTTCCAGCAGCGCTTCGTACTCGACGTTGGCCTTACGCATGGCGCGCAGCAAATCCGTACCGCTGGCGAATTTCTTCGCGCGCAAGTGTTCGCGCACGCGCGTGGAGAAGAAGCGCTCGCGCGATTCGTCGAAACAAATGCCGGTCCGCTCTTCGATCAGCATGCGGATCTCGCTCAATTCATGTTCGCTCAGACCGGCCACCGGTCCCTGGCGTTCGCTCATGGTCTCAACGTTCCGGCCCCGGCGCCTGGCCGGAGCAAAAAATCATCGACCGCTACCGCAGAGCGACTGCCGGGACGGGCCGCTCGGATACTTCCGAAGCAACGTTACCGTTGGCTTGCTTGTTGATGGCGCGGAACTGGGCCAACGCTTCGTTCAATTGGTCCGAGAGCTTTACAAGCTGGCTGACCGTCGCCACGGTTCCGCGTGTGCCCTGCGAAGTCTGGCGCGTGATGTTGGAAATAATCTGCATGGCGTGGGCGACGCCTTCCGTGCCGCGCACCTGCTGCTTCGACGCCAGCGAAATTTCCTGGACCAGCTCGGCGGATTGGCGAACGACGGTGGAAATCGCGTCGAGCGCGCGTCCGGCTTGATCGGCCAGTGTCGCGCCGCCTTCCACTTCCTTCGTGCCTTCTTCCATGACCACCACGGCCTCGTTTGTTTCGGCCTGAATGGCTTTGATGAGCGCTGCGATGTCTTTCGTGGCGCTGCGGGAGTGTTCGGCCAGCTTGCGGACTTCGTCGGCGACGACCGCGAAACCGCGGCCCGCTTCTCCGGCGCGCGCTGCTTCGATGGCCGCGTTTAGCGCCAGCAAGTTGGTCTGTTCAGTGATGTCGTTGATGACGTTGATGATTTCCGAAATTTCCAACGAGCGATCGCCCAGCGACTTGATTTTCTTCGCGGTGGCTTGCACCGAAGCGCGAATGCGCTGCATGCCTTCCAGCGTGTCGCGCACGGCCCGGTTGCCTTGTTCGGCGGCGTCGAGCGCGCGGCGAGCAGCTTCCGCGCTGGCTTCGGCGTTGTTGGACACCTGTTTCATCGATACGGTGAGTTCTTCGACGGCGCTGGACGTGTTCGTGATTTCCTGGTCTTGCTGCGTCGCGCCGGCCTGCATTTCGTCGGCAGCTACGAGAATGTTGTTGGAGCACGCGGTGACTTCCATCGCGGCTTTGCGAACGCGCTCGAGAACCTTCGTGAAGTTGTCGAGCATGTAGTTGATGGAGTCTGCGACGTTCCCGAGCGCGTCATTGGTGACTTTGCCGCGCAGCGTCAAATCGCCGCGCGCAACCTGATTGATGACCGTGAGCAGCTCGGTGATGCTGCGCTGCAGGTGGTCGCTAGCTTCCTGGTTGCTGGTGGCTTTAGAGACGCGAGCTACGGCGCGATTCAAATTTTCGGCGATGTAGCCAAGCTCATCGTTGGAGTTGACCTCAACGCGCGCGCGCGGGTCGCCGGCGGCAAGGCGCTCGGAGAACTGCGCGAGCTCGGTCACCGGACCAACAAACGAGCTGTTCAGCCGCCACGCGAGAAATACGATCGCCCCCAGCACCAGGAACAGGGCAATCAGCACCGACCCGCTGGCGCCGCTCGGTAGCGAGCCAAAATCCAGCATGGACGCCCCGTTGGACTGCCGTCCGGCGCTGTACGCCAGCCAGAGCACGCCGAACAGGACCAGTCCATTGACCAGGACCAGTGTCCAGATTGTGGAACTCAATCGCGATTTCATGCTTCCTCCAAATGTCTGTGGCGGTGGCCGCACCGCGGGTTGATGCGGCTGCCGCCAATCAAATGCTTGGGCCCGGAAATACCTCGAGCAATCTCCTCAAATCGATCAGCAGAGCCAACCGGTCGTCGTGACGCAGCATACCGACGCAGTGCGGCACGTTTTCCGGCGCTTGCTCCAGCAAATCCTCGGACGAGACGCTATACGTGCCGATAACCTCGTCGGAAGCGATTCCAATGCGCACATCGTCGTGATGACCCTCTCCGCGCAACGAGGCCACTACTACGTGCTTGGGCAGAAGCCCCGGCCTGCGGCCTTCGGTCATGGCGATGTCGATCAGCGGCACAATTGCTCCGCGCAAATTGAAAATTCCCACCAGGTACGCGGGGGCGAGGGGCAGCTTGGTCACCAGAGGCCACTCCAAGACTTCCTCCACGTCCAGAACCGGAAAGCAAAAGCGCTCGCGGCCGCTGCGGAACACGCAGTACTGCGATTCCGGCGGGCGCTCTTCGAGCGGCCCGAGGGCTTCGAGCAGATCGGCGGCGTCGGCGTCGGCGGCCAGCGGCGTCAGATGAAAATCTTCGTTCATCGTTTCGTTGCTCTCGCTTTAGCGTTCATGCGACGGATCATGCAAACCTGCGCACCGCGCGCAACAATTCCTCGCGCGTAAAAGGCTTCGTGACGTAACCATCGGCGCCCTGTTGCTCGCCCCAGTAACGGTCGCTGGCCGTGTCCTTGGATGTGACCAGGATCACGGGGATGTCGTTGAACTCCGTGCTGCCCTTCAGCTCGCGGCAAATCTGGAAACCGTTGCGGTCTGGCATCACTACGTCCAACAGGATCACGCTGGGGCGCTCGGCCGTAATGGTCTCTTCGACGCGCCTTGGATCATTGAGGCCGACCGAGGGGTAGCCTTCAGGCTCGAGAACGGCCTGAATCAGCTTCACCTGCGCCGGCGAATCGTCAACGATCAGGACCTTTTTCAGCACGGCAGACTTCTCCCCATAGTTCTCCACAGAGTAGAGGTGCACGTCAGCGGCCAGCCCTGTGAAGACATGGGCGGTGGTGTCTGCTTGGTATATAGCTTGTGGAATGAGCAGCTTGCAGCGCTTCTAAGCTGGGTCAGCGGCGCCGCACGGAGGCCGCCGGAGCCTCTTCCGTCTCAGCTTGAGAAGCATTCTCAGCCTCCCGCATCTCGCTGGCCAGCGATGAGAAACGCTGCATGATTTCGTTGATACGCAGAGCCATGCTGTGAATGGTCTTGATCTGCGCGAGCGACTGTTTCGAGAGCTGGCCGGGTTCGAGGAGGAGCAATTCCGCGTTGCCGATCATGGAGGTCAGCGCGTTGTTGACGCTATGCTTCATGTCGGTCATGTAACGGCCAAGTGTGGCGTATTGTTCGTTGCGCGCGGCTTTGTTTTCGGCTTGACGCGCGACGCGCAGTGCTTCCGTGCGGCGTAAAGACTCTCCGGCGACGAGCAGCAACGTTTGCGTCCAATCCTCGCGCAGCGGCACGTGCACTAGCCGCGGATATTTGCCGCGGAGGTGGCTCAGTTCACGTGAGTCTGCCGGCGCGCAAAGGATCAGAGCTTTGGCCGGCTCGAGGGAACGCAGGATTTCTGAAAGTTTGCCGTCGCGGAGAGGCCCGACTACGACAAGATCGTGCGGCAGCGGTTCGTGATCTCTCCAGAGGTCACTGCCCAGCACGGTGATACCCGGCGCGTGTTTTTCCGCTTGCCAGCACGCGGTCAACAGCCGTGCAAAATCCGTTTCATCCGTCAGGATCAGTACGCTTGCGCTTCGCAAAAGTGGCCCACTCCCCGGGATAATTTTTTCGTCGGCTACCTTCCGCCGTGTTCTCGTTACAATTTTTCGGCTTCGTCGAGCGCCGAAAGCAGGCGCTTGGTGCTGATGCCAAGGTTTACTGCAGCTTCGGTGTCCTTGGCTTGCTTCGCAACGTCCACGCGCTCTTGCAGCCTGGAAACTTCGACCCGGGCTACAGACAGCGCGCGATCAAGGCCTGTGGCGTTTCCGGTCTCCTTGGCGGCCTCTGTTGCGGAGGTGACCATGGCACGCGCCACTACAGCACGACGCAAATCATCTGCCGCGGGGCCGTCCTCGCTAACAAATGCGGTGACTTCCCAGGAGGACATCAGTATCCGGGCTCGGCCGATCTTTACCGTGGTCATCGAGCGGCCGCGTGTCGGAGGCGTGGCAATGAGCTGCTCCCAAATTTGCTCGAGGCAATTCTCAAAGTCCATTCCGGGATCGGTTTCCGGCTCCACGGCTTTTTCGGGTGCCTTTGCTGCCTTCACGGGAGCTTTTGTTGCTGGCGCAGCGGACTTGGCAGCGGGCGCAGGAGTACGTGCTGGGGCGGGAGCAACGGATTTCGCGGCCAGTTGCTCCAGCGCTTTTTCGACATCGCTGCGCAAATCATTCGTTCGCGAGTTGCGTGATCTTGGCCAATGACTCTGAGGTGGTGAGGCCCGATTGCCGGCAATCGATTGTGCGCGCACCGGCGGCCTCGAGTTGCATCAATCCGGAGCGAATGGCGATCAAGTCTGCGTGCATCAACTCGATCAGCGTGCGGCGCAGCAAGAAGTTGAAGCGAATGAAGGTAAGTAGAGCCGAAGGGTCGTAAAACATTCCGCCCGCGGCCTCTTTCACTTTGCGACCCTCGGCTATGAAACTGTTTTTCAGCATGTCGCGCAGGCTGCGGAAGCCGCGCAGGGCGACAATCATTTTCTCCAATGGCGCGCACCACGCGAGCGGGGCGGTGTCCGTCTCGCCGAGAACCGGTTTCATCACCGTCGCTGTGTCTTCGAGTTCGATTTGCTTGTGATAAATCTTTGCCGGCGCGCAGAGCGCGAAATACTGCACGAGCAAGAAGTCAATTTTGTCTCGGTCGATATTGGTCTTCGCCGGTTTGCGCAGGTGGCGCTGTATCAGCGCGCGCAGGCCCGTTTCGCTGGCGTTCAATGTGGTCTGTTGCAGTAGATGGCGCAACTGGTGAACGAGCACGCGCGAATCAAGCCCTTCCAGCCAGTTTTGCACTTGCTTGAAAAGCTCCAAAGTCGGTTTTTCCGGGAGATTCCGTTTGTCCTGCGGGAAGGGAATGGCGATTTCCAACTGCTTTGCCAGCGCCAGATAGATCGGGAATACGGAACGAAGCTCTTCCCATTGTTCCTGGCGGGTGGCTTCTGGCCGTACTGGAGCGGGGTTGAGCGTGGTAGTAGTTTTGTTCACGGCTGCATCACCCAATCGCACAATCCTTGCGTGAATTTGACGGCTACAGCCTTTCGCCCTTCGTGGTATTGCACGGCGACAACGGTTGCATCGGCAGCCGCGCCGGCGCGCGAATCGCGCTGCACTCGCACGTGGTCTTCAAATTCCAGCGGCAGGGTTGACAGGAAAATCGCGTGTTGTGCGCCACCGAATTCCAAGACGGTGGCTTCCCGCAACTTGGCGCCTCCGCCACGCAGCGCGGTCACCTGCACGGGCACGCGAACGGCTGCGGAACCCGGGAAAAAGCGCGCGAGTTGCCGGGCGCAATCGACTTCGTGTTCGACGACCGCAATTTCAGTAGAACGCTTCACGCAGCCTCTCGTCCCTTGACCCAAGGCCCACTGCGTCCACAGACCTGCACACACGTACCGCCGCGAACACAGTGTCCCGGCGATGAGGAATGCACGTCGGACACCAAAAAGGAATTGCCCTGGGGAATGGTGAAGCTATTGAAATGGCGTGGGTTAGAGATTTGCCGGATGGTACGCGGCGCGCAAATGTCTCAGCGTGAAACGATTGCGTCTCAGCTCTTGCACCCGCCGACGTGAGGCGCCGAAAGGGATGAGACGGGTCCCGCTAGTGCGACGCGGCTCGCTGCTGCTCTGGAGTCGCGGTTGATCCGGCTTTGACCGGGATGTTGTAGCGCTTCAGTTTGCGATACAACGTGGCGCGGCTGATGCCCAGCATTTTGCCGGCGAGCGCTTTATCGCCGTTGGCTTGTTCGAAGACGCGCAGGATGGTCATGCGCTCCATCTCGGCCAGGGCGGTTGTGGAGAGTGAAGCGGAGTCCTGAGGCGACAGTGGCGCCGCCGACGCCTGCTCGGTTCGGATCGCGGGCGGCAGATCATTGACGTCGATGATTTGACGATCGCCAAGGGTCACGGCGCGCGCGACGCAGTTTTCGAGTTCACGGACGTTGCCGGGCCAATCGTAGTGCAGCAGGCTCTTCATAGCCGCTGCGGTCACCTGGAGGTTTGCGCCCGCGGCGTAGCGGTCCAGAAAGTGGTGCACGAGCATGGGAATGTCCGAGCGCCTATCGCGGAGCGCGGGAAGATGCACAGTCACGACGTTCAACCGGAAATAAAGATCCTTTCGGAAGGTGCCGTCCCGATAGGCGGCTTCGAGGTCGCGGTTGGTCGCGGCGATTACGCGCACGTCCACCGTGACGTGATCGTTGCTGCCGACTGGGCGGACTTCCTTTTCTTGTAAGACGCGCAGGAGCTTGGCCTGCATTTCTAGCGGCAGCTCGCCAATTTCGTCCAAGAAAATCGTGCCGCCATTGGCAGCCTGGAAGAGTCCGGCTTTTGTTTTAGTCGCGCCAGTAAAAGCGCCTTTTTCGTAGCCGAAGAGCTCGCTTTCCATCAGCGTCGGTACCAGGGAGCCGCAGTCGACCGCAACGAAAGGAGTTTGCGCCATGGTTCCGCGAAAATGAATCGCGCGTGCTACCAATTCTTTGCCCGTGCCGCTCTCGCCGGAAATCAGCACGGGAGTGCGCGTGTCCTTCAATCGGGAGATCATACGCAAAACGTCTTGGATGTTGGCCGATGTTCCGATGATGCCGTCGAGATTTTCTTCGGTGTCGACGCGCTCACGCAAAAATGCGTTTTCGGTGACCAAGCGAACCTTTTCCGCCATACGCTGCAGCAACAAGCGCATTTTTTC
>WNFT01005191.1_pt1 | contig 11383 bp, 14 predicted proteins | sample 5400191 | NCBI WGS metagenome assembly WNFT01 (sample SAMN13153359, study PRJNA577476) | soil metagenome | isolation source: 80 cm saprolite under Madrone tree | place: USA:California | collected 2016-06-14
GAGCACAACCGCGAGCATCATCTAGTGCTGCTCGTAATGTACGCGACCGGAACCCGCGTCAGCCAGGCGCTTCGTCTGCGGGGAACTGATGTTTACGCCGACCCTGTTACTGGCGAAAACCGCATTCGCCTGCCTCGTGCAAAACGCGGTACATCACGATCGTACAAGATCAACAAAACCGCTGATCCGATTCGCGATCTGACTCAGATAATCGACTTCGCCAAGAAGCGCGGTACATCGATGCTGTTCGGCGGACTGACCCGGCACTATCTCCATGTGGTCATCAAAAAATACGCCAAGCTCGCCGGGCTGCACGAAGAAATGGTCCATTGCCACACCGTGCGCCATTCGACAGCGATGCGTATCTTCGAACGGACCCAACGGCCCGGCGCGATCACAGGCTATCTCTGCCACACCGACCAATCCAGCGTTTACCCTTACCTACGCGAACATGACGCCAGCCTTGGCGAGGACGCAATGGCTGCTGTCTTGACCGCCTAGCCTTTGATAACCCAAAGCGGTGTGGCTTTCTGAGGCCCTCGGCTAACCCCCGAGGGTTTCGTGTTTATACTGTCATTCCTGCGCCAGGGAAGCCCGTACAGCCACGCAATTCGCCGGATAGCATCCGGCATCCGTCTGTGACGATCATTTCTACAAATCTTTGAAAACTATCAACGGCATAAAACGTGTGTTTTCTGTCATTTACGAAGGTTTTCCTCGTTTCTCAAAAATGAGACAGCATTTTGTTACATAAAAATCGCTTTCGGCGGCGTGAGCCGGGCTGTCAATCCCAAGGGAGAGCCGATACACCGACTCCTTTTTCAGGCTAGAACCGATAGCCTGATCTCATCTGGTCCAAAGAGTTCGGTAGCTGTCCCGAGGCTTCCATCTTTCTCTTCTCACGCATCATATTTTTCTTAACCACCACCCATTCCAATATTCTACCTTTTACACCCCTCCGACCATTGGTGAGTGGTGCCTTATAGGCAAACCCACTCTCACCAAAGGTCTACGGATAGGCTTCGGTGAGCACCAAAGGTCACCAAAGGTCACCGAAGGTTTCACCAAAGGTTATCAGGTATCGTGTGTCTCGGACGGTTTGTCGCCCTTCACCCACTGTGTACCGCCCTTCTTTCCGCCTGGTCCACGATAATAGCCGAGACTTTTTAGGGTGTTCCGTACATTCCACTCTGAGGTTTTAACCTTTTCAACGATATCCTTTTTGGTGATCGACGGGTCCTCGATTACCAATTGCTTGATACGCTGCTCGATCTCCTCAGTCTGTTCGAACACAAGACCCTTCTGGACCCACTCCAAGTCTCCCTTCAGATCGATGTGGCTGACGATTCCCGGAGCGAATAGATTGACTCCAGGCGGTAGAGGTTTCGGTGCCTTCTTGGTCAGAGCTACCCTCATCGGAACAGGGTTAAAGTCTCGCCCCCATCCGACGATCTCGATCTCGTTTGGGCCTGCACCCTTCTTGAACAGCCGCTCGTCCTGCATCACCAGCCAGACCGCGTCAACCATAGCCAGGCCGTCACCGCTGCCACGGACTGCTGCTTCTTTGGACGGGTTGGCCTTATTCAGGTCTTTACGGCTATGGTGAATGCCGATAACAGCCTTCGCTCCCCATGCGATCAATCGGAAGATGGCTTCGGCCAGCTTCCGATTTTCTGATGCGTCATCCTCGTTCTTACCGTCGTTAAAACGTATTAGAGTTTCCAGAACAACGACGGGCCGCATATCTTTGACAAGCGCCTCGATCATAGGGTCATCGAGTCCGAACATCAGCCCCTGTGATAAGGTTCGAGCGATGAACTTGGTCTTATCGTTGGTGATGCCCATTCTTTTGCATCGTAGCTTTAGAGCACCATCGCCACTCTCGGCTGCTAGATACAGCACAGGAACGGGTTCAGGAACTTCAAAGCCAGGACGCCCGAATAGCGGCTTCCCGCTGGTTAAGGCTTTCGCAACCGATAGTGCAAGGAAACTCTTGCCTTCTTTCGGAAGTCCACAAATCAACGTGGCCCCTTCAGGTAGAAAGTTCTCGATGTACATCTTTACAGTTCCGTTTCCTTCGAGTTCGTCTACTCCACGGAATTCGCTCCACCACTTTGATTGAGATTGAGCACGCTTCTTATCTTCAAGAATAGCTTCCAAACTCTTTGGCGGTTTTGGCGTTTTGATCGAGTCGAGTCCTACCGCTTGTCTCCCGAAACTAGTTAGGGTCATTTCATCGTTTCGTACTGCGGACACTAGTTCAGTTGGACCACAACAGTTCGCTCGGAAGTTTCCGCATTTTTGGCATCGCTTTACCAACCAGTAGCCGTCTTCATGCACTGCGGCCCCGGATGCGACCAATGAAGCTAGTTCAGATGGATAAGGCGGTGTTTTTAGCTTCGAGTGCAGCACATTTTGTTCAAAACCCTTCAGAGCATTCGGTGCATATATATTGACGATCTCTTTCAATCGAGAAATCGAAAGATCGGCCCCCCGGTATTCGCCTGCATCTTGAAGGGCTTCAACCATCTCTTCAACTGATCTTCGTTCCAGTAATTCGACTTCAACATCTTCCGCTACCCACGATTGAACAATTGTTATCGCTTCTTTCTCGGTAAGGGGATGTGGTTCTGTTGGTTCTGCAACGGTGGCCGCAGTTTCCTGCTCCGGCTCCATCACAGTGACCGCAGCCTGTGGTGCAGTTTGCGCAAGAGCCTGTCGTACCTGTTCTAGTCCTTCCGGTGTGTTTAGATCGAACATTACACACCGCCTGCAAGCGCATCCGCACCAACGTTGGTACTCAAGCACACTTTGACAGCTTGCTCTGGCTTGTTAGCTCTCCGCGGTCCAAGCTCGAATACTACATACCCGCCGACAACAGGAGCGTCGTCATCCATCCAATTTTGGATGTGGGCAAAATACTTCTTACCGCTTGCGGTCTCGATGAATCCATAACCTTTTTCCCGATTCCACGTTGTGACTGTTCCAGTTTTCATTCGATCACTCATTCCCGGCATTCCGGGGGTCACACCTATGGCATGACGTAAACTTCGTTTCGTAGAAGATGGCAGGAAACCCTAAGCATGGCTGAAAGCCGAGATGGGTGAATGCCAATACTGAAATTGATCGGGCGCGTTCCCGCACACCGCGCCGAGCGGCAAGTGGTTAAGCTGCTTTTTGTTCCGGCGCTCGCACCGGAGCAAGCTTTAGTTTCTTCAATGCTTCGCCATAAAGACTTCGAAACACCCAATTGAAGACTTGGCGCTCCTCTTCATTGACTGGCTGCTTGTACCACCCGTGTGCAAGCTGCGGGTCGTGGTTCTTACTGAATACAGCACCGCCGAACACATTGGAACGCTTCGATTGTTTGTGGATGTTGGCCTGATCGACGGTGATGAACTGTTCGTCAATCGTGAACGAGCCGTTCGGATTGTCCTTTGCGGCCTGGAGAACTTCCGGTAGGTTTTTCACAACGAACAAAACTGTCTTCGTCTTTTTGCTCAACCTCTTCGGCACAACACCACCGCTGTCGGCCCTAAGTACTGCCACGTTTTCAGCGTGCTGTGCTTGCACCAAGTCGCCGCCAATGGTCCAGCCCTTCTCGGTCCTGATGATTGCATACGGAATTTTGCCTTCATCAGCAGGTCCGTAAACGTACGGGTATGAAACTCCGTTGATCGTTTTTTCACGCGGATACGGCACATGCTTTTGAATAGTCGGAACATGTTCAAGCCTACTGACGCCGTCCTTATCTGGCTTTGTGATATAGAACACCACGCTGTCGCCATCGTTATATTCGTCAAAGAAGTCTTTATGACCTTGAGCGGCAATCGTGGCCCCGCCGTGTTCATACTGAACGTTGAGAACACGGTCGCCCACTTTTGCATCGGTCCCATCAACCGTAATCGTGATGTTTTCGTCGTTTGACAGCCTCGCCGTGTAGTTCTTCTTCGTTACTTTGATGACGGTTCCAGTGCATGCTTCGTACATCAGCATGTCTGGTGTTTGTTTGAAGTTCCTGTCAACTGGCGTAGCACCCCGGTCTTCCCAAAATGCCTCGACAAAGACATCAGGCACTATCATTCCGCCATAACCATCAGCAACAACTTTGAATGTCTTACCCTTGAGAAGTCGGTCGAATGCCGACTGCGAAGGAGCGAGACGTGCGTCCACCACTTCAAAGTCCTTTAATGCTCCGGCCTTTTCAAGTTGTTTTGCTTGCTCTTCCGTGAAGGGTCCGGCTTCGACGCGATACTTGCCGTTCGGACGCTTCACGATTTCTACAGATACTTTCGGTTCTTTCATGGTGGTTCCTTTCATCCGCTTACGCGGTTACATCTGCGCCGTGATTCGCCGCGCATTGCGTATTTGTAGTTTCCCGTGATCAGAAAAGCCTCTAATGGCAATCACCAAGTATCGGCTTTCCAGCATTTTGTGTTTCTATATCTCCCGCGTGTACCGGACAGAATCATGCAACTTGTTTCATTTCTTCAGGATGCAAAGCATTCCGCAATCTCTGGGCTCGCTTCTCGATGGCAGTAGACGGCTCCCGCGTGAGCAGTTCGGCCTGGGCCGTTGTCATGTCTTCGTTGAGCACCAGAGTCGCGCCAAGCAACTTCTTGAAGTCCGCAGACTTGCGCAGTGCTTCCGGGTCGTTCTTCTGCTTGTTGAACCTTGCGAGACGCGCCTTGGTGTCCTCGAACCACGTACTCTGGATACGCTCCAGGGGCTCCCTGGCCTTCGTCTTGGTCCGGGTCGGAACATAATTCGGAACGATCTGTTCGAACACGTCCTGTTCTTCTTTGAACGGGTCATCGCCAATTTTATAGGCGCGAGCGATGGTAACTTCATCTTCAATCAGCTTAATCTCTCGCGCATATCGCGGCTTTGCTGGATGGAACGGTTTACTGCGCAGCACGTGCAGCATGTGTTGGTCAATCTCAATCTGTCGTTCATGAGTTGCGGTCTCGCGTTCGTGTTGAAGTTGTGCGATGTACTTGGACATCATGACATCTGCGTCGCGGTTGTCACGTCCGTATTCCTCTTGGAATGCTTTGCGAAGTTTGCGTTCCCACTCTGCAGTCTGTGCCGCGGTTGGGCGAAACTTGAACTCAACAATTCGAACCCGATTGTGTAGCGAGGTGTCCTGGTCAGTGCTCGCACCAAGTTTGCGTCTTTCAAGTTCGATACCTTCGGTGAATTCATCGAGCGATGTCTGTTGTTCAGTCTCCTGGTATGATGCGCGAATCCTCGCCATGCGTTCCTGCGCGACACGGACGCGGCGGTCGTACTCTTCGCTCGCGGCACGCAGGCGAATCAACTCTTCAGGGGTCGGCGGCAAGAATTCGGGCGGAGTATCCGGGCGAATCAAGTGACGCAACTCGGCGGATGCACCAATACGAAATCGAGCACGGCTCAGGTGGTCTTGAAAATGAATGCCACGGTCTACTGCAGAGCTGCGGATTTTCCCATGCTTTACAGAGTAGAATTCGCGCTCTGTTCTTCCGAGAAACTCGAACACGGCGCAATGCGAGCCAACACGCGGATGGCTTGAGCAGGTGTATTTAGACACTATTGACACTTCTGTGACGTGTTCGGAATACGTGAGCGGGACGAGTGAATCCAGAAATTGTTGAACGGATGTTTTCGGTGGGGCAGGCGCAGCGTCAGGAATTTCGTATGATGTCCTGCAGCCCGGTACCGTGCAGCGGATTAGCCGGGATTCGCGTAGCGCAAGCACACTAATATCGACACGCAGTCCGCAGTTTCCGATGCGCAGGAACGTTGGGTCGAAGGCAATCATCCCAACGCGGCGATACTTCAACGCTCCATTGCGCCAGGCTTCTTCAATCGCGAATGGAGTGCAGCCCACACATGCGGTGCAAGCCGGAGGGCAAAGACCGCCCGGTTGAATAGACCGAGTTATAGCGAGAGAAGTGCCTGAAGTGTTGTTCGAGTCGGACCTACGGAGAGCCATAGGCAAGCCAAATTCTGAACGCAGTTCTGCGCTCAAATGAATTTCGGCTTGTCTGAGGAGTTGCTGTCCTAGACTATCAACGAGGTTGTGGATTCACCGGGTCGCTGTTCAGCGTCGGCTACGTTGCCTCGTCACCACATGTCCCTGTCCGGGCGTCCGATGACGCTTTCGCGCTACCCGGTACAGTTGCTCGGGCCCATATTGAGCAGGAGCAGACGAAAAAGAAAATGGCCCTCGAACAACGAGGAGCGAACTAGAGTGTTTCATAGAAATCAAAATCTGTCAACCCTAATTCGTTAGAGTACTCGCAGGTAAACCTGTCCCGCGCGAACTTCAAGAAAACTAAAGGACTTAGCGATTCTGCTGGTAATTACTCATTACCAGCAAACCGTCTTCAGGCCGCTAGCCTCGCTCTTTGGACCACGATTCAGGATTTCAACCGAAGCATCCTCAATAAGGCAGCCAGCGCCCGGTCGTGGCCTTGCGCGCGCTCGATCCGCTTAATCTCTTCACCCTGAACCTTTGTAATGTGAAAGCGGGCTATGCTGACGCCCTTCCTAGCTGCATCATTTATGACGGTCACTGGCGTTGCTGGCCTGGGCATCTCAGTGGATCACCTTCGACATAAGACTCGCTTGAATCCAGGCACGACGAAACTCGGCCTTCTCCTTCTCGGACATCTTGCGAACCTCGATTGTCAGCAGTTCGACAAAATCCTGAATGCACATGACCCACGGAGAAATCATCGTGTCGAACCTCTTTGCGTTTTGGCCTTCCGGCGAAAATAAGCCATCACAGCGTCGTAATTCTCCTTCTCGCGTTTACGTTCTTCAAGCAGCATCCGTCTTGCTGCTTCCGCGAGTCCTCGAATCTGTTTTCTGGAGTCAAACTTTTCGAATTTCGCCATGTTCCCTCCTAATGCACCACCGCAGGCTTTGGTTCTTCTATTTTGGGCTCTTCTCCACCCGGCTTCTCCCAAATGATTTCACCAAACATTTCTTCTAGGGTACGCACCGCGATTGTGTAGGTTGGAAGATAGTTCAGGTGTCCCGCCATCAGATGGAGCAAGCTTACAAGCTGAAAAACGGACATCTTCTCCAGCATTGTTTCTGTGAACGACAGCCGTGTTAAGCGTTCGATGAGCGTTTTTCTGACTTCTTGGTATGTTGCTAGACGATCTTTGTTCATCATGCTGGCACCACTGTTTCTGTCGAGTTGCGTTTCGTCGGCGGATAGACCGCAATGACGTTATCGAGAAGCTGATAATGACCGTTGACCTGGCGAGCAATAGGAAGTTCGACTCGCCGATTATTTCCGGCGATGAGTGATGCAACCCAGGTCCCATTCGGCAACGGCTTCTTAGCAAAGCGGTTCAGCCAGTCGGCATTCCCTCCTGAGCCTGTCGCGCGGAATGTCTTGCCGTCGATTCGATATGCAATCGGGTCATGAATCGGGTCCAGAGGATGATTGCCAAGATACGCTTGCATCGATAGCGGCGAATCAATTCCGTGATATTCCGCCGTGTGATCGCAACGCGGCCAACCTTCGGTTTTTCCACACTGGATTTCATCCCAATCAACAGGTCCGTCCTGGTCCAGTTCAATCCGCCCGATGTCACGCCAGAAGTAGCCTGTCCCTTGCGGTTGCTTCGCACGGTCAAGGACGTGCATCGTCCGGCTCTCTACGTCGAATACATAAGCGAACTCGCAATCCGTGTCCGACTCCTGATCGATCAGGAATTCTTCCTCTTTGCGAGTGCCGTGACAGAAGCACTGAGGACGGCGATAGTCTGGCCGTTTTGAATAGACTTCAAATTTTGCGCCGTCACCGATTGCTTGCTGCCATGTATAGCCAGGCCGGAGGGTGAAGTCTTTGTGGATGATGCTTGACCACCCGGCAGGATGCTCGTCAATCAGATATTGGAGCATGCGTTCCAGGTCACGTTGGAAATGCCCACGATAAAGGGCGATCAGGGTGTCGCCCAGGCCCCGACCGTAGCCATCGCTGTGATGGTACCTCCCGGAAAATTTTCCTTCGCTAACTCCTCTTGCAATGACGGCTCGGGTGCTCATGCTCGCACCGCCAGGCCGTCGTTCTGGATGCCTTCAAGGATCGGCCAGATGTAGCGATGCTCGATGACACATGTTGGCCAATGGGGTTGAAATCCGTTGTCTTGTCCGATGTGTTCTTCGAGCCAGGAAGTAGCTGACAGTGTGAGTGGTCTGAGAAGAAAAATGCTTCCGTGATTCTCACAGAGAAAATCAACCGTGGGTGAACTGCCTGAAGCTACAAACGAGTCGTTATGCGAAGACATCATGCCTCCAAGTGGAGAAGATGCCCTCGAAAGTAATCGGGAAGGACCAAGGTGGGTTTTGCCCCCTACAGGCCGTATCCCTTCTTTCGAAGGTTAGCACCGTGGCCATAGGCTCGGTTGCTGGGGCGCTAACTGCACGCCCTCTCTTGATACTCATTAAAGTATACCACAATCACTGAAATGCGGTCCGAGAAATTGCTCGGGCCGTGGACTCGCGCGACAGCAATTACTGGAATGCGAAAGAGCGGCGTGAATCGGGCGAGGACCAGCGCGAGTTCGATGAACTTCTCAGGCAGGACTGGTTGGAGTTTGACCGGAGGAGAAAACGATGAGCGCGGCGAATCATCAACTGAAGCAGAACCGGCAAGTCTACTCGGTCGAAGGAGCCGACGCCGGGCATCTAATCAACCCAACCATTAAGTTGCTGTGCAGCACCCTTTTAGGGGTGACGTGTCTATCCCCCCACCCGGTGCCGCAGGCACCGCTCTGCTCCCGCTCTCGGGCGCTCCACGGTAACCCGCTCTGACAGCCGTCCAGAAGGCCCAGAACGCACCGGCAGTCGCCCTTAGCGCTGAAGGAATCGCGCTAAGGGCAACATTTCAACGATCCGAATCACAACGCAGGTAAGCATCAGGATTCCAATGTACCAGTATCGATCACGACGGATGAAGTAGATCGTAAGTTCAGCCAGCGCTCCATAGAACCATCCGAGACCCAGGAAGGCTGCAAAGGCCAAACGCAAAGGTTCTTTCCAGGCACTAATCGTTGGAGACGGGCTACTCCCTCTGAGGAGCGGAATGGCCGATAATGCGATGACGCTGCCAAGAAAACCAAAAACAATACCCACAGGCAAGAGCTTAATCAAACTCTCTGTCTGGGATTCAGCGCTCTTCTTCTTCAGTGTCGTACTGAGCAAAAGTCCGAGAACCGTCAAAAGGGCAATGAGGTAATACCAGAAAGCTCGACCTTGAACGGTTCGCAGAAAGCGGTTGGCTTCAACAAGCTCCGCAGCCGCAACACTAACCATCAGAGATACGCACACTGTGAAGAGCTTTTCCGAATAGCCGTCCCAGACTTGGGTGGTCAAGATTTCATTTGCAGGGGGTGCGGTGTGAAGCACTATTTTTTCCCTCCATGGGGTTTCGGTGGGTTTAAGATGTTGTTCAACTGTTCGGCTAGGCTACCGGGGCTCATTGAACCGTTGAGATTTTTGAACGGTCCGATGCCTCTCAGGGCATCCGAGACGTTCGCCGAACAGAACCCGGGTAACGCCCCGCCGAGCTTATCGATTCGATCAGCAATCTTTTTTTCCTCTTGCGGTGTTGTTGGGAAGACGAAAACTTTCACTGTTGAACCTTTTTTCTCCTGAAATTTCTTATACCTGCCCAGGTCAGCGTCCGGATTGCCCCCAAGCCCTGGATATTCTTCTTGGAATCCCCCGCAAGCTTCCCCCGATCCGCAGTGGTTTTTTGCCCCGTAATCGCCCGCAGGATCGTAAAGAATTGGGTTTCCGCGCCCATCATTGTCGACAAGGAGAGCGGCGTGGGTGCCTAACGTGATGCCGCCAACCTTGTCGTAAACGATTATGACCGTAGTGTCCAATCCCAGCGGATCGATGCTGTTTAACGGATCATTGAACACGTACTGGTAAAAGTTATTCCCGGCTCTGAAGCCGGTCGGGTCTTCAGAGATGAACTTGCCTGTGTTCGGATCGTAGTATCGTGCCCTCGAAAATTGCAGGTTGGTTTCCGTGTCCCATTCGCGGCCAGTGAACTGGAACGGATTCACGACAGAACCGGACGAACCCGTTTGCTTGCCAAAGGAGTCGAATGTGTAAGTTTGGGCAAGCGCTCCTGCCGCGTTTGACAGCGATGTAATCGAGCCGAGACCGTCCGCTTGGTAGTAGCTGGTTGTACCGCTGCGCAGCATAGCCAGCGGTTCATCGATTTTCACTGCCTGAGTGTAGCGAGCGACCACTGCACCTGAAGAATTGGTCTCCTCAATTAGATTTTGGAGGTCATAGACATAGACGCTCGTGCCGCTAGAGGACGATTTGTAGATTCTTCTGCCGAAGGGATCGTATTTGAAGCTGACCGTGCCACCTGTACCCGGCAGCGTGACACTGCTGAGGCGGTTCTCGAAGTCCCAAGCATATGTGGTCGTGTTCGAGCCGGTCACGCTGGTCAGCGTGTTGCCGTTGTAGTCGTACGTGTAGCTCGCGGTCGAAGTCGAGGTCAGCTCGTTACTAGAATTATTGGTGTATGGCGAAACACCCAGCGAACTGAGCCGGTTTCCCACTAGGGGGCAGGTCACGGAAGTCCGGCGTATGCGGCACCAGAATCGTCTCAGCATTTATCGTCTGCGCCAGCAGCCCCAAAATCTTCTCTATTTTTGTATACACCAAAAGTAGCCGCGGCCCTGAGACTTTCTTAGGGCCATGAAAAAAACACCTCGTGCGTCTGACCTGTAATACGAGAGATCAGCCTTTGATAGTGCATCGCTGTCCGCGCCTGCATTCAAGAATGGCGGCCACCAATTTGCGTGTGGTGATCGCGCTCTCTGTCGAACAATCTCACCATTGGGCACCTGCACGAACCCGCCCCCCTCGATCACGTCGTCTGGATTGAAAGCAAAAGCACCCCACACTTCATTTGTGTCGACATCGTGCTTCTCGTGGATATCGGAGGATGATTTCGGCAACGCTTCTGGAATCCAACCGCGGGAAATCGCACCTTTTTGTCGAGCATCCTCGATTGTCAAATAATGTGATTCAAACTGTTCTTGACAGCCGGTTGACGACAACACAAAAGCGGTCAATAACAACATTACATGGAGCTTACCAAGCATATGCCACCTCGATTCCATCAGAACACGTCCAATCCACGAACCACATATCGCTTGCAAGCGCTCGTGCAGTCGCGAGCCCCGCGACGACCACAACGATTCGCCCTCATACTTAAATTCGGCGCATTCAGGCACTGTTGAAAGTTAAAAAAGCCTCTATTTATGCGGGTGCGTGACATATATTGTCTTGTTGAGGAATTCCTACCGTTTCGTTAGGATTTCCTCGAAATGAAATATACCCCTAGAAA
>WNFT01007551.1_pt1 | contig 11382 bp, 10 predicted proteins | sample 5400191 | NCBI WGS metagenome assembly WNFT01 (sample SAMN13153359, study PRJNA577476) | soil metagenome | isolation source: 80 cm saprolite under Madrone tree | place: USA:California | collected 2016-06-14
TCGAGGAAGTCGGCGAGTGGTCGCTGGCCTGGCTCACGTTCGTCGGCGCGGCCCTGGGCATCCGTCGCGGCATCCACTTCGCCGTCAATCTCCTGATCGACCGGTTCCCGGTGCCGCTGCGCAAAGCCGTCGTCGCAGGCCAGTGTCTCTTGATCGTCGCCTTCGGCGCGCTCGTGGCCGTCTACGGCTGGCAGGTGGCCGAGCTGAACAGCCAGTCGTTCTCGCCCGCGCTCGTGCTGAACCTCCGCTGGCTCTACCTTTCGTCGGTCGTCGGCGGTGTGCTCATAGTCGTCTACGGATTGATCGCACTGTCCGACGTCATGACAGGACGTGGGCACTGGGGTCAGCTCTCCGGCGGCTCGGCCTAGACGATGGTCGCCTCGGTCGTCATCGCCTTCGTGGTCCTGGTCGGGCTCTCGACGCCGATCGTCTTCGCGCTGGGGCTCTCCGGCATGCTCGGCCTCGTGCTCGGCAACTTCTCCTTGCAGAAGCTACCGTCGGCCCTGGTGGCGGGCTCGCAGAGCTGGGTGCTCCTGGCCGTGCCCACGTTCGTCTTCGCCGGCGCGCTCATGGAGCGCTGCGGGATGTCCTACGCGCTCGTCAATCTCGCGCGCGGGCTCGTCGGCTGGGTGCGCGGCGGGCTCGGCATGTCGGTGGTGCTGGCCGAGTACTTCTTCTCGGGCATCTCGGGCTCGACGATCGCGGACGTCTCGGCCATCGGCTCGATGCTGACGCCGCCCATGCTGCGCGCCGGCTACAAGCCCGAGCACGCCGCCTCGTTGGTGGCGTCGGCCACGGCCATGGGCATTCTGGTGCCGCCGGCCATCTTCATGATCGTCCTCGGCCAGATCATGGACACGTCGGTCGTCGCCATCTTCCTCGGTGGCTTCATTCCCGCCGCGGTCACCGCCGCGTGCTTGATGGTCGTCATCTTCTTTCAAGCCCATCGGCTCGGCTGGCCCAAGGACGAGCGGCCGAGCTGGGCGAGCCTCGGCGTGGCGTTTCGCGCGTCGCTGGTGCCGCTGGTGGTCCCGGTCGTGATCGTCCTTGGATTCTTCTTCGGGGTCTTCACGGCCACCGAGGCCGGCGCGCTGGTGGCCGCGTACGCGGTGGCCGCCGCCCTTTTCTACTATCGCAACGTCACCTTGCGCGAGATGTGGACCTTGCTCCACGAGACCGCGCTCCTCACCGCCGCCGTGATCTTCCTGCTCGCGGTGGCGAGCATCTATCAGTTCCTCATGGGGATGCTGGGCGTGCCGGCTCTGCTCGGTGAGATCCTGTCGCCGCTCTATTCCACGCCGTGGCTGTTCCTCGTGGCGGTGTCGGTCCTCGTCATGCTGTTCGGCATGGTGCTGGAGGGGCTGCCGGCCGCGGTGGTGCTCATCCCCGTCGTCTTCCCGATCTCCAAGCAAATCGGCATCCATCCCGTCCACTTCGCCACCGTGCTCACCGCGGCCGTCGGCATCGGCTTGTTCTTGCCCCCGATCGGCGTCGGTCTCCTGATGGCGCTGCGCTTCGCCGACGTCTCGGTCGGCCGCCACTTCCGGGCGTACTGGCCGTACCTGGTTTCGCTGTTCATCGGCCTGCTGATCCTGATCCTGTTTCCCGAGCTGACCCTGTTCCTGCCTCGACGCGCCGGCCTCGTGCGTTGAGATCTTCGCGGGGGCGCGCGGCAGCGATGACATTCAGAGGCGCGCCTCGGCCGGCGGGGCCCCAGCCCCGCGACGGCCTGCAGCGCGCACAATAGCCACCACACTCGGAGAGAGAGGCGCCGGATGCTCTACATGATTATCGAGAGGTTCAAGAATCGTGATCCGGTTCCCGTCTACCGACGGTTTCGTGACAAGGGCCGGCAGGCTCCCGAGGCCCTGAAGTACATCTCGAGCTGGGTGACGACGGATCTGAGCCGGTGCTATCAGCTCATGGAATGCGACGATCGCCGGCTGGTCGACGAATGGATCACGCGCTGGAGCGACGTGGCCGACATGGAGGTGATCCCCGTCATCACCTCGACTCAGGCGGTGGAGAAGATCGCCCCGAGCCTCTAGCGCGCCTCAGGCGCTCCGCGCGACCGGCTTCTCGGCGCGAACGTAGAGGAACAGCGCGGCGTGATCGCGCCAGCCGCGCTGGCTCGGATGAGCCAGACAGTATTCCTCCGACGGCCGGGGCTCTTCGATGCGCGTGAGCACGAAGCCGGCGCCGATCAGCGTGTTGACGTACTCGGACAGCGTGCGGTCGAAACGCGGGACGGCGAACTCGGCCGCCTCCGGGGGCGCGTCGGTGAAGCGCCAGTGCTCGATCCATCCGGCAGAGTCGAAGTAGCTCCCGATCATCCATTTGATCTTGACCCCGTGCTCGTCGCGGAGCCACTTCGAGCCTTTCGTGAGAAAACACGGGTGCGTGATGCTGAACGCGAGCAGCCCGCCCGGGCGCAATACGCGAAAGGCCTCGCGCATCGCGAGGTCGAACCCGGGCCCGTCCATCAACGCCATGAACGAGACGACCGCGTCGAAGCTCGCATCGGCGAACATGCCGAGGTCGGTGTACGAGGTGCGCGCGTACTCGATGCCGAGCGGCTCGCGGCGCTCTTCGTCCCGCGCCAGCGCGATCATGCGCTCAGAGAGATCGACGCCGGTCATCCGGGCGCCGCGGCGCGCGAGAATGCGCGTGTTGTAGCCCTCGCCGCACCCGGCGTCGAGCACCCGGCGCCCGCGCAGATCGCCGACGAACGCGAGAAAGGCCGGATTGTTGAGCCATTCGCGGGCGACGTCGGCCCCGCGGCGAACCTGCTCGGCCCATGCCTCGGCGTTGCCGTCCCAGTAGCGCGCCACGTCCTCGACGGGGAACTCGTCGCTCATCCGCCGATGTACCCCTTGACCACCAGGTATTCGGCCACCAGCACGGCGCCGGCGGCCGCGCCCATCCGCGTGTTGTGGCTGACCAGCATGTACTTCACCCCGTTCGGCAGGACGTTGTCCTCACGGATGCGGCCGACCGTGGTCGTCATGCCGTCACCGTTGTCGCGGTCGAGGCGGGGCTGGGGACGGAACGGGTCGTCGTGGACCTTGATCCACTCCGCCGGCGCCGTGGGCAGCCCGAGCTCGCGCGCCTCGTTGCCCGCCCCGGCGAAGGCGTGCCGGACGTCGGCGATCGACGCTCGCCGGCCGAGTGAGGCGAAGACCGACTCGGTGTGACCCTCGAGGACGTTGACCCGGGTGCACGTGGCGCTGATCTCGGCCGGATGCTCGGGAAGAATCTTGCGACATTCCGTCTGGACCTTCTCCTCTTCCTTCGGGATGAAGGGGATGAGGTTGTCGAGGATGTCGAGCCCCATGACGCCGGGCGAGCGCCCCGCGCCGGACAGACCGTTCATGGACGTCACGATGACCGAGCCGAGCCCGAACCGGTCGGCGAGCGGCTTGAGCGTGATGACGAGACCGGTCACCGTGCAATTCGGAATCGGGACGACGAAGCCCTTCCAGCCGCGGCTCTCTCGCTGCCGATGAATGAGCGCGGCGTGGGCCATGTTCACGTTCGGCACCAGCAGCGGCACGTCCGCCTCGTAGCGGAACGCCGAGGCGGTGCTGACGACGGCGGTCGTCTTCGCGAAGCGGGGTTCCTGGATCCGCGCGACCTCCGACTCCGTGGCCGAGAAGACCACGTCGAGCCCCTCGGGGTCGAACGTGTCGCCGTTCTCGACGGGGATCGAGAGAACGTCCGCGGCCGGCTCCTCGTCACACCACCAGCGCCGGGCCCCGGTCTTCGGGTCGAGGAGGGCCTGGCCGAACCGCTTGCCCGCCGACCGCTCCGACGCGGCCAGGCGCGCGATGGTGAACCAGGGATGACGCTGAAGGGCGACGACGAACTGCTGGCCCGCGATACCCGTGGCGCCGACGACACCGACGCGAAAATTGCGGCTCATGATGTCACCTCGAAAGCGGTTGGAGACACGACGGCGAACCGGCCGCGGGGGCACCCGCCCGCGCGGCGAGAAGCTGACGAGCTAACGCTTTCGATGTTGCCGAGCCATGAGCCCGCTCATCTTACGGTCGGCGTCGGGAATGTCAAGCCGCGACGGAGGTAGGGCGCCTCCGGCGCGTGCCGCGAGTTTTACGACCCGCAACACGCGCCGGAGGCCTAGGGACGAAGGCTACGGAGCCTGGATGGAATTGTCGGTCGAGTAGTCGGCGTACGCCACCGACGTCATCGGAGCGACGATCGCGATCAGCACGAGAGCAAGAAACACTAACCGCTTCATTTCGATATCCCTCCCCTCTCATATGTTATGACTACTCGCGCGCGCTGATGGTTGCCGGAGGGAATCTTTTACCTGGTCGATAAGGAGCGCGAAATGCGGGTCGCGGTCATTCAGATGAACAGCGGGGAAGACAAGGCGCAGAACCTGTCAACGGCCGAACGCCGGCTGGTCGAAGCCGCGGAGCAGGGGGCGGAGCTGGCGGTGCTGCCCGAGCTCTTCACGTATCTCGGACGTCGCCGGAAGCACCGCGAGGTGGCCGAGGGAATCCCGGGCCCGACCTCCGAGCTCCTCACGCGGATCGCGCGTCAGCGCCATCTGCATCTCGTCGGCGGAAGCTATCTCGAATCGGTGTCGGGGCAGGAGCGGTACTTCAATACGTGCCTCGCCATCGACGCCGACGGCTCGATCGCGGCGCGCTATCGCAAGCTCCATCTCTTCGACGTGGACGTCGACGGAAATCGCTATCGCGAGTCGGACACGATGTCGCCGGGTGAGGACGTGGTCTTGACCAAGCTGGGCGAGGCGCCGGTGGGGCTCACGATCTGCTACGACCTGCGATTCCCCGAGCTCTATCGGCGGCTGGGCGCCGGCGGCGCCCGGATCATCACCGCGCCGTCCGCCTTCACGTTCGAGACGGGCAAGGACCACTGGGATCTGCTCGTCCGCACCCGCGCCCTCGAGAATCAGGTCTTCGTGCTGGCGGCCGCGCAGGTCGGCTCACACCCGCCCGGGCTCGCGTGCTACGGAAACGCGATGATCGTCGATCCGTGGGGCACCGTGCTCGCCCGGGCCTCTGAAGGGGAATGCGTGGTCGTCGCCGACGTCGACTTCGAGCATCAAGACCGCATCCGCGCGAGCCTGCCGGCCCTGAGCCATCGGCGCACGGAGATTCTCGGACTGTAGGAGCCCGCCTCGGCTCCGCCGCGAGCCGCTTGCTCGGCGCCGACCGCCGCGATAAGGTCTGGCCCCGGAGGAGGGGATTCGGCATGGCGAATCCGGAAGGCAATATTTTCCAGCTGGGTCTCGGTCGCGCCGCCGCCAACTTCGCGGCGCTGAGCCCGCTCGGCTTTCTGCGGCGCGCCGCCTCGATCTATCCCGAGCGCGTGGCGATGATCCACGGCGACCGGCGCATCGTCTATCGCGACTTCGACCTGCGGACTCGCCGCCTGGCCTCGGCGCTCGCCCGGCGCGGCATCGGTCCGGGCGACACGGTGTCGGCCGTCCTGCCGAACGTGCCGGCGATGCTCGAGGCGCACTTCGGCGTCCCCATGATCGGGGCGGTGCTCAACACCATCAACACGCGGCTCGACGCGCGCACGATCGCCTACATCCTCGAGCACGGCGAGGCCAAGGTGCTCCTGACCGACCGGGAGTTCGCCGGCACGGTCGGACCGGCGCTCGAGAAGCTCCGCAGAAAGCCGCTGGTCATCGAGGTCGACGACGCGCTCTACCAGGGACCGGGCGACCGGCTCGGCGAGGTCGAGTACGAGGCGCTTCTGGATACGGCTTCCGACGATTTCGTGTGGACGCCCCCGGCCGACGAGAGCGCGCCGATCACGCTCAACTACACGTCGGGCACGACCGGCAACCCGAAGGGCGTCGTCTACCATCACCGGGGCGCCTTCCTGGAATCCGTCGGCAACATCATGATGTGGCCGCTGCCGCCCCGCGCGGTCTACCTCTGGACCTTGCCGATGTTCCATTGCAACGGCTGGTGCTACACGTGGGCGGTGACGGCGATGGCCGGCACGCACGTCTGCCTGCGCCGCGTCGACCCACCGCTCGTGTTCCAGCTGATCGCGCGCGAGCGCGTGACCCACATGTGCGGCGCGCCGACCGTGCTCACGATGCTGATCCAGACGCCGCCGGCGCAGCGGACCCGGTTCGAGCAGGTGGTCGAGCTCGAGACCGGCGGCTCCTCGCCGCCCGCCAAGGTGATCCGCGCGATGAGCGAGATGGGCTTCAACGTCACGCACCTCTACGGTCTCACCGAGGTGCACGGGCCCTCGACCTTGTGCGCGCCGCAGGAAGCGTGGGAGACGCTCGGGCTCGCCGAGCGCGCCGAGAAGGTGGCGCGCCAGGGCGTGCGGTATCCGACGCTCGATGGCCAGATCGTGGCCGATCCCAAGACCCTGCGGCCGGTGCCGGCGGACGGGCGCACGATCGGAGAGGTCATGCTTCGTGGCAACACCGTGATGCTCGGCTACTTGAAGGATCGGGCCGCGACGGACGCCGCGTTCGAGGGCGGGTGGTTTCACACGGGTGACCTCGCCGTGCAGCACGCCGACGGCTACATCGAGATCAAGGACCGCGCCAAGGACATCATCATCTCCGGCGGCGAGAATATCTCCTCGATCGAGGTCGAGATCGCGCTGAACCGGCACCCGGCGGTGCTGATGTCGGCGGTGGTGGCGCGCCCCGACGAGAAGTGGGGCGAGACGCCGTGCGCGTTCGTCCAGCTGCGTCCGGATGGCCAGGCGACCGCCGAGGAGCTGATCGCCTTCTGCCGCGACAACCTGCCGCACTTCGCGGTGCCGAAGACGGTCGTGTTCGACGCGCTGCCGACCACCTCGACCGGCAAGGTCCAGAAGTACACGCTGCGCGAGCGGGCACGGGCCCTGTGAGCGCGGAATTCTTCCGGCCGCCCCTCGACTATCCGCGCATCCCGTACGATCGGATGCTGTCGCAGGGCGCCGAGCACCACCCCGAGAACGTGGCGGTCGTCTTCCGCGACGTGAGCCTGACCTACCGAGAGCTGGAAGCGCTCACCAACCGCTTCGCGCGCGCGCTCGTGGCGCTCGGCGTGGCGAAGGGCGACCGCGTCTGCGTGCTGGCGCCGAATTGTCCGGAGTACCTCATCGCCTTCTATGCGATCGCGCGGGTGGGCGCGGTCGCCAGCCCGATGAATCCGTCGTATCGCGAGCGCGAGATCGAATACCAGCTGAACGACACCGAGGCGGTGGCGATCGTCGTGCACACGAATCTGGTCTCGCTCGTGGAGGCGGTGCGCCCCCGCGCGGCGCACTTGCAGCATGTGATCGCGGTCGGGCCCGGCCCGTCGCCGGGGCCCGCCGTTCGGAGCTTCGCCGATCTGATCGCGAGCCAGCCGGCCACGCCGCCGCCGACGGTGGAGATCGACGAGGACGACCTGGTGGCGCTGCCCTACTCGAGCGGGACGACGGGGCTCCCCAAGGGCGTGATGATCAGCCACAAGAACCTCGTCACCAACAACATCCAGTTCGTCGCGTGCATTCGGATGCGCGCGAGCGACCGGCTGATGCTGTTCCTGCCCTTCTACCACATCTACGGCACGATGCTGATGGGCGCGGCGGTCTACACGGGCGCGACGTGCGTGCTGATGGAGCGCTTCGAACCGGTCGAGTGCCTCGAGCTCGTGCAGCGCCACCGGGTCACGCTCTTCTTCGTGGTGCCGCCGGTGCTGCTCATGCTCTCGAACTGGCCGGAGCTCTCGAAGTACGACCTGTCCAGTTTGAGGACGACGATGGTGGGCGCCGCCCCGGTCGCGCCCGAGCTGGCCCGACGCTTCCGCCAGCTGACCGGAGTGCCGGTGCTGCAGGGCTACGGCATGACCGAGGCCTCACCGCTTACGCACGTGAACCCCGTGTACGACGAGAGCCTGAACGTCGTCGACTCGGCCGGCCTGCTCGCCCACGACACCGCGCATCGGGTCGTCGACATCGAGACGGGCGAGCGCGAGCTCGGTCCCGGCGAGCTCGGCGAGATCTGCATCCGCGGGCCGCAGATCATGCGGGGCTACTGGCGGGCGCCGGAAGCGACCGCGGCCGCGCTACGCGACGGCTGGTACTACAGCGGCGACATCGGATACGTGGACGAGCGCGGCTATCTCTACATCCGCGACCGCAAGAAAGAGATGATCAAGTTCAAGGGATTCGGCATCGCCCCCGCCGAGATCGAGGCGCTCCTGGTCGAGCATCCCGGGATCGCCGACGCGGCGGTGATCGGCAAGCCGGATCCCGAGGCGGGCGAGATTCCCAAGGCCTTCGTCGTCAGGAAGAAGGGCCAGACCCTCACGGCGAACGACGTGGTCGCCTTCGTGAAGGGCCGTCTGGCCAACTACAAGGTGCCGGGCGAGGTGGAGTTCGTCGACGCGATTCCGAAGACGCCGTCGGGCAAGATTCTCCGCCGCGTACTGAAGGAGCAGGAGCTCGCCAGGAGCTGAGCCGACCGCTCAGTCCGGGCGCATCCGCACGGTATCGAGGCCCAGATGACTCGCCGGTGGCTCGTCGCGACGATGCTCTTCGGCACCGCGGCTCTCGCGAGCCCGAGCGCCGCGGCTGCGCCCTGTCAGGAGCACGAGATCGGCTTCGGCGTCGAGGCGCCGAAGGCGCTCGGGCCGGGCTCCTCACACGCCGAGCTCATGGACGCGATCGCGGCGGTGATCCGCGACACGCTCGGTCTGCCGTTCTCGAAGTCGCACAAGGCGTACATCTGTAGGGACGAGGCGGCCTTCGCCGACGAGCTGCTCCGCAATTTCGGCGTCGGCGCCATCGGCGGCGACTGGAGCATCGTGCCGTCCGCGGCCGGTCTCGCCACCCGCGTCGGCGTGTTTCTCCGCGGCGACCATCTCACCCGCGCGAACCTCCACCGGCGTGTGACGGTCATCGCCCACGAGCTGGCTCATCTGAGCCAGCTGGAGCTCGCGGGCTCCCGCGAGGGCCGGCTGCCGGTGTGGATGCTCGAGGGGCATGCGGACTGGGTCGCGTTCCGGGTGCTCGATCGGCTCGGGCTCCGAACGTACGACGAGTCGCGCGCGATCGTCGCCCGGTCCGTCGCCGGCGCGGTCACGCCGGTCGAGCATTTTCCCGATCTCGACGCGCTCGCCGGCCACGCGACCTGGAACCGATCGCTCCGGAGCTTCGCGGCCACGTACGGACAGGCGTTCCTGGCGGTCGAATTCTTGATCGACCGTTCGGGCCACGCGGCGCTCGTGAAATTCCTGGGCTCGGCCGGCGAGGCTGACGATCCTCGGGACCGCTGGGCCGACGCCTTCTCGACCTCTTACCGTGAGTTCGCGGACGACTTTCGCGCCCACCTGAAGAGCGTGGGCCGGCCGGCGACCGGGCTGACGATCGACCCGATGTCTTGGCGGTGAAGCGCTCCACGCCCGCTCTCGTCTCGCTGCTGATCGGTGTGGCGGCGTGCGCGAGCGTGAGCCTCGGCGGGCCGTATCGCGAGTACGAGATCCGGTTCGAGGGCGACACTCCGCCGGCGCTCGCCGCGAGCCCGAGCGACGAGGAGCTCATCAACGCCGCCGCCTGGCTGATCCGCCACAAGCTCGAGCTGCCATTTCCGGCGGCGATCAAGGCCTACGTCTACGTGAACCAGGCGACCCTGGCATGGGACAAGGGGCGCTACGCGGCCGGCGTCGCCGCGCGCTCCGGTCTCTTCTTGCGCGGCGACTACCTGGCGCGCATGCACCACGTCGGACGCGTCGGGCTCTTCGCCCACGAGCTGGCGCACGTGAGCCAGAGCCGGCTCCGCGAGGGCGGGCGGGGCCGGGCCGCGCAGTGGATCCTCGAAGGCCACGCCGACTGGGTCAAGATGCGCGTGCTCGATCTTCTCCGGTATCGCTCGTACGCAGAGTCGCGCAGCCACGTCGTGCGTACCGTCGTCGGATCGCCGACCCCGGTCAAGCTGTTTCCGCCTCTGCCGGAGCTCGCCAACAACTCCGCCTGGGTCACGGCGACGAACAAGCTCGGTGCGCCGGCGACGTACTGCCAGGCGTTTCTGGCGGTGGACTGGCTCGTCGAGCGCTACGGCAGCGCGAAGGTCACGGAGTTTCTGGGGCGGTTCTCGCGCGACGAGAATCCGCGCGAGCACTGGGCGACGGTGTTCCCGCTCTCCTATCGGCAGTTCGCCGACGAGTTCCGCGGGCGTCTGGAGAATCTGGCCGAGTCTACGCCTTCGGCAGCAGGGGGCAACCTGACGGCGCTGCAGCCATCTTGCGGCTGATGATCGAGCCCGCGTACTTCTCGAGGTAGTGCGTGATCGTCTCGACCCGGATCTTCACCGACCCGGACGGCTTGGTCGAGTCGAGATCCTGGAACGAGAAGAAGAGCGTGCCCGAGCGCTCCACGATCTGCTGCACCGGCGTGTACGTCGGCTGATCCATCCCGCACTCGTAGGACGACATCCGGACGACGCAGGCGATCCACGGGATGCGCGCGGCCACCTTCGCGCCCCAGAGGATCTCGTTCGTGTTCGAGCTGTAGGACGACGGCCACACGTCGCGGATGTCGAACGCGGACTTGATGTGGCCGGCGCGAACGTCCTCGCCGAACGCCCACTCCATCAGGTCGTCGTCGATCGGGAAGTACTGCATCCAGAGGATGGGATAGCCGTAGGCCTGCAGGTCGACCTCGATCTCGTGCCCGATCCCCGGATCCATGTGGTACGGCCGGGCGATCACCATGAGGCAGGCGCGGTTCTCCCGCGCGCACCACTCGAGCACCTCGCGCGATTTCTTCCGGAGCCGGTCGCTGAAATCGCGCAGGGCTCGGAAGCCCGCCTCCGCCGCCTTGGCGGTCTCGTCGTAGGTGAGTCCCGGGATGGCCTCGCGCATTCCGGCGAAGAGCTGCTTGGGCACCAGCAGGGGCTCGTCGAGCGAGACGAACGGCGACACGTACTTGATGCCGGCCTCGGCGAACGCGTCCTGCTCCTTGATGAAGCCGGCCTTGATGTTCTCCGGCGCGGCCATCACGCGCGGACACGTGAGCGTCTTGGCCACGTGGCCCGAGAGGAACGAGGGCAGGTTGTAGATCATGGGCGACAGCAAGATGTCGAGCTTCTGCTTCTGGCCGAACATCAGCTCGCCGTAGTGACCGGACATGCACTTCACCGGGTAGCAGCAGTCCACGGTGCCGCGGCCCTTGCCGAACTGCCGGCCCTGCTCCTCGGAGGTGTCCGACGAGAACACGACGTTGCGCGGGTCGACGCCGAGCGCGCCGAGGAACCCCATCCAGAACTGATGGGTGTTCCAGAGGTTCAGGACGCGCGGGATGCCGATCCGGAGCTTATTGCGCGACGGCGGCGGCGCTGACCCGGCGGAACGCGTCCTTCCGAACCATCTCGGCAACGTTAGG